>CEUT01015114.1_pt1 | contig 43059 bp, 66 predicted proteins | sample 531401 | NCBI WGS metagenome assembly CEUT01 (sample SAMEA2622821, study PRJEB7988) | marine metagenome | biome: marine biome (ENVO:00000447); feature: surface water layer (ENVO:00002042); material: "saline water (ENVO:00002010), including plankton (ENVO:xxxxxxxx)" | depth 5 m | reverse complement strand
AAAAAAGAGCTATTCACGACACCATAAAGATATCATGATAGCTCATTCTATGTGTAAAATTGATCAAGCATCATATTTTTCGTAAGGCTTGATTAGCATTGGAAACACTTCTTTTAATTTATTGCAAGCATCGTTAAGATCATGCTGACGGCAAGATTCATATAGAACTTCCCATTTATAAACTAAAGATGTAAGGTCGTCTTTTTTAATTGTCTTATTGTCGATAACAGGAACTTCAACATCTTCTGTTTCATTTTCTGTTTTCGTAAACAATTTAACAAGTCGTTCTTGAATGGTTGGCCACAAAAGAACAAGACCCGCAACTATCAAAACCCATTGAAAAGCATCAAGCCCTCTAAAGAAACTCAATACTGTTTCCATATCGTTTCTCCTTGATCAATAATTACTTAGTTTCGCGTACAGTGTCACCGACAATCCAAGCAACTACAATTGTTGCGACAGCAACAAGTTGATCGGTATCAAGCTCCACACCAAATGCTTCTTGAGAGCACACAGCGGCAAGGCCAGCAGCGGCTACCCAGAAACGTCTGGATTTCAAAAGTGAAGTAACTTTGTTCATAGTTCACTCTCCTTTAGGGTAAAAAGTTTAACACGGTCTTCTAGAGACATTTTCTCTGATAGTTTTACCAAAGAATCATAAATATAACGAGCCTCTTGTCTATCGTCAGACTCCCTTCTTATACATCTCCAGACTATCCATTTCTGGACTAAATTCATATTCCCAAATGATTCAGCTAATTTTTCAGGGTTGTCACCATAATTTTTGATGAACCATTTTACTACTTCCAAGATAAGACTTATGATAGTGATGACCGTTAGTGGATCAATTTTATATTCATCTTTTCTCGCTTTAATCTTTACATCATTATGAACCATCCACGCTAACTGCGAAACATATTCTTCTAGTTTCATATTTTTCTCCATCCAAATATACCTCTAACAAAAGAGCATTTATTTTTCACATTTTCTGATGATGACTTAGGACAGGAACATTTTCCATATGCTTTAACGCAACCACATTTGGTTTTTCTTTCTTTTGAAACACATTGGCACTGTATCTCGTCTGAAGCCTTTACGCTACCACATTTTGGATTACATTCACACTTTTTTCCAGACTCTATGCATGGACAATCTGTGCGATGACCATCTCCATGTATTATATAACCTTTACCTTCACACGGACAGTCTGTGTCTGGTTCTGGATCAGGTGTTTCGTCTTCTTTATTATACTCTGCGATTGAGGAAAGAGCTTTAGATTTATAAGATTCAAATACATTATCTTGATTTTTATCATACATTTTCCAAGCAAATCCGTACAACAACTTTGACAAATTTTGTTTTTCTTCATCTGTAAGAGCCTCAGTTTCTGTTTGAGGACCAATAGTTTTTTCTATCAAATTTGCAGCAGCAGGAGAAAAATCTGGATATTTTTTTTCACCATCTTGAAATAATTCATCTTTTATGGTATTTGTACCAACATAATCCAAAAAATATTGAACCTGTAGGTTGGAATTAATTTCCATTTCTGGAATTTTTTGCGACATAGCGTAAAAAGTACCCGCAAGTTTATTTGCGTCAACAGGATCGCCTATATTCGGAAGGGTATCAACTAAATCAATAATTGATTGTTCTGGTGCAGGTAATTTAGGCTTTACAACTGGAATATTTATTGGGAAACCACCTTTGTAGAATAACCCTACAAGAAGAAGTATAATCCCCAACCAGATTCTTATATCAATATCTTTCATTATACCCACCCTCCTAAGCCATAATCAGGCAATTGTCTTGCAGGAAAACCATCAACATCACTAAATACAAAAGAACCTCTTGCATTCAATATAGACCTTGCATCTTTTTCTCTAACCCAGAAGCTTCCGTCTGGTTGACCATGAACCTTGGGGCCACTATTCCATTTGCCCCAGCTATTCTGTATTAGGAACAAGGTTTCATCGTATACTTTACGAGTGTCATCGCACGCAATCCATGCCATAGCGTGTGCCCAAGATCCTTTTCTATTGGATATTCCATTTTTATCTCTCATAGAAGTAAATCCGACTTGACTACAGCACGACAAAGCGTAGCCGTTAGCAAGGGCATCCCTTGCTTCTTCTATAGTAGTTACAAGAGAAATAGTTTTTACTTGATGCTTTTTAGCTTCTGTAACATAAATGTCATTAGGTATTCTTTTCTTAGCACCTAGAGTAGAATTATATTTTGATAAGTCAACATCTCCATAATTTTTTCTTAACAATATTCCACCTGTTTTATTGACATATCTAGCAGAACCAGAACATGTCATACCTTGCCCCATATGTCCTCTGGACTGATATATCCCCTCAGTGGCTCCACGGGCTTCAAAAGACTCGGCTTCTCCTTTTATGTCTATCTCAACTGCCCTTGTAATATCCACGGCATTTCTTGTTGAGTGAGAAACACAGTCTCCCGTAGTTTGTCTTTCAGAAGGTCCAAAATCTTTAACAAATTTTAGTAAAGATTTAAATGGTGTGCTTAATTTTCCAGCACCTGAAGAATCTAAGTCCCACGCAGCAGCACCGAACAAAGGCATTGGTAATTCTCCTAACAATGCCATTACATCTTCTGGGTCACATTCACCACCAACAAACCCATCCTCATAAGCTTTGATAAGCTCATCTGGAGTGTTAAAGTCGCTCATACTTGTCCCCTTTCTTTAAATTAAAGAACTATACCATTTATATATACACCTTATTTATTCTCTTTCTAGTTTATCGAATGCCTTTGAAAGATAAAACCCAGCTAAAATTAAAGCATACAACGCTTGCTCACGACCGACTTCTAATCTAAACGGTATCATTCTTATGAAGTGTAAACCACAGTAAAAATATGCCATAGGTTTAAGCTCGGTGTCAGACACGTTTAGTATGGCAGACCAATATTCAGTCAAGCCACTTAAACTCTCTAATTCCTTATAAGTCCTGATCGTAGGAGCTTCAAAGTCGTATGAACTGTTTTCAATAACGGCTATGTCCTCGTTACACCACTTCTCGTATCTACCTAATATTGATTGACACAGCTTACCAAAATCCAGCATGGGGTTGTCGAATTGATCTGCACCATCGGAATCTATTATGTAGAAATCTTCTTCATTGTACATTATATTTGAAAATGTCAAATCTCCGTGTACCGCACAAAGGAACCTTGGGCGTAATAAATCGTGGTATTTTTTGATCATTTCAAGTGAGTGCCTCAACCCATAACAGGAGTACCCGTTCACATAGAATATATCACCATTAACGATAGAGTTGAATGGGTTCCCTATTCTTGAAACCTGCTCAAGCTTTGGCGTAACTTTAATCTCCAGATGGTTTTCTAACCAGCTATTGTCAGTCGGTAGACTAACCCTGTTTACTCCGCTGTAGCAGTTATCATTAAGTGTTTTCAGAACTTTATCAAGACAAGTAGATATTTCCTCTTTTTTAAATTTGTGCAACTCCTTGTATCCAGCCAAGTAGTCCAAATCATAGAAGTAAACCTCATCGTTCTCAAACTCATGTATGGGTTGTGCTACATTTTGAGGCATTAGTTTATATAAAAAACGCATTCTATTGTATTGCTGTTTTAATTTAGTGTATCCCAAATCAATCTTGAAGTTCTTGTTGGCAGATTTTCTAACCACCATCTTGCCACCCGATAGCTTAACAATACTCGTTTTCGCTAAAGATCCTCCTTCTAGATCGAAGACATTCTCAGCAGACAGTAGCAATGATTCTCGTTCCTCCTCTAGATTATTTAGCTTCTCTTGGTCTCCGAAGAAATACCCCTCATATATTTCGACTATTCTTACGCATCGTTTCTCTATCATCTTCCGTATTACTTGTGACACTGCGGTAGTATCGTCATCTACGTCAAGCATACTGGATGCATTTCTAAAGTAGGTACATCCAATACAACCAAAATAGGTCTCCCCCTCAGAGGGCACAGATTTTTCTGCTATTGATATTGGCTGCATATTTCTATTCAGACCTATAACTGACCAATGCTTTACTTCATCCAGATCTATCTTCCACACCGGCACGACACACTCTGATTTTGAAACCAAGTCCCCTCTAAAAAAGCAGTCCACGTTTAATCTATGGTCACAGTCACAAACTATGATTTCGCCAGACACCTTACTATTCAGCAAACCTTGCGATACGGTTTGGTATTGATTATCAGTTTGTTTTGGAAGTATGACGCAATCAACCTTAAATATATTCCCAAATGTCTCCGTCAAGAACGCAGACACTGCGTTGTCTTTCTCTTGCTCCTGCGTAAATATAAAAACAACTCTTTCTATTTTGCTCTTATACTTTATAAAAGGCTCAACTGCATTTTCTATAAATGTTTTTCCACAGAATTGCAGGAATGGCTTAAATTTATACTGAAACCTTGACCCCTGACCCGCCATCGGAAAGACCAAAGTAACTTTAGATTGAATATCCACTTTCATCACCATCTCTCTTAAAGATTTTCACTGTTTCTAAGGAGAAGTCGTCAAGATCCTTTCCATAATTCTGTATATACTTCTGATACAGTGCGTATGACACAGTAATAATATCGCATGAGCATTTATTAGCTTGGCATATATTGAGAACCTCTCTAGTGCTTGCCCATAATACCTCGGCTTGGCATGATGCTGTTCTGGCGACAGCATGTTTTATATATGACTGCGGATCAACCCCCGAATCCGCAATCCTACCAGCAAATACTGAAATTATATACCCTTTGTCTATGGGCAGACTTTCAACAATGTCGTCGATCTGCCTACAGGAAAACACTGCTGTTACATTAACATTCACACCAACCTCCACTAAGTGTGATATAGAAGGCAAATTTGAGTGTCCGAGAGAGTTTGTAATCGGAACTTTTACATACACATTGTCGCCAAGCTCTTGAAGTACTGTTGCCTCCCTAATAATCTCATCGTAATCATCAGACAAAATTTCCAAAGATACGGGCTTCTCTGTGGCCTGCAACATCTCTTTGCAATACTCTAAATAATTTGTAACACCTAGCTTTTTCATTAGGCTGGGGTTACTAGTAAATCCATCTAATAGTTTATCATACCTTTTAATATCGTCAACGGAAAATCCGTCTCCAAAAATCTTCACTTTAAGTCTCCAACGTTAAATCCCTTGTTTCTTTTCAGGTTTACACATTTTGCGGTTGGGGTGTCAGACTCTGGCTTTAAATCATTCACCACAACTCTCTCTCCGCTGCCAACACCAAAAATAATCTGATCAAAAACTTCATCTATTCCAAGACTATGCAGACCGGCAACAGTATCAGCATAACAACATAGCGGTCTTGCAGTCATTAGAATAATTTTATGCCCCTCTTTTACTATGGTATGCAGGGAATCCACACTATTGTTTAAAGCCTCCATAGGCAAATGTCTTTCCGCTGGCGGTTGATGCTTTATAACAGTTCCGTCTAAATCTATAATATAGGTTTTAATTCTCTGCATTGGTCACACCAATATAAATTTCAATCTCCATACCACTCATCCATTTTATAAGATAAGCGACCACAGTTGTCATGGATTTTATTATGACGAACAATACTCTTCTCGTTCATTACTAATGAAACACTATCATTTAATACTCTTTTAGACCATTCGATGTCTTCAGCGTCACCCCAAACCAAATTTTCGTCATACATTCTATCGTTTAAAAACCATTTGCGTTTTACAACGAAGTATGATGCATCAACATATTGATACTTAGATTTTGCCCAATATGGTATCCCTATCACATTATAATACTTGGGGTGCTTGTATATAGCCCAATCTGTACATTGTCTTCTTCCATCCATCATTATCCTTGCATTCATTGCAATGTCCCAATCATTACCAAACAGCGTAAACTGTCTATACCAATCATCATCAAGCACAAAATAATCATGCATTATTACAAGATTTTCATACTGTGCAGATTTAGCTGCTATATTTTTTTTCTTAGTAATCCAGCCCTTACGAATGTCTTCATCAAATTCTATATGGTAGGCATTTAAACAATTTGTATTAAATGTGCCTTTGCCTCCAATTATTATAATTTCATAATGGTCATCGGGTATTTTTTGATCTTGGATTGATTTAATAATTTCTTGTAATCTCATTTTAGCAGATATCGAGAGGTTTGTACATATGATAAAGCTAAATTTCATAAGGTTATCCTCTAACATTTTTAAGCAATGTACTAGAAGACTCGGTTTTATTACCACCAACATTATAAATTAAATCTATATTATTTTTTTTGCAAAAATCAGATTCTGGCGTGTTTCCTTGTTTTCTATCTCCACCATTCATGAATGAAAAACTTTCTATAAATGGATCATCTCGATGCATTTTGTAAATTTGTGATATAGTTTTAACTACAGTGGGATTATCGTCTATAGAAATAATAGCCCTATCAACACACCCGAATGCAGAAACTATTCTTACCCTAGACTCTTCATCCATAAATTTTGTAGAACCTTTGTAATTAACCTGATCGTCATTATTTACAATAACGTACAAAAAATCACATTCTCTTTTTGCACCCTCTATATAATCCAAGTGCCCTGTGTGTACCGGATTAAAATATCCTGATATAATTCCTATTCTCAAAGTAAGTCTCCTAAATCCATATCTTCTAAATCGTTCTTACTAGCACCGATTTTGTAGCTAGTTATTTCATGTTCTTGAGGTGCTACCTGTACACTCTCGCTTTGCATCCAAGCTTGAGTCCAACCAGCGATAGGATTTTTACCAGCATTATCGTATGGTAGCCCAATCGCTTTCCTTCTGCTCATGCATAGCCAGTCAATGTACTGGTGAAGTACAGCCTCGTTTAGACCAATGATTGATCCGTCTTTAAACAAGTATGAAGCCCATTCTTTTTCTTCTGCTGCGGCATGTTCAAACATTTTTATTGATGCGTTTTGACATTGCTTTGCGGTGTTTACAAAACCCTCTGATTCTTCTGTGTGTAGAATTTTAAGAATATTTTGAGTACTAGCAAGGTGTAGTGCTTCGTCACGTTTAATTAATTTTATTATGTCGGCGTTGCCTACCATCTTTTTATTTTCTGCAAAAGCAAAACTACAAACAAAGCTTACATAAAATCGTATGGCCTCTAGAATATTAATACTTACAATCGTCATATAAATTTGTTTTTTTAGCTCAGATAATTTAGTGGTGGAGCAAGCCATTCCCATCAGATTATTGTAGTCTGCAATAGCACTATTTGCACGTTTCATAATTTCTTTATCTTCATAGATCCCGCCAAAAACTTCTGAGCTATCTGCGAATACATTTTGAATAACATAACTATAGCTTTGCGAATGAATCTTTTCAAAAAACTGCCAAGTCATCATGCACGCTTCAAGCTCTGTGTTTGTAACAAATTCAAGAAGAGTCGGAACACCTCTACAGATAACACTGTCTAGCATTGTTTGATATTTTAGATTACTAGTAAAGATAAACTTTTCATTATCGGTCAATGTCTGAAAATCTGCACGATCTTTTTTTAGTTCGATTTCCTCTGGTCTCCAGAAGTTCATCATCTGCTTGCTATCAAGGCTTTTGAAGACCGGATATTTTACTACATCATATCTTTGAACACCTAAGTCTTTGCCTAGAAACAATGGCTGATTCATAGGGTCTATGTTTTTTGTATTAAAAATAGTTTTCATATTGCACACGCTCCAGATTCGCAATTCATTTCTTTTTCAGTCTCACCATCGCCATCCGGCGTATTGGCATAATAAAAGTTTTTCAATCCATATTTATAACCATATATCTGGTCTTTAATTAACATACTTAACGGAATATTACCATCGTCATAGTGTGAGTAGTTGTAGTATAAGTTAGTGCTCATACTCATGTCTACAAATTTTTGTATAACAGCAGCAACGTTCATCATGCCTTTATTATCTGGCATATCCCAAGCCATAGTGTAATAATTTTTACGCATGTGGTAATTCGGTACTAATTGTTTCAAAACTCCATTCTTTGCTTTTTTGTGAATTAGAAGACTACGAACTGGTTCAATACCGTTTGTGCTATTTTGTATAACACTGCTAGATTCACAAGGCATAATAGCAGACAGAGTAGAATGTCGTAGTCCATGTTTCTTAACCTTTTCACGTAGCACCTCCCAGTCCATATTATATTGAGGTTTAATTAATTCATCTACTGTTTTTTTGTACCAGTCGATTGGCAACAAACCTTTTGAGTATTTTGTTTCTTCAAATTTAGGACAGGCTCCTTTTTCCTCTGCAAGCTCACAACTAGCATTAATTAAATTCCATTGGATCTGTTCCATAGTTTCATGAATTAACTCTAATGCTGCTGGATTATCATAAGTCAGTTTATTCTTTGCTAAAAATCCAGCTAGGTTAGTAATACCAATTCCAAGAGAGCGACGATTTTTTGTAAAATTTTCACCAGCAATCACTGGATAATCTTGATAATCAATTATAGACTCTAGAGTTCTTACTGCCATTCTACAAGCATCTTCTATGTCTTTTTCATTACTAAGTTCTAGAAGATTTAAAGCTGAAAGAATACAAATTCCGATCTCACCTTCTTCATCGTTTATTGATTGTATAGGCTTTGTTGGATGAATGATTTCTTGGCATAGATTTGACATATACACTGGAACATCCCATGAACCATTATCATTTGCAGAATCAATATTCATACTATATATTCTTCCAGTTTCCAGTCTTTCTCTAGCAAAAATTTCAGCTAATTTTCTTGCTGGTATTTTCTTTTTAAATTTCAAAGACCTAGCATTTTCATATTTAATATATAGTTCTTCAAATTTTTCGTTATCTCCGAAAGCTTCGTATAAACCTTTGGCTTCATGTGGACTGAATAATGTTATATCTTCATTTGATATTAGTCTGTCATAAAAAATCTTACAAAATTGAATTGAATAATCTAATTTTCTTACTCTGTTGTCATCCGTTCCTGCATTATTTTTCAGTACCATTATGTCTTCAATCTCATAGTGCCAAAACGGAACATGAACAGTTGCAGATCCACCACGAAGTCCATTTTGAGATGTTGACTTTACGGCAGACTCAAAATTTTTCAAATATGGCACTACCCCGGTATGTATTACTTCTCCCCCACGAATCGGAGAGTTTATTGGTCTCATTCGTCCGATGTTGAGTCCGATTCCTGCTCTTCTTGCCGTATACTTTCCAACTGCATGAATACTTGAAAATATACCATCAAGGTTATCGTCAACATCAACCAAAACACAACTTGCGAATTGACGGATGTTAGTACGAACCCCAGCCATAATAGGAGTGGGAAGATTAATTTTAAACGTAGAGTAGCAATCATAAGCTTTTTTTACCTCGTCTATAGTGTCAAATAGGCACATAGCAATACACATATATGCAAACTGCGGAGTTTCATAAATTTGACCAGTGCTTCTATTTTTTACAAGATACTTGTCAATCATTTGCTGCAACCCAGCATATGTAAATAAATCGTCTCTGGAATGATTGATATAGTTGCCTAGTAGATCAATTTTTTTTGAAGTCCATTTTTCTAAAATCAATGGATCGTACAGTCCGTTATCTGTATTTCTTTGCAAGAAAAGCAAAAAATCAGTAGGTTGATCGCCATAGCCCCATACTTCTTTTCTTAGCTCCATATTCAAAAGTCTAGCAGCAACGTATTGATAATTAGGAGAGCTAGTTGATATTAAATCATTTGCCGACTTTATTAAAATTTTATGTATTTCTGTTGTTGAAATACCATCATATAGGGAAAGATTTGCGTTCATTTCTATATCAGAAAAACTAACGCCATTTATACCTTTAGTTGCCCACTCAACCACTTTATGAATTTTCTCTACAGAAAAACTTTCCTTCTTGCCATCTCTTTTAGTGACTTGCATTATTATCCCTATTTATCTCTAATACATTATTAATTAAAAAACCCATCTTGCTGTAACAACAAGACGGGTTGTAATTTTCATAAGTGACACTATGTGATAATCATTTTAAAGACCCAAATTAAATTGTATTTGTTGTAAAAAAATTTAAAGTTAAGTCAACCCATTTGTAATCGGTGGGTCTCCGCAATGATTTTAAATAAAGCTGGAGGACGTGTCACTTTAACGGTGATTTCAAATCTAAAAAGATTTTCAACGCTCTTTATGGTCCAGCTATATTAGTATACACCTTATAAACACGCCTAAAAGTTATTATCAACTTTTAAAAAAAAATTTTTATTATATTCTGTTAAATCTACTGCTGCTTCTAAAAACATTTTTTTAGAAATATCAAATGATTTAGCCCATCTTGGATTCCTATCATAAAAAGTTACCACTCGCTTTATTCCAGATTGTATTATCATACCAGCACAATGACTACACGGCATGAAAGGGTAAGTATATATTGTACTATTTTCTAGTGAACCTCTAGAAAAGATAATGGCATTTCTTTCAGCATGTACCATAAAATTATATTTTAATTCTCTATCATCTAGTCTGTGTTGAGAATCTCTTACTCCTTTGGGAAATCCATTGTATCCAACAGAGATTACCCTTCTCGATTCATCCACTATAACACTACCAACTTTTGTACTGGGGTCTTTACTCCAAGACGACACCAACTGTGCAAGATTTAAAAATCTACCATCCCAGTCTATTGATGATGTTTTTATTTCAGCCATATTTTTTCATTGCTTTAAATGTACAATGGCATCTGTTCATAAATGTTTGGATTGGTCTATCGTTTCTGATTGTTATACTACGACCAGTTCCAATTTGTGTTATAACATATCCCCTGCCATAACAATCTTTACAACCCTCTTGTGCATACAAGCTAACCACATCTGGATCTACAGACGTTGTATAAGATTGCAAGTCTGGTTTGTGTCCAAAATTCATTTCTTTCAATTCAATATCTCCAAAAAAAAAGACAGAGCATAGTTTCCGTTAAGAAATTATACTCTGCCTTAATCGTTTTAGTCTAAACTATTCGGGTTTTTTGTTTTGTTCTGATACAAATGTATTAGTAAAAGATGTCAATACGCCCGTCATGATGTCGATCTTAGCATTAAGATTGTTTTCTAGCCTATCAATCTTTAATTCGATCTTGTTATCAAAAGTATCTATTTTCCTTTCCATAACTTCAAGTCTGCGATGTATCTCAGAATTCACTTTTTCTTCCAATACTTCTAGTTTTCTACCATGAAGAACTACACTTCTTAGTGTGTAGGCAACAATTGGTACAAATATTATTGCAGTTATTTCAAGTAATACTTTGATTGTTTCTAGTAAATCGCTTGAGAACATAAACACCGCCCCCTATAAAGGAAAATAAAATGTGGCCGCATTAAAAACGACCACACCAATGTTTTAGCCCCAATTTGTCTTAGGCTTGTATTCGTCTTGTACTGGGTTTGGACTTCCATCACGATAAACCAGTTCACCCGGAATGGTTTGTGTTGGGTTAGCTGCATTATCAGTTCCGCTTGCAACCATCGTGCTTGCAACGTCACCAGTTTTTCCAATATCCCAAGCACCACTACTGGCTACCGTAACAGCAGGATCAAACACACCTGAGTATGCGTTCCAGCCATTCGTGCGAACTGCGGTCTTGTAATAGAAAGTAGAGACTGTTGCTTTCTGTTTGATAGATTGACCTCCGGGGCCAGCAGAATTAGAAGCACCGCCAATCAAATAGGTGTTAGATACGCCAGCCAGATCATTTGTGACTCTAACAATCACTTGATCTCCAGCGTTAAATGCACCAGCAGCCAATGGTGAAGCTATTCCACTTACTCCAGATGGTACAGTAATGTAAGTAATATTGCCATTACCCAAGTTTACAGCGTCTGCGATAAATCTAGATCCAGCAACTGTTCCACCTGCACGAACTGTTCCAACATCATTTGCCATTCCACTAGGAACGCCATTAATAGTTACGGCATTTTTATTGCCGCCAATACTCCAAGCAGTCATTTTAATTCTCCAAAATATACATAAGCTTGGAAAAATCCTTACAAATCCAACATTTAAAATCCTGTCCTATTTATATAGGATATTACACCAAAAGCTCTAAATTGTACAATCTAAGGCCAAATATGTCACATTCCTTGGCAAAGTCAAACTGATCTTTCTTCCACATGTATCCATTAAAAATTACGGAACAATTGGTATGTCTCTCTATCATCTTTGCATTTATAATATTATCAAAATAGTCATCATGGTGATATCCGATTGTTGGAAACACTAAATCCACGCCTGTAGAATTTATGATTTCTGCTATTGTTAATACATTTGTAGTAGATCTTCTGTAATCTAAAAATACTCTAAGAGTTGCTTTATAATCATCACAAATAGCAAGCAATGTTTTTATTTCCTTCTTTAGTTCTGAAAACTTATGCTTTAAGAAATAATGGTTTGGTACATAATCAAGTGTGTTAGCACCAGATTTTATGCTATTTAAAGCCATGTGGTATCTAACTTTTGAAGAAGATAAACCACAAGGATAGTCTACCGGTGCAGATATTACCAAGTTAGAAGGAAGATACTCTCGCATTTCTCTTATCATGTGTATCGGTAAGGAAATGCCATCTATACCATTTGCAATTGCTTGGAAGACGTTTTTTATTTCTTTAGTATAATCATCTATATATTTATTATAGTTACAGTATTCAATATACATGTGATTTTATCTTTTCTAAATCTTCATAGTCTTCAGAACCAAATATAGCGTCTGCAAATCCACGCTCTACAGCTTCTTCTCCAGACAGCCACCAATCTTCTTTTTTATCCAACTGTTTTTTTATATAATTTTTTACTTGAATGATACTTTTATCTTCAAAAAAATCTGATTCCATGCAAACTGTACTATAGATTTCCATCATTTGAGATTCTAATTTACCCTCCCATTCATGCCAAGATTTAGCTTGTCTTATTGTGTGACCAGATACAGCAGTAGTTCCATCGTGTATCAACCACCAACAATTTGGCATTGTGATCCTTAAATCTGCTGATTGGGGTATTATCGACCCCATAGATGCTGCAATACCATGACATATAAATACTACAGGAGCTTTGCATAGCTTTATGGCATCATACATCATCATTCCTTCACTCCATTCACCTCCAATAGAGTGTTGATGAACGGTTATAGGTTTTGATGAATCCATATGTTCAAGTAACTTAATGTTTTTCAAAAAGTTATTTGACATTCTGTATTCAACACCGGGATCTTCTTCATTAGAATCTATATATCCATGAAGAAATATTTCTCTAGATTCCAGTAATATATTGTATCTATGCATTTCATCTACAATATATCCTTTAGAAACTCTATCTCTATTTTTTAGACTCATCTATTACTCCCAAGAGAGTATTTCTTACTTGATGCATAACATCGCGATCTAGAAACATTTTTCCAACTGCTATCCTAAACCTATATGGCGTTAAGATATCTAATGATTCTACGCCAGCACAGTCTTCTATTATACTATAAAAGCTCTCCATTAGTTTAAAGTTTGAATGACCTACCCAAAATTTAAAATGAGAGCTTGCTAAAGAAGTTTCTGTCAGAGGTAAAACACCATAGGGTGTTATGATAGTCTTAACGGGCTTTTGGAACATAGCGAATTCATCATATAGCTCTTGATCTTCAAGCAATTCTTCTTCACTATTAATTTCATCTATATTTTTAATTTCTTCTTCAAACATCGCTTTTGCATTAGAAACCTCTTCATTATCATATGCATCTATCCAAGGTTCCCAATATATATCATTACCGCTGGGGATAGGAAGGTCGCTTAAATTGCTCATATCGACACCTTTCAGTGGGAAAAAGTTGTGTTTCATACTGCCACCTGTCCAAAGTCTATCCTTTTATCTGAATTGTAATCTACAATATCAAAATCCTCATATGTCCATTCATAAATATTATATGGCTCAGACAGCAATAAAGAGGGTAATTTTTCTGGTTTTCTTTCTAATTGTTTTTTTGCACCCTCCATATGGTTTTCATATATGTGGCAGTCTTCCAATATTCCTACCAATTCACCAGCGATCATGCCTACTTCTTTACATATAAGCTCTAAAAGTAGCCCATAGCTTGCTATATTGAAAGGAACTCCAAGCATTAAGTCTGCCGATCTTTGCTTCCAACATAAATTTAATACACCATCAATATGAACCAATGTAAAAGCATAATGACATGGAGGAAGTGCCATAAGGTGCATTTGGCTAGGATTCCATGCAGATACGACCATTCTTCTGTCATCTGGATTATTTTTTAATGTTTCAATAACATTTCTTAATTGGTCTATACCCTGTCTTTCACCCACCATATCCCCATAATCTTGATTCCAAGCTCTCCATTGATACCCATAAATTGGACCTAGATCATTTTCATATAACTGTGCCTTTTTTCTAAATTCTTCGTTAGATAGCATCTCAATAACACCACCGTGGGAAAATTCAACAGCTTTGGGATTTGCCCACTCGTTCCAAATTTTACACCCCCTTTCTTGAAACCATCCCTTATCTGTGATTCCTTTAATAAAACCCTCCAATTCAATGGCTATTGTTCTATAAGGCATTTTTTTTGTTGTCAAAAGTGGAAATCCATCAGACATATTATGTCTAAAAATTTCACAAAATGTAGTGTATGACTTTATACCTGTTCTATTTTCTTTTTGTCGTCCTACAGATAAAACATTTTCCACTATATCTAAATATGATCTCATTTTAAATTCTCTCTAAAATTAAAAACTTGCGAAGCACTTACGGCAACTTTATTTTTTTCTTTTACTTTTGTTTCGTCAATTATCATGCTATCTAATTTTTGAGTCTGCAACGCTACTTTAACATTAAACTCTATTTTCTCATCTTCATCGTCTGCCCAAATCCTTAGAGATTCAAATATAAATGACTCCAAATCTCCTTTTGTTATATGAAATATCAATAGTGCTAATATTTCAACTGAATCATTAGATAGATCATCTATTTGAGACTCAACCTGAAAATCTCCAGTTTGTGAATCATAGTCTATTACTATTCTGCCAGACGAAGGCGGTTTGATGCTTTCTTCTAAAGATTCAAAATCAACCTTTTCTATAGAATCCAAATCAATTTTTTCTCTTTTTAAAGCATTGATGACTTTTTTAATTAATTTTTTCAAAAGGTTTCTCCTCTCATTCCTACCCATATAAGTCCAATGTTAGCCAAGGCATAAGAAATCCACACTAAAGCCCAAGCATAATCTTTTTTTAATATATAGCAAATTCCTACAATCGCGTATAGGAAAAATACTATCACAGGCAAAAAGTTTATCAATAATTGTAACTTCATTTAAACGCTACCATCAAAATGAACTCTATTTACTTTTACTGCTTTTGCACATTTAGGAAGATCTTTCAATGATGTCGCACCCACATAAGCACAGCAACTTCTTAATCCACCTTCAATATCATTCATAACAGAGTCTGCGAAACCTTTATATGGTATGATTTTAATTCTACCCTCACTAGATGCATAAGAACTCATTCCACCATTATATTTTTTTTGAGCTTTTTCTGATGACATTCCATAAAAACTCAAGTGTGATTTTTGGTATTCTCCATCATCGTCAATTTCATATTCCCAATCACCCTCACACTCGTGTGTTCCCGCCAGCATACCGCCCAGCATCACAAAGTCAGCATTAGCCGCGAAAGCCTTACATACATCAGCAGGTATTCTACATCCACCGTCAGCACAAATTAGACCCATTCTGCGTTCGCCATTTTTAAGACCATGAGCAGCATGACTACATTCAATAATAGCCGATAACTGTGGATACCCGACACCTGTTTTAAGTCGAGTTGTACAAGCACTTCCCGGACCAATTCCGATTTTTACTATATCTACTCCACCATGAAGGATTAGTTCTTGTACCATTTCAGGAGTACAAACATTACCAGCCATTATAATTGAATCATTAAAATAATGTCTAATCTTAGAACACCATTCAACAAATTTTTCAGTGTAACCGTTTGCAATATCAATACAAATATTAGGTGAGTGATGAATCAATGATTTTATTTTTAACAACCTATCAAGTTCATGATCACCCATGCCTACACTGATCCAAACATTTCTTTCAATATTGTAGTAGGCAAAATACTCGTCTATTGTTTCTGCATCATAATGTTTGTGCAAACACGTTACTGCATCGTGCTTGTTTAGTGCGGTCCCCATTTTGAAACTTCCAGTAGTGTCCATGTTTGCAGCCATAATCGGAAGCCCTGTCCATTCTTTTGTGGAATGAAAGAATTTAAATGTTCTCTTTAATTCAACTTCTTTTCTACTAGCAGCAGGCGACCTCGCTGGAACTAATAGTATATCGTCAAAATCTAATTTAGTTTCATCAACTATTTTCATATCATTCCTCCCAATCGTAAGAAGTAAACCATTTGCTAAAATCTGATTGTTTTAATACAATGGCTTGTTTTCCACCCATATAGTATATTGGTTTAAACAGATTATTTTGAACCGAATGGTTATACAATTTTTTTACTCTTGGCGACCACATGATTCCCCATTTGATTTGATCTTTTTTAGATTCAATTAGCTTAATATGTTTCTCAAGATCATAATCTTTTGGTTTTTTCATATTAGTTCCACATTTAACTGAATTGTAAATAAACAATATACTTGCAGACTCTTTTACATAAGCCTTCAAGTCATTCTGTTTTAGTGTAAATTTACCAGAAGTAGGAACCCATTTTATTTCTAGAGGTTCATCTACAAGTTTAGCATCTAAACCTTGACCCTTTATTGATCCAGAAATTTTATAGTCTGCACCGGCTGTATTTCCTTTAGCTATAAATTCTCCATTATTATCACACCCATTATTGTCCCAAGATGAAACATCAAGCAAATCTCTGCTTTCTACTCTATCTAGCCACTCATGAAAAAAGTATTTTTCTAACATTGTAGAAAATTTTATATCTTTTTTAAAAGTGTTACTGTCTCTATAATCAAATCTATTTGCCACTACTGCCAAACCCCTTATCTCCACGTTCACTTGATGAAAGATCGTCTACCTCGACCATACTAACTTCTGGCACTTGCTGAAATAGTATTTGTGCAATTCTATCTCCTTTTTTAATTTGAATATTTAAATTATCATCTGACAAAAGAGGTATTCCATGATTAGTATTATGTAAGCAGACCAAGACTTCTCCACGATATCCAGAGTCAATAACTCCTGCTAGAATGTCTGCACCATTTTTAACAGACAAACCAGATCTTGGCCAAATTAGCCCAACCCATCCTTCTGGAATTTGTAAAGACACACCAGTTTTAATTGTTTTTCTTTGACCAGCCTGTATTGTACAATCGTGCGTAGAATATAAATCCCAACCCGCATCAAATTGATTTGCTTTTGTGGGGATTTTGGCATCTTGATCTACAATTTTTACTCTAACTTTTATACCATCTATATGTACAGATTCAATATCTTTAAGTTTATTTAAAAGTGTAGATGCTCTCTGATGGTTTACAAGCATATTCATTCTAGACTCATGATCTTTGTGACTCATACAATTACCTCAAATAATTTCTAATAGCTTTTCGGCAGTTTTTTGCCAAGTTAAATTTTTACTAGTTTCAATTCCAGATTGATTTATTTCTGGTTTTGTTTTCCATTGCTCGTAAACATCTCTTAGATGTTGAACAAGCTGTTCATATGAGCTTCCTTCTAAGGATGCCCAAGTTCCATTATCCCCGGTGAACCATTTTGCATCATAAGCAGGCTCCTCTTCTGTTATATCTATCAATTTAGAATTTTGTACATTGCAAAACTGAGTATGTGCTGAATAATCTGTTATTATAACTTGTTTGCCACAAGCCATCATCTCAAGTGCTTCAAGATTCCAGCCTTCTGATTTTGCCGGAAAAACACCACAATAAGTTTGTTTCATTATCTCAGAAAGCTGATGCTGATATTGAACCCTTTGAATATTTTTGATTCTGCTGTCTTCATAAAGAGACTCCCAATAAGCTTTCTCTTGTTCGTTTAAAAATGGATTATGGGTCATCATCCAAAGTTCTACATTTTCATTTGAAGAAAAAGCGTCCTTGAATGCTTTGTGTAAAACATCATGCCCTTTTCTTACTTCCCATTTTCCACAATTAAAAAATATACATTTTTCTGTATTGTTTAAAGAGCCTGTTTCATTAAATATTTCTCTGTCAACACCACATTCTACCACATGAACAGCCGGTGATGTCCAATCGGGCACATTATATAGGATATCTTTAGCCCACTCGGACGATACAATAATTTCATCTGCTGATTTAAGATGTGTCAACCTTCTGTTGTCTAGTTTGTTTACCTCAAAGAAAGGCCAAGCAATAAACTTTCCTTTACCAACCCTATATTCTAGTTGGTTTTCATGCCATATTTTTAGACATGTTGCATCGTGTTGTAAGTTCGATTGTTTATTAATATCAATTCGTAGCTGATATGTTTCTTCTTCACTCAATTCTACAGGAGGAACTATATTTTGAACGTCTGGTATTGGCCAGAGTGTTACATCAAGCTTATCATTTAAGCCATTCAATTCTTTCCATACATTATACCCCACAACTCCATATCCTAAAGAATTTATGGGGACATTCAAATTAATCTTCTTCAACTGATTGATCCTCTAAAAAATAAGATGAAAAAAATAAAGCTATTCCAAGTTCTATTAACATGATTTTACTCCAAATAAAAAGCCATAGATACTACTCTATGGCAATTATACTCTTGCAAACTAAAAAACGTTTGGCAAAAGTATGTATATTAAGTTTTTTTGATTACATCATCATTAAGGTGTGTGATAATTTTAGATGCTGTGTTTTTAAATATAAACGGTGCAAACGAATGTGTTATGCAGCAAAATCCAGCTATAACTAAAAAAGCCCCTATATAAAGTGCATGTAACATGTGCTGAAAGTAGCTCATGCCGGTTTCTTTTAAATGTTTCATTCTATGTAAATCCCGTGGGGCCATTCCATAGGAATTCTCCAATCAAATCCATCCCATTCTTTTAAGCAATGGTCATGAATACAACTTGGGTCTCCTGAAATCCAAAAGGCTATATTTGGTTCTGAAAAACACGTTTGGTTGCAATGAAGACACTTATGGGTGCGTGGCATGATGCAAATAACTATTGTAAATGTAAAAATTATTAAACATAAATATAATATTTTTTTTAACATATTTTAAAACCATATATATTGCATAAAAAATGCCAGTTTGGATAATAAGGTACTGGCAAACCCCAGACAGCTTACGCTGCCAAAGCAAGATTTTCATCTGCAATTAAAAGTTTGATAGATTTTTATACTGGCCCTTCTATCAACCAGTGCATGAGATATACTACATCATATTGTGGATCGAATCTATTTCACCCCCTTAGTTTGGCAAGTGGAGGTGTGCGGTACTGCCCCGCAGTCTCCTACAACATCAATAATAATCTTTATACATGCTTTACCTCCAGCTTCTTACTCTAGCTACTCTATTGCCATCTCTGGCAGTAGCATCGCCTGTAAGTTTCATTTTACGATTTGGCACACAGGTGTTTGGAATTTTTCCATTAACACTATACCCCATACCTTCAAATCTTCCGATACACGGACCAACATGACAGTTTTTATGATACTTAATCATATAGTCTGCTTCCGCTTGGCATTTTTCTTGGTCTGTTATAGCATCTCCCCATATAGAGTTATCTAGCGTGGGAAGTACCAAACAAAACATTAAGCTTAGTGTTTTAATCATAAATCTCTTCCTTGAATATTTCATTTACCGAAAAATCTTTTTTGCAAAATCCACCAAAAGCTTTTAATAATACTCTTGTGGTAGATTTTACCATCCTTTTCTTTTAGTCCAAAATGTTTTAAAGAACAGCTTTTACAAAACCAAAGAAAACATATTCTACATCTAAAGCTTTCTTCACAACTTATTTCTTCATCACATTCTGAACATCTCATATAACTATTCGCAACAAGACCGTTTTGTAAACTTAGCTAGTCTTGAACGAGCAGGCTTTTTAGCGAATGCTGAACGCAAAGGCTTTTCTGCTTTAAACTTTTTAAATACATTGACTGGCATACATACTGTATTTTTAATAATCTGTGCTGATGCACAAACGGTAGCATTGGCAAAGTCTCTAACGGGTTGACACGCATCGTGTGCATTTGCATTAGAAGAGCCGAACATGATAGAAACGGCCAAGCAAAATCCAACTACATACTTCATTTATTTCTCCTTGTAAAAAATATAAAAACCAATAAAACTATTTTACTGGTGACTTCTTGTTCTTTTCTTTAAGCCATTTTAGTACTGCACTTGGTGGTTTTGATCCAGTAAATCTGCTAACTTCATTCCATGAATCTTTTTCTCTTTTGTATAAAACAACAAGAGGTATGGAACTAGGTTTTGCTTTTTTTACCCAAGCAGCAGATGTTTTGTCCTTATCATCAACATCTACTATAAAATAACCCTTAGTTTCTTTTTTAAAATAATTTTGTATTTCTGCATCTGATTTAATTGATGCTTTTAACGCTCTACAGGGACCACACCATACAGCACTAAACTGCATAACAATTACGTCCCCCTCTTTATATTTTACTTCCTTATCTTCACTATCGTCCTCTTGTTTTGACAATAATGCAGATTTTCCAGAAAGTGAAATATATTCATCTAGATTTCTGTCACCATGACATGAACCTCCACAACAACCCATTATGACAACTCCCAAAATAATTAGTCTGATAATTAACGACATCTTAAACCCCTTTCGTGTTTTAGTGTTTAATAACCGTTCCTAACCTCCGTACATCTTTTTGTTTTTAATCCAAATATTTTTAATAGTAAAAATTCAAGTGTTCTCCAAAAATAGATAAGCTCTAGCACTGGATTTGTTAAATTTGTTATTGTACAATAATATTTATTGTATGGCTTTTTATGATGAAGTGCATGTTGATGTCTAGTTTGTACTATAGCAGTATCTTGCAAAAATTTTATAAACCAGTTGAGTTTTGAGATAGGCGTATGATTCCAACCATGAATTTCATTGCCTAGAAAACCAGCGATTAAAATTGTTGTTGCAAAAGGCCAACATGACCATCCATAAAAATAGTAAGCAATAAAAATTGCTATGGATGCTGGGATAGCTGTAATGTAGTTTCTTTGTATTGCATTACTCATTGTTATCATCCAATTAGGATGTTGATGATGAATAATATTAGGTTCTACTACATTCTTTCCTAACCCAAAAGGCCAGTCAGGTACGCCATATGTATCTTCTATCCAGTGTACTAAGCCAGTTATAAAGTCTGCCAGTATAACACACATAAATATTTTTATCACAAGCATTTCAACCCCATTCTAGTTGACAAAGCTAATTAAGCTAATACAACTATTAAAAAAATGGGGAGAATCCATCTCCCCGTGATCATTAGCCTCCAGCTAATACATTTGGCCACCAACCAGCAGCAACACCAATAAAGTATACACCGACTGCCAAGCCGCCAAAGAATGCGGTTCGTCTAATCAATTTGTGCTTTCTGATGAACTGAGCTAAACGTCCGTTAAATAATGGCATTTTAAAACCTCCTTTAAGATAATATAAGGCTTGCTTGCACAATGCTTGCAAGTATCAATTATGCTTGAATATCTTTCAATATATTCTTAGCATCATCTTTCACTATATTGTGGGGTCTACCATCTGTAGCTGTATATCTAGATGTTCTATTCATATTAAGATGATCGTATATAGTCCAAGCTAAATCTTCTGGAGTGCAGCGACCATCTTCAACATCGTCTGCATTTGGACTTGACGATCCAATCGTTCTTCCCATTTCATATGATCCACAACTAATCATGAGGGGTGCTAGTTTGCCAAAATGATCACGACCTTGATTTTGGTTTACTTTGGGGGTTCTTCCAAATTCAGATGTTACAATTAGCATAACTCTTTCATATAGACCTCTTGATTCTAAAGTATCCATTATTTTTGCTAAGTAATGGTCTAACTCTGCTTGTTTTGTCTGGAGTGACTGGCCAATATTTTGGTGCATATCCCAGCCTCCATAGCTTAATGATACAAATTTAGAGCCAGCTTCTAGCAATCTAATTGCAGTAAGTGCATCTTGTCCAAGCGTAGCTTCTTTAAATTTATTGTAATCTTTATCTTCTTCTACCCTGAATGCCTTTGATCCATTTCCAAGAATAATATCTACTGATTGATTACGTAAATCTCTCCAGTCCTTAGCTAATTGTTGATCTTTTGCTTTAAAACTATTGTCTATGACATTTAAAACATTAATTCTTGTTTTAAAATCTTCACTTTTACGCATCAGTTGTAGGTCTTTTCTACCCTCTTTGGTTGCATCGAACCCAGTATATTTACCGCCTAACCAAGCTGCACCATTATGATCATACTTTCCTAGTTTTACATATGTAGGAAGTCCATCGTCTGTATTTACACCATGATGTTTGCTCATCATAGATCCATAGCTAGGCCATTTAGAACTTGTTCCAGCACCAAAATTTGCTTCTCCAGTTACAACCCAATGAACGGCAGATGCGTGATTTTGATCTCTGTGACCAAAAGCTCTAGGTATAACTATTTTATTTGTGCGTTTTGAAAGCTCTTTAAAAAGGCCACCCAATTCTATTCCAGCAACATTTGTTTTTATATCGCCAGTTACAGATCTCCTGTCAGCAGGAGCAAGAGGTATAGGATTAAAAGTCTCAATATGACTAGCCCCACCACCAAGAAAAAGGAACAATACTGCTGGATCGTCAGTCTGCTTATCGTCTGCGATAGTCGCTGTAACATTTCCGAATGCATATGTACCTACTCCTAACTTTATAAAATCTCTTCTTTTCATAGTTGATACCTCCCTCTTGTTGCGTTGTAGTTTTGTCTTATTTGTTCAAATGTAAGTAACTTATTGTAAACTTTAACATTAGATATATAACCATCCCAAGTATCCATTGCACCCCTTGAAGCAGCATTAGCACTTCCGATATAATTATTTTGAGTAGTGACTTGAAAATTCCCAGCAGAAGACTGATTTTGCAGGGCAAGATTCAAATAAATAAAATAATTAGATGTATCATAAGTAACGCATACATGATTCCAGACATTTACAGATGGAGGATTATCAGTTTTTATTCTACTCCAAGTACTTGCAGAACCAAATACTATACCGTTATAATTACTTTGTTGACTAAACGATATATTCCATCCCTGACTTGTATTGGTTTTTAATTGTAAAATAGTAGGATAATAACCAGCGTATGAACTCAAGTTACTCCAAAATTCTACAGAAAAGGGAGAAGATGTACTTATAGAAAGACTACTACCCAAGTCTACATAATCATCAGTTCCATCAAAAACTATACTTCCACCATTATCAGAACTGAAAGTGGGACCATTGGTTAGCGTTCCATTATTACTTTCCTTCAAGTCAGTCCACACAGTACCCGCACCCGGATAACTTCTTTTATTAGCAGCATCCAAGCAGAGTACCAGCCCGTCAGTTATTATGGAAGGATTATAACTAGTCCCCATCAGATAAACCTCTTCTTGGTAGCTTCATAATGATTTAATATTTCTTTTTCTGTTAATACTCTTCCGTAAAAAAGAAGCTGTGCCACAGCACCATCTAAATACTTGGCATTAAGCACACCTACTCTTTGCCACCATGTTTCCGGATCGGTAGCAGTTGATCCTGACCCATAAAACAACTTATCTCCTGTTCCGCTATAAGTTATACTTTGGAGTTCACCATCAATGTACATTAACATGTCTTCAACCAAAGCGTTCCAAACAAAAGCCCCGTGATACCATCTATCGGTATCCAGTGTGGTGTCACGAGAGCCAGTTCTTCTAGCACCGGAGCCAGCACTACCTCCATCACCAATGTGCATGGACAATTTTGCTGAAGCATTGACATTAACAAAGAATCCATAATATCTACTGCCGTGCCAACGCAATGAGAACACACCTTGTCCTGATGTATTTTGATCAATCTTAAACCAGCACAACATGCTAGTGGGAAAGCCCGGATTGAGTGTCTCTGATCTAAACTCAATATAGTCATCAGTGCCATCAAATGTAAATGCACCACCATTCTCGCTCGTAAATCCTACCCCATTTGTTAAAGTTCCAGCAACTGGATCTTGAGGTTGATTGTTATCTGTAGTAACACTATTTGGCCTAAGCTTAACAGGCTGATTTACAGGAAGTGGTCCGAACAACAACAGATCATTCGCAGATGTACCGGCCCCTGAATAACAGCGAGGATTGGCTGCATCTAAAGCAAACAAAAGGCCATCTTGAGAAATTGAGGGAGAATGTGCTAATCCCATTACTCCGACTCCTCTACCCACCAAACTCCATCATTAGCATTAAGAATCGCCAGAATCTCACTATGAGAATACTCTTGACTCTTGGTAGTGCAGGCGGCTACACTTGAAGGCATGTCACCTTCATATTTTACAAATGTCAATGTCTCATCTACGCTTTTGCGTACAGTTGAAATAGACGTTTCTAAAACCTGATCAAAGTCTATCAAACCTAAATCACTAACTGAAATTATCACGTAATGTCTATGATCATAATTACTATGGCTCATTTTTTTTCCTTATATAAGTTTTTAATTTAACCTTTTACCGGTGAAGATGCACGCCATTGCCAGCAACTCCAATATCTTGCTTTCCATTTTGGTCCGGGATTAGAACAATTATGTCTTGCTCTAAAACTTTTTCTTCTTTTTGGGTCGTCTCTTTTTATTTCCATGTTAGGGTCGCCAAAGTTTACTTTTACTACATTACCTTTTTCATTTTTAACGTAGACAGAAAATTTCTTGGGACCATCTGGAGTTCTGAATGGTTTATTTAGTTTAACTTTTTTACCATCTTTCACGGCAGCGTCTTGCCATGTCATTGTAGGTGGAGCAGTAACCTGATTCTTTCTAACAAAAGAAGTGTGCTCTTTCTCATCTTTTTTCTTTTTAGCTTTGAATTTGCTAGGTGGTGATGCTCCGGGTTTATGCCAATCTGCATGTTGTTTTTTAAGCTCTTTTTCTACAATCTTTTTTGGCAAGCCATAACCCTCTGAGTGTTCCTCTGCTCTGACCAGTCTTCTTCCATTCTTGGTGTAAACACCTCGTCTTTCAAAATAATATGTCTCACCAGTAAATGGATCTTTATAAGCATAAGATCCTTTTGTTTTACGTAAAAGTTCAAAATCTTCTTTGGTAATTTTACCGTCTTTATTTTTATCAAGAGCTTCTTTTTGCTTTTCCGTCATCGCTGCTTTTGATGATCTGGGATGAGAAGATGGTAAAAGATCGTTGTCTTGTTTGTAATTAGGATTGCTTGGTCTTCCATTTCTAAGCAAATATAAAAATGCATTCACCCTTGCCATAGCCCATCCATCTCTGCTCATTTTAGGTGCATGGCTTGTGCTGTAAGCACCTGCACCCCTTCTATAAACGGCTTTTAAAGCACCCAAGGATGCTTTGCTTCCCTTGCCTTTTTTGTTGTGTTCTGCCATCTTACTTTTTAATCTGTCAATTGTCTTTTGACTAAAAGTTATTTTACCCTTGTCATCTTTAGCACTATCTGGTTTATTTTTCTTAGAGCCTTTTTTCTGATCTTTTTTAGGTGCTGGTGTTTTGCGTGGATCATTTGGTCCCGGTTTACCCCTTTGAAGAGCCTCTGCATGGTCTGCATAACATTCCACTTCAGCCTTACTCATTTCTTCTCTTAGCTTTTTTTCATACGCATCATGAGTTTTTCCGGGCATATATACTTTCTTTTCAGGATCTTTTTTGCTAGGGTGATCATGGATACCATCAAGCCCAAGCTCTTTAGCACGCTTCATTGCTTCTCCGGGATTATCATAAACATCTCTTTGAAGCTCTTTAGACTGTGCTCTTTTTAATTGTTCTTGAGTAGGTCTGCCTTCTTTGACAGTTTTTGCAGGCTTGTAGTTTTTACCTTCGCGTAGCTTTTTTCTTCTAATGTTTTCCCAAAGACCCGGACGGTTGTTAGCCCAATCCCATTCTTCGTCATCATCGCAATTACAATCAGACTCTAAATACTCTGAGTCTTTAGGAATATAAAAATTTGATTCATTAATTTCTTCTGTAAAACCATCAGTCAATGCAAGCATTGCACCACAGGCCATTCCGTCTGAAAAGCTCATGCCTTGTTGATATCCACATTCTAGCACATATTCTATCTCAGCTTCAGAAAGCTCAAACCCTTGGTCATATGCCATTTGAGAAAACTTTTTTGGCCCCTCTATTGCTATTCCTTGCTTGATTGCTTGCTTTTTAGCATCTCTTCCTGTATAGCATTTTCCTTCATCTCCCCACTTCCATCCGTTTTCACTACATTTTTTCAAAGGCATTTTATTTTCCCCTTATAAAATTTATAAACTTTGTAAAAAAGTTCTTTTTTGATTCTGGTTTCTTGAGCTTAAATTTTTTATCAAAATTGTATATTTTTTTAGCCTTTTGCCTATACATGTTTTGAGATTTAAAAAAATCACTATCGCTTAAATTAGAGTCTCCACGCATATTTTTCCTAACCAGTAAATAAATGCTGCTGTTAAAAATCCTAAAAATAAACCATATAAAAAAGAATTATCATGCTCTTTAACAGCAACAAACTGTTTATTTGGTAAATCTTCTTTATTGTTCAAAGCACGCAATCTTGCGTCTTTCATATCTGCTTCAGTGAATAGATAATCACTGTCGTTTTCTTCTGTTCTTATGTGGTAGTAGAAGGGGTTGGCTGATCTATACTTGTCTTTATTTGTTAATCGGTAAATTGTGGAATATTTGAACATAAAGTTACCCTTTCATCTAATTAAAAACGGTATTCTATATGTTATATACACCTTTTAAGTTAATAAAAAAGAGCCGATAATGTAAAAATACAATTATCGACTCCTTTATTTTGTGGACCTATTGGGAATTGAACCCAAAGCCTCTATGAGTTAGTGCATGAAAGATAGTAATGAAAGGAATTAAAATCTAACTTTATCATAGAGAGACACCAGTCGGTCCTATTAGAATGGGACTTCTTCCTGAATTTCTTCTGTCTGATTGCTTTTACTTTTTGTGGAGCCAGAAGAACCACTAGACCTTGGACCAAGGTTGACCTTTTCTGCGACTACACGCAACTTAGATCTATTGACACCTTCTTCTGTTTTCCAAGTATCAAGACTCAATCTTCCTTCAACCATAACAAAAGTTCCTTTTGTAAGGTATTCAGACAAAGCTTCCGCTTGCTTACCCCAGAGTGTAATGTCTAGAAATGTAGGCTCTTCTTGACGCTCTCCATCCTTAGACCATTGACGATTTGAGCATAGCCCTACATCTGCTACTGCTGTACCATTGGGCGTATACCTGAGTTCAGTGTCTCTAGTAACTCTACCTGAACCGACCCACTTATTAAGATCACTCATTTACATATTCTCCACAAATTAAGTTAAATACTAGTTCCGCGATAACGCAAAGCTTTACGTGCCAAGCGTCTTGCATAGGTTGTTCCATTGTTACGAATCAACCTTCTAAATTCACCAGCAAACTGAGTGTGTGCTAGTCTACCAATTACCTCTCTTGTCGTAAGAGATCCAGTGCTCCAATTGGAGATCATTTTGCTAACCTGACGATCTGATTCAAGCAAAAGTCCCCAATTAACAGATTCAATAGTCTTCATTGAAAATCCTTTCTATAAAAAAGTTAAAGTTGTTCACTCTTGTTATACAATACAATTATACTGTGGTTTCCACATATAAAAATTAATCTTCTGATTTTGTCGTTGATTCAAATGGATTCGGCAAAGCAACTTGTGTCGTCTCAGTATTTGCTACTGGTTCTGGTGCAAAAGGTGTTACTTGGGTTTGTTCCTGTACAGAACTTTTGCACTCAGCAAGGTGTTGCTCTAGTTGCTGTGCATATTGTGTAGCCTGAACCGCCTGTGCTTTAGCTGCTTCCAATTGTTCTTCTACTTGTGCTACGTATGCTTCTGCCATTTGATTTAGCGTTACTGCCATTTTATTATTCCTCACTTGTTATAAAAAGTTTTAATTGATTTGATTCTAGTATTATCTATCTGGATTATATCCACTACATCTCTAGATGTTGAAATGCCTTCTTTTGTTTTTGTGATTACATAGTTTATAAAAATAACTTTGTTCTTATAGGCAACCTCTTGAATACTGATACTGATCATGTCGTATTCTTTAAATATGCTCTCATTATACAATAGTAATTGATTTTTACCCGATATAACACCATTAGAATTTGAAAAAATTATAGAATCTGAATACGTTTCTTTTAATTGGTTTAGATCCTTTGCAGCAAAAGCTGACAAATATTTTTTTGCAAAATTAACCCATATCATTTGCAAACTCTCCTGAAAGCGGTTTACCATTTCTTTGCTCTATATCAATATTATACTCTGCAATCTTGTCACGCAATACTTTTTTGTTGAAATCTATAAAATTTACTGCCCATTTTTTATTTTGATCTATAACATTAATCAATGTGGGCACACAAGAGTACAAAGATTGCGGTGTATCTTCATCTAGTTTGTTTTTATATACAAATGATCCAGCGGCTTCTGAAAGATCCATACTAATCCAAAACATTTCCCCATCTAAAGATGTTGATATAATTTGTTTTAACTTATCTGTTTTAAATATGTAGGGGCATTTAAAGAATATAGAACTTTTATCTGGATGTATCTCAGAGTTTTTATCAGCAACGGAATTAATATTTCCCATTTCAGTTAATCTGCAATATGACAATTGATTTTTAATACAATCTTGTTTTAAGTAATTTACTTTACTATCATCTATTTTTTCTACTAACAAATTATTGTTAGGAACGAACACTATATATTCATCATCAAGTTCAGATAAATAATTTAGAATTGTTTCTTTTTGTTTAGTTTTATCTAATGCAATGATTAATACATTTTCATTTTCAGTAAATTTTTCAATCTCTCCGATTTGTATTTTTTTTAAATCTTCATATTCATTATCTATACAGAATACATATTTCATTTTAATCTCCATACGAGTTCAGTTTGTCCACAATATATTCTACGTCAGATTCTGATAGTTTAGGATACAGAGGAACGTAGAAACCGCATCTAGCAAGACTAGCAGATATAGGATAGTCAGAGGTGGCATAAGACCTCAAAAAAGATTGCTCACTCATGGGCTGAAAATATGTTCTTGAATCAATTCCATAATTTGCTATGTGCTGTCTAATATCGTCTCTTTTTTGTTCAGAGTCTGTAAGTATAGGCATAACCCAAACTCCAGAATTTTCTGTTGGGACACTTCTTCTTGCAATATTCATGTGAGAATTTTTAAGCATCCATTCATAAAATGTCCTAATTTTTCTTCTTTTCTCCATAAATGCATCTGCCTTTTTAAGTTGTTCAAGACCGATGCTGGCCTGCATGTCTGTCATTCTATAGCCAAACGCTCTTTCGGTATGGCAAAAATGTTTTCCGGGAGTAAATGCGTGCATTCTTACTCTGTCAAGTCTATCTTTGACTTCTTTGCAATCTGTTACAATCATACCGCCTTCGCCAGTTGTAATATTCTTGTTAGAATAAAAACTAAATATGGCAAGTTCAGCGAAAGATCCTACGGGTTTACCATCTAATGTAGCAAAGTGTGACTCAGCACAATCTTCGATTACTTTGATGTTGAACGAATCACAGTAATCTACAATATCTTGTATATCAGTAACGGGTTCTCCATAAGTATGAACAACAATTACTGCTTTAGTTTTAGGAGTGATCACTTCTTTAATTTTATTTAAAGAAATATTTCCAACATCAGATTCAGGATCTGAGTCACAGTAAACTGGATTAGCACCAGCGAGCAGAACAGAGTTTCCCAAAGCAACCATAGTCAGATTAGGTATAACAACATCGTCACCCTCTTTCACATCAGCAACATGAAGTGCCAGATGCAATGCTGTAGTTCCTGAATTACAAGCAGATCCGTATTTTTTGCCACAAGTTTTAGCTACTGCATCTTCAAATTCAGCTACTCTTGGACCTTGAGAAATCCAGTCATTTGTTATACATCTTGTTAATGCCGCTTCTTCTTCTTTTCCGATTTGTGGCTCGGCAACCCAAATCAATTTTTCTGCTGATTTATTTAGTGTGGGGTCCATGTTATTCTCCGTATTCTATATATATTTTTTTGCCACTTTTATTGTAGTAGTAGGCAGATTCTTTATTGTCAAAAGTAAATGCTTTTATTATATGCGATATATCTTTTGCATCCTCAAGGTCTTTTCTAAAATAGATGTTACCACCATTGTTAGGCTTTGTTTTATATGTACCTTTTAGTATCTTATTAAAGTTTTTCTTGAACATATCAAACAATAAATCCATACATCTTTCATACAAAGATTGAGATGTATCGCTTGGATATATCAATGTTTTTCTTATTTGAATTATAGGACCACTATCAATGTTGTGATCTATGACATGAAGACTTACGCCTGTATGTTTTTCTTTATTTATTAATGACCAGCTATATGCTCCTGCCCCTCTATAGTCTGGAAGAATACCCGGATGAAAGTTTACACATCTTTCTTTAGATTCAATGAACTTTTTATCTATCAGAGTATCGTAAAGAGTTGATATGAATATTTCACAATCTTCTATAGATCCTAACTCAAACCCATCAGGCATGTTTGACTTAGCCCATTCTGTACATCTAGATCCTATCTCTCTGGATGATGCAATGCATACCTTTTTCACTTGTCAATTTCCTTTATTATATTCTTGCAAAAATTTTCTAGGCTAAATCTTTCACAAAATTTCCTTCTATCTTTTAAAGAATATCTTGATGGTCTTTCTTCCCACATTTTTTGCAGTGATTCTTTCATTGATTCATATGTTGGCTCAAAATAGTTTGCACGATCTCCAAAGTAATCTTTTGCACCCATATACGGAGAATTGCATATTAAAACCTCTTTGCCTATGTAATACGCCTCGACCAGAGACATTCCTCCTGTTGAAGCTTCATACCACGGACATATTACAAATGAAGAGTTAGCAATCCATTGTTTATACTCATCCCAATCTTTTATGGTTTTATCTTTGCCTCTTCCTCCATGCTGATACGGAATGTTTAGTTCTGAACAAGCACGTTCTGCCCATCCAGCATGTCTATCTGGGATCGCCCTAAGTGGATCGCAAACATAATCAAGGTCTGACGCTTGGTGCTCAAAAAATGGTGCGTATGCGGGTATTGATTTTGTTTTTTCCAAACCAACTCCCCAATGTTGTAAACATCTGTATCGTTGCCCCTCAGAAGGAACAAATACTTTTTCACTTATATTGCAAACTCTGCCGAGTCCAGACCAATCATAACCTCTATCATGTCTAGGGTTCGTAATCCATTCATAACAGTCCCATACATAAGTAAAAAATGGAACGTCTGGAAATCTTTTTTTGATGTCAATAAGTGCATTGTGTGTATTTTGATCGCCCATCTGCAAACATATATGTAGATCACAATCTTCTGATGGCCTATCTGTTATTTCATGGCCTTGTTTGTCAAACTCTTCTAAGATGCTTTTCATGTAAGGAGCACCTGTCCAAAATGCAAATATTTTCATGATAGATCGCCTATTGTATAAAATGTAGATGATGCGGTAGCTGTATCTGTTGTTCCATATTCAAGGCATAGAATACATTTAGAAACTCTAAGCAATTCGTTTTGTATTTTTTCCCATTCAAACCACCCTAAATTTTGAACGACCATAATCATAACACTGGTACATATTGCCACATCAAACTCATTGTCTTCAAACGGCAAATATTTTAGGTTTTCACAATAAAATTCATAATCTGGATATTTAGATTCTGCTAAATTTATAAAATCTTGAGATTGGTCTATTCCAACGTATCTGCCAGACCAGTCTTTTGGAAGTAAATCAATACCTCTTCCGTATGCACACCCAGCATCTAGTATGTCATATACTCTTCCTTTAAAAAATTTTTTCTTTAATGTTTTTTTAATTATATCTTTATGATCTTTACAAACCTTTTGCCATTCTTGTTCTGGTGCTTTAAAAACAGAGTGTCTTATATCTCCGCTTGTTTTAGAATCATCTATTCTTTGTTTCCAAAATTCAGATGTATCTACTAATTTATTTCTATCTGTATTCATTTAAAATCTCCGACAATTCTTTGCATCTATGGAAATAAGAATGTTCATTTACAATTATACTTTGACATTTTTTAGCCATATTATTTCTTTTTTCATGGTTATTGATGTAATAATTTATTTTATCTTTTAGTTCTTCATAATTTTTATACATTGCTAAATTTTCACCAAACTGTTTTTTTAACTCGTAAGACTCTGGGTGTAATACAAAAGCACCCCTGCCCGCCAAAACATAAAGTCTATTTGACCAGTAAAGATCAGTGGCTGGCGGCATCGCAAGCATGATTTTATTTAAATGGCAAACCTTGGTAAGAGATTCTTTCCAGTATATATTTGTAATGTCTGGTTTCCAGTTTTTAAAATCAGATTGCAGCCTTGTTATGTAATTTGATCTTGTGCTATATCCACAACTACAATTTTTCTTAGGGCATGTTGTTCCAATAAAAGAAAAATCTTTTACTCTGTTTGAATCTGACCATGTTGGCACACAATCATCGAGACCTTGCCTTAGTATTCTTAGGTTTTCTTTGTTTTCTTTTTTTACAAAATCGCCATCTGTAAAAAAACCAATTTTAATATTATCCTTTATCATGGATACATATTTATCGTTTAATGGAAAACCTTTATTTATTGGATCAAAGTACCAGCAAATACCATCCCACTTATTGCAGACATATTCTACGTAATCTTCACATGGAAGTTTATGAAATAAAACATAATCATATGCTTCATCTATTTTATCAAGATGTTTTTTATCGTCTTCAAATGATACTAAATCAAATTTATCAACACTACAATCATGAAGAGTAAGACCTTTGTATATTGAACCTTCATCGTCGTTATTTGACTGGCCATGTTTTGCAATATATAGTATTTTCATTGTATCTCCTTAATTAAATCAGAACATCTATTTAAATAGGAATGTTCATTGATTATGATACTGTGTGCTTTTTGTGACATACTTTGCCTTTCTTCATGGTTTACTAAAAAATAATCTATCTTTTCTTTTAGCTCTTCATAGTCTTTATAAAAAGCCATACTATCCCCAAATTGTTTTTGTAATTCAGAAGAATATGGATGAAGAACAAAAGCACTTCTTCCTCCTAGTAAGTAAACACGATTAGACCAGTAGTGATCAGTAGCTGGTGGCATTGCAAGCATAATTTTAGTTTGTCGGCAAACAGAGGATAGGTGTTCTTTAAAAATATCATACTTGTTGTGTGGTCTCCATCCTATAAAATCATTTTGAAGTTTCTCAAGATATTGTTCTCGCTCTAAATATCCACCATGACCAATAGTTCCAATAAAAATAAAAGGTATTGGTTTAGCACCTAATCTGTATGCTACATTAGGAACAAATACATTGTTATCATCAACTAAGTCTAAACCTTGTCTCAAAAGTTTTACATTATTTTTGTTCTGACTATTAACAAAATCACCATCCGTAAAAAATCCGATGTAAAAATAATCTTTAACTAAATTAACATAGTCGTCATTACTATCAAATCCCTTACCAACAGCATCAAAATACCAACATATACCCTTCCATTTATTACAGACATATTCTACATAATCTGCATCTGGAAGTTTATGAAACAAAGCAAAATCATAATGCTTACTGATATTATCTAATATCGGCTTATCTGTTTTGAAATAATTTAACTGAAATCTATCAACTTTATGTCCCAATAAAGTCAATGATTTATATATTGAACCTTCATCATCATTATTTTGTTGGCCATGTTTAGCTATGTATAATATCTTCATTTTACGACCTCATAAATTCTTTTTACCATAGCATCGGATGTGAATTGTTTACAAAAGTTTTTACACTCTTCCATATCAAGTTTTGGGCGAGTTTTCCATAAATAATTTAAACATTCTTTAAGATGTTCATATGAATAATATTTAAATTTAAAAGCCCTATCTCCGAATATATCGTTTGCACCATTAAATTTTGAATCTGAAATTAAAACAGGCTTTCCGCAATTGTATGCTTCAAGCAAAGAGATTCCACCAGTCGATACCTCAAACTTTGCAGATACAATAAACGAGCAATCAGTCAAAAGTTTTTTAAAATTATTTGAATCTTTAAAAAATGTTTCATGATCATAACTAGCTATGTAAGGTATATTCAACTCTTTAAGTGCTGACACAAGCCATTTTTCAGTATGATCTAAAACGTATCTACGTTGTGCTATAGCAACATAATTATTATCTTGGATATTTTTCTCTTCAAAAAATCTTGTGAATGGTTTTAATACTTTAGATTTTATGTTACAATATTGATCAACACTAACCTTAGTTCCATAGTTAGGAACAAATACATAATCACAATTTTTACAAACTTGTTTTAATCTTTCCCAAAACCAACTGCCTCCATTTGCATGTCCTAATGAATTGCTACGAAAGGCCCAAGAATATAAATCCCATATGTAAAATGCATACTTTTTTGTTGAGCCATAAACTTTCATAAAGTATTCCATTTTGAAAAAAGTTGGAACTTTTGGATTACCGCAGCCGCCAGAACAATTCGGATCAGGACAGTACATATGTTTTGCATATTCTTCATGACATAGTTGTATTATTATATCAGCTTCTGATGGGTTAGAAGTAACCTCAAAAAATTTTTCAAAACTATCAAATAAACCAGAAATCCATTGATATCCTGAATTTTGTATGCAATATTGTTTATCATTAGGGTTGCTATTTTTATAAAAAAAAGCATCAATTATATATATTTTCATTTTTTGCCTTAAAGCAATACATTGTTTTCACATGATCTTCTTCTTCTAGGAAATTATTTACAATGTCATAGTATGTTCTATATGGTAGGTGTGGGTGCTTTGTCTCAGGACCAAAATCATGTATAAATATTCTACTGTTTTCATCTTTCAAAAGGGATGTAGCGAACCAAGCACACGCTGCTCTAGCTCTACCGTCTACGAAAACAATATCAAATTTACCCCAACCATTTGGTGACATTACATAAGTATTAAAATCTTCAAATGTTCCATCATCGCCTGCTGTATTTTTCCGAATACTATCATTGTTTACTATAGAGTATTGATTTTCCCAGTCTAAATTATCTGGTGGTGCGTAAATATACAATACATTTGAATTAAGTTTTGGTTTAAGTTCATTGTACCAACCTTCATGGTGTTCTACAGATACAAGTTTTTTTACTTTATCTTGTAAAACAAGAGTTGAACTTCCCGAACCATATTCAAGAAGATCTGTTTCTGAATTTACATAGCTCATAAGAAATTCTTGCTCTGATGGATCTGTCCAAAATTCATTTTCTGACATATAATTGCTCCAAATATTTTTCTCTTAGTAAATCTCCAGTGTTCTGAGATGCCCATGACTGTCCGATTTTTGAATATTCTGAAATATCTTTACCAGCCCATTGGTCAATAGTCTTTGCTATATCTTCTGGAGACATGATTGCATTTCTTACTTTTATTCCAATCCAAGGAAGCTCTGTATTAAAATAACCAGACACAGGTATTAGTGGTTCTTTTGGTAGCCAAGTATTAACTGGAGAGCGATCTCCTGCCATAACGAGCATACCAGCAGCATGGGCTTCTTGCAGAGGCAGAGAAAGTCCATTGAACTTCTCTGGAAATAAAAACACATCACCCGTAGACCACAGTTCTTTAAAAGGAACGTGTCTTTTTTCTATAGAAACCCTGTGATCCGATATACTATCTAGTAGTTGTGCTATATCTGGGTTGGCATCAGGTTGTACTCTTATGATAATTTTTATATCTTGAGATTTTATCAACGGCAGAGCTTTGATTATTTCAGCAGTGCCATTCCTTGAGTATATTCCACCATGCCCAACATTGTGAACAAATACATTTGCACGCTCTCTTAATTTCCATTCTACATCTGTTGGCGATGGAACGGGAATAAAGCATGAGTCATAATCTTCATAATATTCAAGATCAAGAAGAGATGGACATATAATCTTATCCATAAACACAAGATGAGATCGTGGTGTTGACTCATACATTGGCATAAGAACAACACGCTTGCCCATAGATTGTGCTAACTCAACTATAGACCAATCGAATGGGTCTGGTAGTGGAGCCTCCAATATAAAAAGGGTATCGACAGAATCAATAAGCTCCTTCTCGGAAAGAACTACATCTTTTCTGTCGTACCATTCTGGATGAGATTCAAATTTAGGATGACCAGCTATAAAGACTTTATCTATTATTTTTGATTCATATAAATTTTTAGCTAGTATGCCTAGTCCAGATTTAGTTGCAAATACTATTGATCCTGTTCTTGACACACCGCACCTTCAATTTTTTGCCAGTCATTTTCTCCCCTAACATCTACATTATACTTCCAAATCATCTTTAAAATTTCACAATTAACATTATTTTCATCAAATAGTTTAATCATTCCATTAAAGTCTTTTGGAAAACATTTTCCACCAAACCCCATAAGACCATCGGGGCCGGGAACATTCCAGTGTAGCTCTCCAAGTCTAGGGTCTGACTCTATAGCTGCGTCAATGAATGTTTTGTAATCCATTCCCATAGCTTGACAAAGCTGATAGATGTGATTGGCAAAAGAAACTTTTACAGAAAAATAAGTATTGGTAAGATACTTTATCATCTCTGCCTGAGTATTAGTTACAAAGATAGATTTAGAATCAGGCCACATCGAGTTATGATAATCAAGCAGTAGTTTTTTAGCCTCAGTTTCAGAATCATCAATACCTATAACATGAAACTTACTATTGCACAAATCATCATATGCGGTTCTTTCTGTTAGAAATTCTGGATTAGTTACAAAGATTAGATTTTTAAATTCTTTTTTAAAAGATTCTGTGGTCTTTGGAACCATCGTTGATTTTAACAAAACGACAGGTCTTTTTTTATGTGCATCTGCATAGAAATTCAGGAGTTGCACACAACCTCTGACTATATCAGTATAACAATTTCCTTGATAGTCCATCGGTGTTGGAACGCAGACATAGATAAGATCGCTGCGGTTTACAATGTTGCTGTAGGCATTATTCATATCTGTATCATCTTTTAAATCATAAGATTTTACAGAATATTTACTTCTTGTTTTCAAAAACTTTTCTATTGAGCCGCCTACAAAGCCTCTTCCAATAACTCCAACATTCATATTCACATCCTTTTAGTGGTATAAAACAACACGTCATATAAAATTATACTCGGTATTATTCAACTTTGTCCCACCAAATCTTAGGAGAATCAGAACACATCTGTCTTAATTCTTCTATGCCATACTTTTGAAGATCATGAAAAGCACCAATATTATCACTTACGTCTAATTGCATCCCACACATTATTGCTTCTCCTACTGATCTACAGAATGGCTCAAATTTTTCTGGATGATAATACATGGTTTTGTATTTATTGAATAATTTTGGCATTTCACCATGATCTACTTTGCCTATGTACTCGACATTGTGCAAATACTTTATATGGTTTTCAAACCCTTTGTTGCCCCATCCGGCGACTATGAACTTCTTATCTGGATTGTTGATAACAAAGTCCAAAAATTTTACAGTACCTTTCAGGAAATGAAAAAACCCAACATATAAAGTTTTTTCTTCTCTTTCCTGTTGGAAATCATAAAATACTTTTGAATCAATAAAAGGTCTGACTATCTCGACATTTTTGAATATGTTTCCATATAGCTGTACGAATGTTTGATGATGAAATTCAGACAGAAAGATAGTTTTTTTTGTAGAATTAAATAATGCTTTTCTTGCATCTTGAGACAAATAAGAATTTGAGTCATGCTCAAACCTTACATGATTAGGATGATTTAATAAATACTGAAAAACATCAGGTCTTCTCTGACTAATTATTTCTAAGTTTCCAGTAACTACTAAATCATATGTATCATTCAAGACATCGCTTGGAGTGTCATAGTTTAGAAAAACTATCTCATGACCTCTGTTAATGCCTTCTTGTATTACAAATGAGTCTGTCCTTTGTGCCCCACCTATATTATGCTGGAGTCCAAAATCTGCAATCCATAAAACCTTCATATTTATCCCGTTACCCCAACTGCTATTGTAGTGTACAGAATTGGGGTTCCTGTGTTATTATTTTGTATAACAAACTCTTTATTTGTAGCGTCTACAACAGCACCGGATATTGGATCAGAGTAACTCCAAACCGCATAAGGCTTGATTGAGCCACCGCCTGAATTGTTCCAAGGCTCTGTAAATGCTTTTGTTCCCGTAGCACCAATAATTAAATCTTCTCCATAACTTGTATTTCTATTTTCCACAAGTATTGATTTAATTTTAGTAAAGGAAATGTTTGCAGAAGCACCAAACGATTCTTTTTCAAATGCTTTTAAATCAAAAGACACTTTTCCAGAAGCAGGAACGCTACCGCTTTGTAAAACACCATAGTTTATTTGAAGCCCTGAAGCAGAATAAGTGCCAGTTGGTGAGGTCAATGCCTGACTATAAGCTAAAGATGCAGACTCGCTTTGTGTATTTGAGCCAAGTTTTACTATCGTGTATGATATATCATTTGATATGGTTGCCGTTACTGTTAAATCGCTCATTTATTCTTCCTTTTTGATTTTTTTACAAATTTTATTCTATATGGTTCTAGGTAAGTTCCGGTAGTCTGCGATAGTCTAGCATTTCCCATGTAAAGATAAGTAAAGCCTGCATTTTTTGGAGATGCTCCATAGGCCATTATCCCCTTATCATCAACTCCTACTACCTTATATACACCAGTATTACCCATGCAAATTTTTTCACCAGCAAGAGCTTCGTCAGAGTCTTTTTTGCTTATAAAATAAGGCCCAGTTCCTTGGATTACCTTAATTAAAGTTCCCTTTTGCAACGACTTCCAATCCTTTACTTCACCAGCTATGGGTGTATTCTTAGAAATAAACTGATGACCACATTGTTTGCACACTCTTTGTCGTGCTGCATTTACAGAACCACACTCGGTACATAACTTTTGACCACGCTTCAATTTAACTTGGGTACTCATATTCCATATCTCCATGCCAGTTTTTTATGTCAAATATAACTTTGTGCAACACATCATGTCCATCAACTACTCCTATTTCAAATTCACAAGGTTTTGGTAATTTTGAAAATTTACTAGCGTCTTCATAATGTTTCCAATAGGCATCATTAAATTGCTCTGCTATAGGCGGAAGTTTAACTGTATAAACATACGATCCATTATAGTTCAGTAAAGTTAGACATTTTCTACTTACTTGAACCAATCTTGTATCATATTTAGAAGTGAATCCAAATTTCTCTTGAAAAGCCAAACTGAGTGGGCATTTATTTAAAGAAGGATGCCCCATTTTCAGGTGCTTCTTTAGCACTTTGACTATCACAATTATACTTCGCCTTTACCATTACTCATAATTATTTTCCTTTATAGAATAGAGCAGAGTATCAAGTTGATCAGATTTTATTTTTTCTAAAATATTATGCAATGACTCTGCTTGGAAAAGGTTGTTACTAGCAAAAGCCCTGATCGACTGATCTACTTCACGCTGATCTTTAAATACTTGCTCAAATGTAATAGGCACATCATCATCTTCAATGGTTGGGTCTGAGCTTACTATGTCTCCCAACGGTATAAATTTAGGTACAGGCTTGACTGGGTTGCCCTCTATCTTATTAAGTATCTGGATTAACAACTCTCCATTGTGTTTGTCTGTGGCTGCCGCAACACCCAGACTGTGAATCTGTTTTGTATTCCAGTTAATTACTTTTTGCAGTTGTTCTTTTGTTTGTGAATCAGAGCGGTATTGACCGTATCTGCAACCACCAACAATACATAAAATAATAATACTCCATCCAATCATTTGATTTTTCATTTGTTTTCCTAATTAAATTGTGGAACTAATCTTTCTACAAAGTCTTGCCATTCTGGATTATTTATAACAGCAGACTTATCTATCGGTAGTTTTGTAAGACCTCTCCTGAGTTTACTGTGAAAAAACTCCCTGTCTGCTACCTCTGGATCGTATTGGGTATGAGTTTCTGTGAATATCTTTGCTTTTATAATTCTACGAAAACCTTGGTCAAAGAACTTTACCTCCCAGTATCTTGTTCTAAAATTCTTAAATGGGTAGTATTTGCCACCAACAAAGTCTCCACGATAGCGGCAACTACTTAGAAAGTCAACCCTTGTCATCCAATCTTTGATTTTATCTGCAATATCTCTTACCTTTTTATCCCATTTCTTTTTACCTTCTTCGGTTTCTTTGTAGGCATCTTTCATCATTATATAGTGTTCTACGCGAAAAACACCTTTTCTTGGATTCCAGTCCCAACATATAAGTTGAGTCCAAATTTCTGCACCCCACTCGTTGTAGTGATGATTAACCTCAATCCTATCAAAAGTATCGACCACAGTTGAACTATTGTCAATCCTAAAAAGCAATAAAAGTAAAATTAATTTAACCATCTGACTACTGATCCCACAACAAAAAGGTATATAAGTAAAACATGAACCATAGCAACCATTACTAACAACCCCAAAACTAAAGTTTTCCAGCTAGGATTCTCATTATTTTGATTTTTTGGAGGTTGATACGGATTCATCTTTGTCCCATTTAATTTGTTGGTAGTTCTTATCGTAAACTTCTTTGTCAACTGGTCGCTGACGATCACCTTTTCCGTTGCTCATTTGTCAAACCTCCATAATTTCCCAAGACCCGTCTTGTTTTCGGATTGCTGGCATTTGTAATTTACTAGCAATAGCTAATTCAGCACAAGCACGAATCGCTGCATCTTTAGACTTGAGTTCGATGTCCCAATCGTATGCGTCACTAGCAGGACAGTCTGTAGGCATGTCTGCATGGGAACGCTGGTTAGTCTTGTCTGGGTGACTCTCGCTGTAATGAAACAGGGGTCTGACATTCCAAGTAGCAGCACATTGGTACATACAAGCGTCTGAGTCTGTATCTGACGGGTTGCACTTGTCGTGCAGGTTGTCAAAGGTAATAGGCAGACGGAAGTGTGTAAGCAAGTTGTCTACGTTCCAGCAACCTTTATCCTCGTTCTCGATAACAAGACGACTTGTAACTGACTCATCGCACTTGGCAAGGTTGGACATAAAGCGATCAGCAATATCTGATAGCTCGCCCTTGGTGCAGTTGACATGAATGTTGATCGGATTGTAATAGCTACGCTCGCACCCTAACATATCCATGACCCAACCGTGATGGTTGAGTTCTCGGATGGTCTTGTCTACTGCTGACTGGTTCTCTGATGCAAGGACATTGAACTGGTCTGGATGGGTAGATAGACGCACATTCCAAGTCTCATTGTAGTATACGATGTCACGAAACTCCTCCATAATCTGATCGTACTGAGGTACATTCTCGATACGATACTCAAACTCTGGGTGCGTAAGACATGGAAACAATGCAGACGATACACGATAACCCCAACCGTTGTCTGAGCAGTGTTCTATACACAAACGAGTTACCTCTACATTGTTGAGCCAACGCTGTCCTAGCTGGTCTAGTGCGTACTCTGCACCATGCTCGTCACACAGTTGATTAAAACGCTTCCAAGTCATAGTCTGAAACTTGTAGCCTTGCTCTTTGAGTTCGTTACTGATACAGCATAGATTGTACATGCAAAATCCTTATTTGGTTTGAATTGACTATCCTAGTATAACATACTTGTCGTCATTTGTCAACGGGTAGTTCAGTTTTTTTAAAGTTTTTCTAGAACTGCCAGTTGATTTACATAATCAATTTCTATCACTTCATAATTATCGTTGTCAAGAGTAACTACCTCACCAATAACATAGTAATCTTTTAATTCAACTAAAATCTCAGTCATTTGACATTCTCCCTTTTGAAGTTTTTAAAATTTTACCTGACTGTAGCAGGAAAGGTTCTATAACATTAAGAACTGTATCTTTGTTTACATTTATACTAGAAACTATTGTATCAAGACCAACAGGATTTTTTTGAGTTTTTAAGAAATTAAGATATTTACGATCCTGTTCGGTTGAGCCATCCGTATGTATGCCTCTCATAGATAGTGAGGCTACCAGATCGCTCTGTGTGATGACTTTTAAACCTTTTGCGATTCTGTAGTCGCGTACCCATTCCAAAAGCCCATTAGCAATTCTAGGAGTTCCTCTGCTTGCTTTTGCAAGAGAAAAAACAGCATCATCAGACATTTCAATTTTTAACTTTTTAGAATTACTTTCAATCAGTGTAGCCAAAGATAGCTCGTCGTATAATTCAAGAGTAAATTTTAATTTGAATCTATCACGAAGCGGTGCAGATAAAACACCTGCCTCTGTAGTCGCACCCACCAGAGTGAACTTTGGTATTTGGACAGATATTACCTCTTCTCCGTCAGACATATCTATTTTAAAATCTTCCATAACAGGATATAAAAATTCTTCTACTAACTTTGTCATCCTGTGTATTTCATCAATAAATAATACAGAGCGATTATTTACTCTCATTAGATATGGAATAACATTTTTAATTGATCTAAGATTAGCACCATTGGCAACTTGAATATCTGAACCAAGCTCATTGGCTAGTGCATTTGATAATGTCGTCTTTCCCAATCCTGCTGGGCCAGAAAACAAACAATGATTCAATGAGTCGTTTCTTTTATTAGCAGACAACACAGAGATATTAAGTGAGTTTACTAATTTATCTTGACCTATTAAATTAGCAAAATTAGAAGGTCTTAATTCATTCATTTGAATCTCCTGCTTGTGCCAAAGCTAGTT
>CEUT01024220.1_pt1 | contig 43221 bp, 40 predicted proteins | sample 531401 | NCBI WGS metagenome assembly CEUT01 (sample SAMEA2622821, study PRJEB7988) | marine metagenome | biome: marine biome (ENVO:00000447); feature: surface water layer (ENVO:00002042); material: "saline water (ENVO:00002010), including plankton (ENVO:xxxxxxxx)" | depth 5 m | reverse complement strand
AAAAAAAAGTAAAAAAAAGTTTGCAATCTCTTTTTACCTATGCTACTTTGATTCCATGCTTACAAAAACTATCACTACCGATTCAGTCCGTAATTTCTTTTTGAATTACAAGGGGCATTCATTCATTGGACTAACAACGTTAACCGATGCGCGGCTTTTAAAGACAGGCAATCCCTTTGGGAGAGTATTTAAAAAAGCTCGTTTCCTTGCGAATATTGGTTTTCATTATTCCAATTCTTTGGACAATCAAGCAAAAAGGGAAGGAAAGAATATTGAATTCCAAGTAAAGCCGCGCCAATGGGGTAAGCGCTTGCCAAACTCTCCTTTGGTTGTCCATACTAACAAAAAGAATGAAACCAAGTATTATCTTGAATGCAAAAGGGAAGAAACTTATGAAGAAAATTATTTCCTTGAAAACGGCGCGCCAATTGAAAAGAGCGCAATTCAAGATTTCTTCAAAAAGAGTTATTCAAGTTCTACCCAAAGCGAATTGGATAAAAAGGTTATCTTAAACGATATTCTCTTAGATAATATTCTTTCCATGAGAATTAATGGCGAAAACGTTATTCTCGACTAATCGGTAAAAAAGAAATTATTCTTTCCCCCTAGAAATAGGGGGTTTTTTTTGTGTTCAAATAGAAACAAATTAAATAAATAAGAAATAAAATAAATAAAGCGTAATAAATAAAATATATAGATAAAAGATAATTATAAGAAAGAGAATAAAAAAGATATAAAAGAAAAAGCGGGAAAGAATTATTTTAATTAATTAGATTGTTTGGATTGCGATTGAATTAATTAGATTGTTTTGAGCGGGAATTATTATTTTAAATTGAATGATTTTTTTGCTTGTGGGCATTGGCAAGACGTGCTACCTTTTTATTGTTATGTTAAAAGATATTCTCTTAATTCTCCAAAAGATTCACGTCATGAGTGGGCAACGTTATTGCTCACTTGCTAACTTGCTTGGTTCAAAGATGAACGGCGTTGCCTATCCTACGCTTTCCTTCGAGGAAGGAAAGTTTTTCATGGAAGCGGTCAAGATGGGATTGATTGCTTATTGTCATACTTCATGGGAAGAACTTGTCCACTGGGAAGAAGTTTATGATGATGAGATGAGCGACAGAGGAAAGCAAATTGGGCTTTCCGAACGTGGTCACGAATTGCTCGACTTGTACTATTTGAACAAGGAAGGCAAACTTACAAGGGAAAGGAAAACCCCCTAATAGGGGGTTCCGCCCCAAATAAGGAAACAAAATAAATAGATAGAAATAAAAAAGAAATAAATAAATAATAAATAGTTAGAGAGAACAAGAGAACAAACAAGAGATTAAACAAGCTATCTAGAACATTATTTATTTGATTAGAGTTTTGTTCCAAGTGAATTGCTTTTCAGGGCAAGACGTGAGCCTTGTATCATATAGACAAGCAAAGCCCTTTCTAAGCCCTTGTTCAAACTATCCAATTTGTTTCTTATCTATATAAAAAAGAGTTTGACTTAACTTGCAAGGTATGCGATCCTATGGTTTCACAGTTGATTACTAACCTAAACATAAGGATACTAAAATGATAATGATACCTAACCCTCTCACCGCAAGCGCGCCACGTCTCTTCGAGATTCAAGACGTTAGTGAATGCATAGACGTCAACGAGGTAATGCAAACTCTTGAGGTTGGCGATTACTCAAAGGTTCTCTCAAAAGAAAAGCCTTCCGAATATTCTTGGATCGTTGATGATCGGGGAGACTATATCGCTCCTGTCAAGAATACTTATGATCTCTTGCAACCAACAGAAGCCTTTGCTTTCCTCGATTGCTTGAAGGATCAAGTTGACTTCGAGTATGCTCGTGCAGGGTTCACCCATGCAGGGCGTCAACTTTTCATCCAAGGCGATTTGGGTGATTTCGAGGTTCCTACTCATAGCGACAGGAAAAAGGGCGATATCCTAAACAAAAGGATTGTGGCGCGAACCTCTTTTGACGGTTCGCTTTCAACCATGATCTCGATTGAGGTTCTTAGAGTATGGTGTGATAACGGTTGCGCCTCTTGGAATAAGGATGATCGGATTGCCAAGGTTAAGCATACCCGCAATCAAAGGGCTTCCATGAAACTTGCCCTTGAACAGGCAACAGGTATCGAACAAGTGATTCACAATCTTGAATCCGATATCGTTGCCCTTTCGGATAGGGAAGTCACCCCTGCACAATTCGACGCCATCAACGAGATTGTGAACAAGGGCGAAAGCAAGCAAGCCGAAACCAAGAGGGAAGCCGTCAAGGCTCAGTTTACCAACGAGCGCCTTGGCGCTTTCGGAGAAACTGCTTGGGATGTGTTCAACGCCTTCACAGCCGTTGCCAACCATGATCAAACTTATCGCCAAACTGAACAGACAACGAGGGAAGAAAATCGCTTTCGCGCCCTTGCGGATAGCGCCTACCCTGTCAAGGTTCGCAGGGCGATCAACGAGGTTCTTGCCCTATGATTGCCCTTGTCCTATGCTTAGGCTTGCTTTTAGCAATCCTTTTGCCCTAACCCTTAGCCCTCCGAAAGGAGGGCTTTTTTGTGCCTAAATAAGAAAGAAACAAATAGGTTAGAAATAAATAAGAAAGAAATAGGAAAGAAACTAAATAGATGAAAATAAAAAGAGAGAGAAGAGAGAAAGAAAAGAGAGAAAAGAAAGAGAAGAGTAAGCAAGGCGGATCGGTGGATCGGATCGGTGGATCGGATCGGTGGATCGGATCGGTGGATCGGATCGGTGGATCGGTGGATGAAAGAAAGTTTGCAATGTGCTTGACGTGAGGTCTTGACGTGTTACCTTGTAGTCTCACATCGGGGAACTCTCCCCTTCACTACTAGATCAAACGCATATGAATACGAAACTTAAATCCTTAATCACCTTACTCAGCGGAGTACTTCACTCCGTCAACGTCGTACTCTTCGGCATCGATGCAAGCCGACCTTTCGGCGGGGGAGACGACGAAAAGCGGACTCTTATCTACGTCGCTCTCAAGACTCTCCACAATGCCAAAACTTACGAACAAGTTCTTGATGCTCTTGGCTTCTACTCCGAAGCTCTCGACTTTGTAGAGGATGAACATACCGACATGATCGACAAGGTTCACGATCTTAAAACTCTTGTAACAGAGCTTAGAGCCGACAAGGTCAAAGCCTTTAAGCAAAGAGTGGCAAGTAAGGAACTTGCTGAGTACCAACAAGCTCTTAGGCAAACCCAGAATGCTCTTGCCGATGCTCGTAAAGAACTTAAGGAAACCCGCAAAGTGAACGAAAAGCTTCACAACCTTGTCCAAGGTTTCGAGATCGCAAGAGCCGAAGACCTCTAAGCCTTCCGATCCCCCTAGAGTCCGATCCTCTAGGGGGACAAATACAAAGAAACTAAATAGAAACTAAATAGGTTCAAATACAATGAAGAACTTCATCCTTAAAAACTTACTTATTACAATGCCGATCTGGAGCCTCGCCCTTGCGGATCTGACTGGAGGGCTTAGCCTCTTCGTTCCGTGGATCCTCTTGGGGATCTTCGGGTTCTGCGGATCCTCAGATCTGGAGATCGCCAGATGATCTTGATGATCCTCGTTCTGGGGATCTGCCTTTCCCTCCTCTTGCCCTAGTTATCAACGTGAATAACTTTCGAAAAGTTTTTCTTGACCCTACTTGGAACCTATGGTAGAAGTGTATCTGACAGAGGGCGGATCCGCCACCCTCACCTAACTACTACACTACTACACTACTATGAAAGACGCAATTGCAAGACTAGAACAGAGACTCGGGTTCCTCTCGATGATCCAACAACAAGAAGAGATCTGGGAAGCCGACTTCCTCAACCTAGAGACCGCCAATGGATCCCTCTACCAGTGGGGTCTGGACAACGGGTTCATCCATGCTTACAACGAGTATGACGAGGACGGATCTCCAACAGGGTCTCGCTACGGAGAACTGACGGATCTGGGTTTCGAGCTTGTCGAAAAGCTAAGAGGGATCGGCGCCGATCCGATCATCGCCCTAGTCCAAGTCTAATCTGGAGGATCTGACAATGACCGAAGAAAGAGCAAAACAACTTATAAAAGCCCTCGCCCAGATCCTCACGGATCTGGGTCTGGGGGATGTGTTCCTGACCACGACAAAAGCCCACGGATACGCCTCTGGCGGGATCTGGACAGGCTTAGGAGAATCGGGGATCTGCAACTACTGGGAGGATCCAGCACACGATCTCATCCCAGAACAAATCAAGAACTGGCTCCAGAAGGAGGATCTGTTCCTTGAATGGCAGAACCCAGGAGTCGTCTGCATCTGGTCGATATAGTAGTAACAAAGTAGTCGAAGGCAGATCCTCAGATCGGGGATCTGCCTTTTTGTGTCTGGATTAAATAGCCAGATCCGCAGGATCCTCAGATCCGCAGACCCTCCCCATTAACTAGAATATTGCACGATCCTACTGCCACGATTATAGCGCCAGGGCCTTTTCTTCAATATTGACAAATAAATCAGACATTAGAAAATATATTTATAATACAGGGTTTCTTATGGGAAGGGGGTACATTAATGGGAAATTCGGCGCCATTATAATAAATAAGAATATTTAAAGATCGAAAAAAAATCGGCGCCCTTAAATTGAAATAAGCAAAAATCAATAAAAGATTGTTCTTCAAAAAGAAAAAAAAAGAAAGAATACGACAACGCGCGATTTTATTACTTAGTAAATGGAATGCATATTGGACAAGGTCCGTGACCTTCCTTTGGACAACAAGTCTCAGTTTTGCATTTATTCTTCGAACAAGCAGATAACAATAAAAAACTTAAAAAAATAATTTTAAAAATAGTTTTCATATTATATAATACATAAAATTGTATAAAAATCAATTTTCTTGTGTATTATAATATATTATGGAACTAGATTTTTCAGAACAAATTAAAGCAAAACGCGCAGGCCGCAAAAGTGCGGCTCAGACTCCAGCGAAACCCGATGAAAGAAAAAAGGGTTCTTCCAAGAATAAACCTGGAAGTGCTGGGACAAAACCAGAGGCAAAAGAAACAGCCCAAAACAATTTAAAGAAAAAAGACGAAAAGTCTATGGTAAGCAGTGCTGAAATTACTTTTAGTGAAAAAGTAACAAAAGCATTAAAAGAAAAAGTAAAGAACCATAATGCTAAATCTAAAAAGAAAGTTACTCTCTCTCAATTAAAGAAAGTATATAGAAGAGGAGCTGGAGCATTTTCTTCTTCTCACAGACCTGGAATGAGTCGTGGCGGATGGGCGATGGCTAGAGTAAATATGTTTCTTAAAATGGTAAGAGGCGGAAAAGTAAAAGAATCTTACAGAAAAGCAGATCAAGATGTTGCTAAGTCAAGTTATCTATATGAAGATGAAGGTTCTTTTGATCCTACTATGGAAGATGTTATTGAAGCTAATCTTGATATTGAAAAGTACGATATTTATTCTGATTGCGATTGTGACTACGAAGAAATCTTCGCAGATACGGACGAAGGCTTTGAACAAGTTATAGAAGAAGAAGTTTGGGCTGCAGAAGAAAAAAAAGGTAAGAAATTAAATAAACCTTTCAGAACTCCTGGTGGACCGAAAAAGTTTTCCGTTTATGTTAAAAACGAAAAAGGTAATGTTGTAAAAGTTAATTTCGGCGACCCAAACATGGAAATCAAGAGAGATGATCCAAAACGCCGTGCTAGTTTTAGAGCTAGACATAATTGTGATAATCCAGGACCAAAAACAAAAGCAAGATATTGGTCTTGCAAACAATGGAGAGCTGGCACAAAAGTAGAGGGAAGCGAAGAAGAATCAGAAGCAGTTCACAAAGATGGACATCAAGGTCTCACTGATAAACAAAAGAATTTACCTCCACACCTTCAAAAAGCAATTCTCAAAAAAGCTGGACAGAAAAAGGGAGAAAAGTCTGAAAAAGACGATAAGAAAGAAAAAGAAGAAAAATCAGAAGGTGCTGGTCTTTGGGATAATATCAGAAAAAAAAGAGAAAGAATTAAAAGAGGCTCTGGAGAAAAGATGAGAAAAAAAGGTGAGAAAGGCGCACCTACCAAAGAGCAAATTAAGAAAGCAAAAGGTTAAAACTCTTAATCTTCAAAAATTCTTTTATTAAAAGGCGGGCATAAACAAACAAGATTATTTGGGTCTTTTTTATATATAGGCTCAATTAATAATAAAGGATATACCTCTGTCCTGTCTGTATGAGATTCATGCCACTCTACATCTGCTAGTATGTGAGTTATTTCCTGTTTTTCTGTTTTTATAGATGGATCGCCGAATATATGAGAAAAGTGTTCGGTTAAGCACTTCTCCACATATTTAACACTAGCTTCTCCTATGTCCATTTGTTTTATGTGTAACATATAGTAATGTTGGATAATAATAATGCTAGTATCAATATTCTACTTTTTATATGTTTTATATTAATCATAGCATTGTATGATATGTATACAGAAAAAGAAAAGGCTGTAGATTTATTATATGAAGCTCAAGATGTAATAAATTACCAAAACAAAGCAATTTCTACCCAAAGTATGTACTTTCAATACTTGAGACAACAAGACAATTATCCAAAACATTAATAAGAGGAGTGATAAATGGGGGAATAACACAACCCTGACCAAAGACATCCGATGGCTCTACGCCTCCTCTTATTTTATTTATCATAAAAATGTTTCTTGAAAAAATCAAGTTCTTTTAAGTTTGGATTTTGAGAATTTGATTAAAAAAAACAAAAAAACATTGCAGGGGCAATCGAAAAAGCCATACGAAACCCGGCCCAAACCGTTGAAAATTAAGGACTTACGCAACAAATCTGCGACTAGAAAAAAATTTTTTAAAAACTACTATAATAGTAATGGTTAGCGAAGAATTTGATTCAATATTTATTCATGTACCTAAATGCGCTGGAACTTCAATAAATGCATTTTTAAGATCAAATGGATTTACAATGAAGAGCCTTCATCAGGAAAAAGATGGATCTAGTGATAATGAAACAGGAAGATATAAAATTGGAGCGGCGAGAAGATTAAAGAGAGCTTATAGTGAGAGAGAGTGGGCTGGCTACTTTAAATTTGCATTTGTAAGGAATCCATGGGACAGAATGGTTTCTTGCTGGCGCAACAGAGGCAAAAAGTACTCTGAGCTTAAAGATTTTGTATTTGCATACCCATTTGAAGATAATGCTAGAGATACGATGTGGCACAGCATGCCACAATGTGTCCATTTATGCGATGATGATGGAGAGCCTATAATCGACCATATCGCCCGTTTTGAGCACCTACAAGAGGATTTAGAGGCTATTTGCGATATTATAGGTATTGAGCCTAAAGAGCTGCCACATAGAAATAAAACAGAAAGAAAGCCTTATCAAGAATACTACGATCAAGAAACTATAGATAGAGTGGCGGAAATATACAAGAAAGACATAGAAATGTTTAACTATGAATATTGAGGAGGTTTAGTTTTTTCTTTTTTCTGCATGAATCGCAGAGTAGTCTGATCCTCATTAACCACTATCTCTTGGATCATTGAATATTTTGGAAACAAATTAACAACATCATTAGTGCAAAAATCATGACAATGCCAAGGGTTGTAGTGGGTTGTTTTCCTTGAGGGAAAAGAAATAATTAAATTTTCTGCTTTGCAGGCTTCAGCCATAGCTGGAAGAGTAGAGGTGTCTTCAATGTGTTCTATGGTTTCTAATGAAACCAGAGTGTGTATGCTTTCAATGTTTAAGCTTTTAAACTTATCCGCAAACTCTAGATGATCAGATTGGTGAAAACTAACATTTTTATCGGGGTAATTTTCTTTTGCATATTGTATAGCTTTTAGGTTTTTATCAAATCCGTAAACATGATTTACGTCAGGGTTCATTGAAATCATCCATGAGCCATAACCGCACCCTGAAGCAAAGTCTACCACATTACCACTACACCATTGCCTTATCATGTGATATCTGGCTACGTGCTCTTGCAATGTACCGAAATCAAATATTTCGTTTACCTTGTCTTTATTTATAAATCCAATGCGATCCTCTGCCACACGTCTATCTTTGGGTATTTTCATATCTTTATTTTTTTCATATCTTTATTTTTTTTCATGTAAATTTTCTTTTATTCTATTAATAAAATTATCAATTAATAATTGATGATTAAGAGAGTTTTTAATTAACTCATCTACATTTTTTAAAATTTTATTCATTTCATTTGGATTCTCCTCGCACCAATCATATTTCTCCACAAGATCTGAAAAATCAGAATTAATTGGAACATAATGCTTCCAAGGCACCAACTTCCTTTCCCACTCGCATCTAGATTTTTTATAAATTGGATGGTTGTCGCATAACATAATAACTCTTTTGGAATGGAGAAAAGCATAAAGTTTCGTGAGATAGCAATGGCCTACAAGGTCAATTAAATATTTGAACTTTTTTTTAACATCTAAGAATGAAAGCATTGAAGGGTCTTTTTTTGTGAATTTATTGGTTTCAATATATTCAAATTTATCAGGGAATTTTCTACACATTTCAATAAATTGTGTTCTATGAGGCTTGCTTCCGTTCCCTAAGTATCCAAAAGCACCAAGCTTATTAGATTGGTGAGCGGCACTACATTTAATTAGATCATTAATAACGCCGTCATGGATATGACGAAAATCCTCTAGCACTACAAAATATTTCATAGCATGAATATACCCTTTTTTAAAATATTTGTTGCGAACATTAATATTTTTTAATATATCATACAAGAAGGATATTTGATCTTCCTCAGTTATTTTAAAACTAAGAGAGTAACGTGGGTGGTCGGCATGAGGGTCTCGTCTTATAAGAGATATATGCAATTTGTCATCAACAATTTTTAGGCAATAATGCCTGAAGGGATAAGAAGGGTTAATAATTAAGGGGCATTGCTTTTTTTGGTAAACTTTATTTGGAGTATCATCGATAATTAATTCTACCCCTAACCCTTTTGATGTTATTTTTTTCATTATTTTAAATTAATCTATATTATAAGAATAATTATACTTTAAAAAATCTTGCCTATAAATTTTAAGTACAATTTCCTGAGTATGTTCGTTGTAAAAGTCTTTATAATTTAACTGATTGAATTTAGGATACATTTTAGTTGAATCATGTCTATGCCTCTTGACTTTCGCTCCAAATTTTTCGTCAACCCATTTATTTATAGATTCTCTATCTTCAAACTTGAATATGTAATCAATAAATGTATCCTCTAACCAATGATCATATGCATACAAATAATTTAAATGATCAAGGGGGTCGAAATCAAATTTAGAATTTATGGAATCAAAATTAATGCATTCATTTTTTATATAATTTTCATTAACATTTTTCCAAAAATTTCTAAAATGTTGAATCATTTTTTCGTAACTGATGGATTTTGGGTTTGACGGAATTTCTTCGTTCAGTATTTCGCTATATATACTGCGAGACTTTTTGTTTGTCATTGTATGTAAAAATCCAGAAACTTTTTGAAAGTAAGGATTTCTTACTATGGTAAATTTTTCTAATGAATTTAATTTTTTGTCTTTGTCACGATTCATTAATTGAGTTAATGAGTAATGGCCACAAAAATCGCCAAATATTTCCTCACCTATAGTTGTGCCAGAAGTTTTTGGGATATGCAAGAAAACAATTTTCTTCTTGTAGAAATTTTCTATCGAATTGTATAATACTGATGCACTCATTTAAACTGAAAGTTGACAATCTCTTTGATCGTGTCTGAAAGGCTATATTTTAAGTTAAAGTTTGGGAAGTGTTTTTTAATTTTGGATAAATCGCTGAAGTAACAAATGTGGTCACCGATCCTATTTTCATCAATATACTCATAAATTTGTTTTTTGCCTGAAAAAGTTTCACAAATTTCAAAAGCCTCCAAAATCGAGCAACTATTTGCTTTCCCTCCTCCCAAATTATAAACCTCGCCTGATCTTGGTGCCTCCACGAAACAATGTATGAATTGAGCGACATCCTCAGAGTGAATATTATCCCTTACCTGCTTCCCTTTGTAACCAAATATTTTATAAGTTCGACCAGCAAGGTTACACTTGACAAGAAAACTTAAAAATCCATGCAATTCGACTCCCGAATGCGAAGGTCCTGTCAAACAACCACCACGAAGGCAACATGTAGCCATACCAAAATATCTGCCATATTCCTGCACCATGACATCAGCAGATAACTTTGAAGCACCAAATAAAGAATGTTTGCACTGATCTACCGAAAAATCTTCGGCTATTCCATTTACATATTTTTCATCATCATAGTCCCACCTAGTATCGAGTTCTTTTAATAAAATGCGGTTAGGTCCATCCCCGTAAACTTTGTTTGTAGACATATGAATAAATGGAGACTCTTTGCAAAATTGTCTTGCTGCTTCCAATAAATTCAATGTTCCAACTGCGTTAACATCAAAATCCTCAAAAGGAATGGAGGCTGCTTTGTCATGGGATGGCTGTGCGGCAGTGTGCACAATTACATCTGGCTTTAAGCTCTTTACAAGTTCCAGTACTTTTAAACGATCACGAATATCAATTTCGTAATGACCAAATTCTTTTATTGACTCCTTTAGTTCTTTTAGCCGCCAAGTTGTATCTCCTTGCAGTCCAAAAAAAACAGCTCTTTGGTTGTTATCGACTCCATAAATTTTATGACCTAGCTTTGCAAAATATGTGCAAACTTCTGAACCTATAAGGCCCGATGAACCTGTTACAAGTACCCTCAAAGACTTCATTATTAAATATTATTACAAGTTAACTCTGCCCACTCATCAAGGTCTTCATCTTTGTGGGGAAAGTGTATTATACCTTTCTTTAGTTTAAAATCGTCAGTATCATGAGCTTGATGAGTGATATTGTTAAGCCTTCCAAACCTAAGATTTAAATGTGTCTCTGCGAATCTCAATGCAACTTCGTCATCTTGAAAAAAGAGATTTAACAATAACATAAATCTCCAAAAATCAGCACTTAAGAGCTTTGGAATTAGAACATACAGGTGACCTAATGCCTTGCCTTGTTGTTTGGTTTTCTCCACTAAAGTGTCTAGATCCGCATTAAATTGAATTTTTAATAAATCTTTAAAACTTTCATACTTGCTTCTTTCATATTTAGCTGCATGATTAGGGTGTTTGGGCTTTACTGGCGAGATGCAAAAGCTATTATTGTTTCTGTGTTTTTGTCCATCTCTATTTGTTATTAGGTTATATGTCATCGCACTTCCAGCCCAATTAATATTAATACACTTATCTAATTTTTCTATTTTTTCAATTATATCTTTATCAGTCAGTATAGTGTCTGTGTCTATTTGTACAATTTTATCGTAATCTGGATGTTTTTGGATTAATTGATAGTAGCTGATTTGTTTCGAATAATTTAAATAACATGGAGCTTCAAGAATATTAACTCCCATTTTTAAGATTTTATTTCCGTATTCGTTATTAAGAAACTTACTTTTTGTTGTTATGTAGATGTCTGCAGGGTTAACCTTACCAACAATTATTAAAGAGTTTAAGCTGATAAGGCAATATCTTATGTACCTAAAGCCATTTTCACTATTGTAATCTAGGTCGCACCAATAATGCCAAGCTATTTTTTGTTTATGTAAATTTTTCATTATTTATTGTTTTGTAATATAATATCCTTCTCTACAATTATCATTATAATAATGTTGAAAATTAAATTTCTTTTGCTTTTCGTAGAACAAATTCTTTAGGTCGGGAAGCCAACTTAAATCGTCAACAGCCAAAATTCCTTCGTGTATAGAACACGAATCTATATCTTGCCCACAAGCTTCGTAAGTATGAAGCCCATCAATCCAGCAAAAGGCAAACTTGTTATTTTGTATAATATATTTACCCTCCTTAGAAAAAGATGAAACCTTATTGGTTTCTAATATATCGCTATATTCTTTTGTGTTTTTCTTAAAAGAATCATATACTTTTGCATTGCCCTGTTGCTCTCCATTCCAAGGATCTAAGACTACTACTTTCTTATTGTATTTCTTAGCCAATTCACAAAAAATCTTTGTTGTCAGTCCCGCATGCGCACCTATTTCTAGTATATCTCCGTCATAACTTTGCAAAGCTAATTCACAAACTTGATTAAGTCTTTCTCTTTGATTCTTAAACCCCCATACATGCTTTGGAATTTCTTCTAAATTTTCTTTAATGGATAATTCGTCTACTATTTTTTTTAATTTACTTATCATATTTATTATTATATTATTCTTTTTAAATTTTCTAAATTAACATTGATATTTTCTTTCCCTAAATGGGGATCTTTTCCCTCAGGAGGTCTATTTCCTTCACCAATTAAATAAGAGTAATCTAAATCTAGATCATTTGACATAGACCAATAAAGCGGAGTCACATAATTGGGGCTAAAAAATTCTAAAATTTTTGTTTTAGGCTTGCAGTAAGCTAGGTTAGCTAAACATGATCCATGCGGGCAGACAATTTCTTTTGCATTATTGAACAAATTAGCTTGATCAAAGATATCGAAGTCTTCCATAGACACTTTTTTGAATCCTTTATTTTTCAAAAATTTAAAAACCTCCTCCTCATTATTTACTCTTCGAGAAGAAGCTCTTTCTCTAGATATATAAATTTTTTCATAATGTTTTTTTTCTTTTTTTAAAAAAAATTTCTTTAAAAAATCATAAATCCAATCTGAGAAAAAAATATTTTTGACTGGAATAGAAGGCACAATTAATTTCTCACATTCAATAACTTCATCTCTTTTGAGTATCAAAATTTTATCAATTGGAATATTTAAGTGATTAAGAGTTTTTGTGTGAAATTCTTGACCGATATTATTTGGTAAAATTATATTATCTACATTATCCCAATTTAGATTATATTTATTTAAAAGATCTATTCTTGGTAAAAGTTGAAACATCCAATGAAAAAAAACGGCGGAAGAATCAGAACACAAAAGAACACTTAAACCTTTGGCTTGATTTTTTTTTCTGAAACTTAATTTGTCTTGCTCATAATTAGTTGATTCTGATTTTATAAGCTCATTATTTTTTGTTAGCAATTTAATTGATCCCAATCTATTATATCCTAGAATTTTGCAATCTTCTAATTCGCACACATATTGATCATTCATAGAATATTCTCTTATATCAGATATATATTTTCTATATGACCAATGTATTTGCAAATCTAATGTTTTTGGTATATTCTTAAATTTTTTAATTGGACTATTTTTATAAAAATATTTTACTGGAATATTCCTATTTTCACAGTATACAGATAAAGAATTTATTTCAGAATCTATTTTCATACAAAAACCTCAAACCAATAACTTTTACTATTTAAATCGATATCATAATTAGTATAGATATCCTCAAGAACTTTTAGATTTACCTGGTCTTCATTACATGTGCGGCTTTCTTCAATTTTCAAAGATGCTTGTACATCATGCCAGAATGGGGGCTTGACTTTATTTTCTTCTCTTAGTTTGCCTGAACATAAATCTATTTTTCCATATGGCACTCTTAAAAAAACATTCATGAAATCGCTCAACACTAATTCTGGATTCCATTGGTAAGAGTTCGCATGGGGATTGTAGTATAAATACCTTTCATCATCATGATATTTTGGATACCATTCTTCTACAAAGTATTCTAAAATATCCATCCTTCTATCCATTACTTCAGAAATGCCAATGCAAAATCTGTCAAAAATACCGCAGAAATGATTGTCATGAGAAGGAAAATATATACTGTAATCTTTTAATTTATTAATGTCTGGAATTTCATTAAAATAATAAAGATCAGGTCTTGCCCAGATTACATAATCATATTCTTTGTTAAATTTATTTTCCGCATTAATTTTTAAATTTCTAACTCTCAGCATAGATGACCATTGGTATATGTTTCCAGCCATTCCATTTCTTTGATGCCTATTTAAATTCTTATCGTAAGAAAAGTATTTTCTATCAGCTTTATCTTCTTCAAATTTAATATCAAAATTATTACAATACTTTAAGACTTTATTTAATAATTCTATATTTTCGGAATTGAGGCTTTGAGTTGGAAAGTGTCCGAAAAAGTCTGGAGGTTCGGGTAGTTTTGTTAATATATTTTTTATCAAAGACTCTGAGCCAGTGTTAAAATATCTAATTAATGAAGAAAGACAGATGGCTACAGAAGATGGTTTTTTACTTAAATCTTGAAGTGATTTAGAATCTTGTGAGATTTCCAAATTTGATTCAGATTCATCATACCCAAATATACTTTTAACATACTCTAATTGAGCTTTCTTATTATCATTTCCCTCTATCCAATTTGCATGATGAACAATTATATCATCTGGGACTTTTAATTCAGAAACATCAGAGTATTTTTCTCCAGGATTCCAAACAACCTCTCTTGGGAATTTTTTCCACAATAAATTTATATTATCAGCATCTAAAACTTCCTGCATTACATATTGTTCGCCACCGCCTTTTTCATGCATTATAGACTTTAACTTTTTCGCTACCAAGCTAAAAAAGTATTCTGTTTTAGGTGAACATTTGCAAACAAAAAAACCAGAACATATTTTACCCCTAAGATCGTTTTCTTGATAAATTATATCACACTCTCCGATCTCCTCTTCGAAGTAAGAGAATGATTTTTTCAAAAATTGTATATCAACATCACAACAAACTATAATTTCGCCCATATTAGATGCGACTGCATTTTTCCAAGCTAATACTTTATTGTATTGAGTTTCCCTCCAACCTTCTTGTCTATATTCTCCAGATTGAGAAAGTTGTTTTTCAAAAAATACTTCGTTTATCTCATATTCTTTTTCGGCACTTGGTTTCAGGAACTCATCAAAAAATGACTTGTGTGACGGAGTGTAAAAACAGAATAGCTTAGGTTTACTCATTGATTTATAGTGGAGAGCTAAATTTCAAAAATATTAAAAAGTGTTTTTTTTTACTTGTTCAAGAAAACAACCTTTAGTTTCCATTTTTCTTTTTAAATCTTCAAAGTACCTTTTATGAACCAAAACACAGTAGTAACCGTTTTGATATGAAAAATCCTCAAAATTTTCCGTGTATTCAAGGCATATATTTTTTAATGAATTGTTCAAAGCTAAGTGTATATATTATATAAGAATAGTAAACTAGTCTTTTAAGATTTCTAATGCAAATACCTCAAAAAAATAAAAAAAGCTAAAATGAGAATGTTTATATATTTTTTTGTATTCCTGCTTTTTTCTTGCTCTGCGTCTAGAATTAATGATACTCCAAAAGATTATAAAAATAATATAACTACTAATTTTGAATCATATGATAGTGACAATGACGGAAAAATTGACAAGAAAGAATTTTCTCAAATCAAAGTTGAAAACAAAGAGTCAACTCAACCAATAACTGCTATGCTTTTAATAATTGGAAGCGTTGCATTTATGGTGATGGCTCCAAAAGTATTTTCTTTGATTAAGGATGGATTATTCAATAAAGACTGAATATCACAAACTTAGATATAAGTGGAGAGAGTTAAATAAAGAACTCTCTAGCCTTAAGGCAATAGAAGAAACTGCAGCTAAAGAATTTCATGATGCATTAATGATTGAAGTAGAAAAATTCAATCTAAACAATCCTTTCTCCGAAAAAGAGAAAAAAGATGAAAAAATCAGCGAAATATTTGAGGCAGATGAAACTAAGAAAATTTATAGAGAAGTCGCAATAAGATCTCACCCAGATAAAAATAAAGAAGGTGAAGATGTGTTTAAAAGCTTAGTTAGCTCGAAAAAGAACAATAGTCTAAATGGGCTACTTGATAGTGCTAAAGAAGTAAAATTAAAAATTAAAAATATATCTATTGAGCAAATAGAAAAAATAGAGGAGGAAATATATGACTTAGAAAAATCAATATCAAAAATAATAAATTCTATCCATTGGATGTGGTATCACGAAGATAACAGATCCAGAAACTTAATAATTAACAATATTATAATTAATATAATAAATGAGCAGAAAAAAGAACAAAGTAAATGACGATATGTTTCACTCTGAAAGAATCGTTTTAAACAGTTTAGACTTAACGACAAAACAAAAAAAACTTTTAAGTATAGGCTTAAATCCAGAAACAAAAGTAGTATTTATATCTGGCCCAGCTGGAAGCTCTAAGACATACATATCAGTATATTCAGCATTAAGGCTTTTATCTCAACACGGAGAAAAAGATCTAATATATGTAAGGACAATAATAGAAAGTGCAGAAAAAGGATTAGGTGCATTACCTGGAGATTTGAGTGAAAAATTTAACCCTTATATGATACCGCTTGAAGAAAAACTTTATGAAATATTACCTAAGAATAATACTACAAAAAGAGATCTTTTCGAGTCTGGCAGAATAGATGCAATGCCAATAAATTTTTTAAGAGGAGTTGATTGGAAAAATAAAATTGTAATAATGGATGAAGCTCAAAATGCAACATTTAAAGAGTTAACAACTTTAATTACAAGGCTTGGAGAAAACTCTAAATTATTTATTTGCGGAGATTCAATGCAAAGTGATATTAATGGAAAAAGTGGATTCAGCGAAATGATGGACTTATTTTCCGATGAAGAAAGCCAAGAAAAAGGAATACACACTTTTCAATTTTTTGAAAGAGATATTAAAAGAAGTGAAATATTGAAATATATCATAAAGAAGCTAACAAAAGGGAAAAATGCAAGAAGGGCAAACAATTGAAATTGATTGCTATGGAGTAAAAAAAAGAATAAGAATATTAAGAATTTTACCCTCAAATGGGGAGACTTTTGTTTCTGCTGTTTTGGAGGGAAATCAGTACGATATGTACAACTCTAGCATTTTAATTCCTATGGACTGGTTGAATAAATTGGTACACGAAAAATAATTTATTTTTATTTTTTTTGTTGTAAAGTTATTATATTTAAATGGATTCGATTCTTTCAGCTATAATTACAGCAATAGCCACACTGTTTGCGGTTTGGTTAAATTCAACATTGACAAAGAAGAAAAAAATTAGATCAATTGAAAATGTTGAGAATTTAATAGAGCAAAAAAAGGTTAAAAAAATAACAATATTCTTAGAAGAAGACGAAGAATTCAAATCTATTTCGGAAGCTTCTAGTAATAGAAAATTAAAACTTTGCAAAGGCAAAATAGCAATGGAAGTAGAGTTTTCAGAGATAGAAGACTTAAACATTAAAAATATGAACACAATAAAAGACTTTAACGAAACTGTGAGGGGGAAAATGCAATGCCTGTAATGTACTGCCCAGAGTGTGGGTTTAAAAACCAATACACATTAAGTGTTCCAAATTTTTGCGGAGGGTGCGGGTCTCCCCTTGGCAATGCCAAGAACATTCATATTCCAACATCTAACGCTAGTATTTCAAGAAAAACAAGAAGGCAAGAAAAACCTGATTTAGATGATGATGAAACAGATATAAACGAAGTGCCCGACATACGAAATCTTGAATATGAAGTGTCACAAGGAGGGCTTAATATCTTCAAGGGGGCTGATCTGCTAGGTCTAAATGATAGCGATTTAAGCGAGATACGTAAAGTTCAGTCGAGCAATAAGAGTAGTGGGTCGAAAAAGAAAACTAAAGTACGAAGACAGAAAAGAAGAAATTGATAACGAGATAAGGAAGCGAAGACCTAAGTGGAGGCTGGCTTCTTTAAATTGGATTGATTTTGACGATGTCTCTCAGATAATAAGGTTTCATATATTTAAAAAATGGGATCAGTGGGATCAAAAAAGACCACTACTTCCTTGGATAAATAAAATAATAAGTAACCAGTTTAAAAATATATTAAGAAATTATTATCACAGCTTTGTAAAACCTTGTGTTGGTTGCCCATTGAATACTTCTTATAACGGGGAAAATACATGCTCTTTCACTAAAAGCGGATTACAAGATTCAACATGCCCACTTTACAAAAAATGGGAAAAATCTAAAAAGTATGCATGTAATGTTAAAATGCCAGTTTCGATGGAAGAAGTTAATTCGGAACAAAAAACGAATTTTGGAATATCAAGAGGTCTTGACAAGGATATAGAAAAATTTCATAAATTAATGAAAAAAGAATTGAGCGAAAAAAATTATAATATTTATGAAATGCTATTTATATCAAAAATGACAGAAGAAGAAGTTGCATTAAAATTAGGATATAAAACGAATGAAAAAAACAGAAAAGCTGGATACAAACAAATTAAGAATTTAAAAATAAAATTCAAGCAAATTGCAGACAGGCTTATAAATAAAAGAGATATTTTTTTATGAAAAAACAATTAACAGAAGAGCAAAAGAAACTTATTGATTCAAACTATTTGCAAATTCCAGATGTAGATCAATTAACAAAAATAGTTTTTGAAGACGAGTCTTTGGACGGGAGGAATAAAGAAGGCAAATTAGTTGCATCATACATGATAGAAAGAGGCTACGGATATAAGACTAAAGTTCACAAAAAAGCCAAGAAAATAAAATTAAGCACAGAGCAAAAAGATTTAATAGTTGAGTATGCAAGGGACAAACTTAGCAGCCTGCAAATAGCTCAACTAATATTCCAAGACAGAGAAGTTAAAAACTTAAGTATGGAGCAAAGAGTAGTTGCTGATTTTTTGAAAGTAAATTCTCCAGACTATATTAGACCAGATAAAGAAGTAGAGAGAGTAGAATATAAGCCCCCAGAAACCATCGATAAAGTATTGAAAATGGTTAATGAATATTCTCATCAAGAACTAGATTTAAAGAAGCTTAAAAGATACGAGAAGGAGTGTCTTGATACCACAAAAAAATATCTATCTTCACCAAGGTTTGTTCAACTTATGAATAATTACAATTGTGAAGACTCAAATTTATTTCAGGCTGAATATATAAGAGCTGTTTGGGATAAGCCAGATCTAACTGCAGATGAAATAAATCTATATATTAATGTATGTGTGGATTATGTAAACTTAAAAACTATACAAAGAAATATGGAAAAAATAAACCAAATGTTTGATGAAGTGGAAGATCAAACTGAAATGTCAGTCAAGCTGGCTGAAATATTAAAGGCGAAAAGTGCCGAATACCATCAGTGCGAGCAAAGGCAAGAGTCCTTGATTAAAAAGCTAAATGGGGATCGGTCTGCTAGAATGAAAAACAAGCAAGATAAGTTCGCATCTTTATTGAATTTAGTTCAATCTTTTCAGGAAGAAGAGGAGAGAAATAGGATGATTGAAATAGCAGAAAAACAAAAGTTATTAGTGGAGGATGAAGTGGATAAAATAGAAGATATGGAATCTTGGAAATCACGAGTTCTTGGATTAAGAAAGGAAGATGTATTATAATGTACCAGTATAGAATCAAAGAAATAGTAAAAGTAGTAGACGGAGATACCGTTGATGTAATAATTGATTTAGGTTTTAATACCTTTATAAAATCAAGAGTTAGACTCTACGGAATAAACACACCAGAAACTCGTTTGCAAAAATCCATTGCAAGTGTTGAAGATAGGCACGAGGAGAAAAGAAAGGGGCTAGTCGCAAAAGAAAAAGTCAAAGAGATTTTATATAGTGCAAAGTCAATAAAGCTTGATTCAAAAGGGTTAGGGAAGTATGGTAGAGCACTAGGAGTAATTACTATAGACGATAAGGAAGAGTCTTTAAATGATTTTTTATTGAACAATGGATATGCCGTTAAAATGTAAAATTTGCGGAAAAGAATTTAAAAAAAATGCGGGACTACATATACATGTAGTTAGAGGTCATAAGGTCAGCCTTAAAGAATATTATAAAAAGTATTACCCTAAAAAAAGCAAACTTTTAAATAAGACAATACCTTTTAAAAATCCCGAAGACTACATGAATAGGGATTTTGTAAATAGAGCTGAATTAATGGACTGGTGCCAGGAGGAAAAGAAAGAAATCGTGGCTCCATATATTAAGAAATTAATAGAAAAAAGAAAGGTAGATAAAGATTTAAATTATTCTTTGGGAGAGGTAGAATTAGAGCTGTGCGATTTCCCAAATATAGAATGCTATAAAAATACATTTGGTAGCTATATAAAATTTTGTAAAGATGTTGGATTAAAAAATCTTTTTAATAAAAATATACCAGATAATTTTTTTGATGATAATAGCTCTGATGATATGAAGATTTTTGTCGATACAAGAGAGCAAAAGCCAATAAAATTTAAAAATCAAGAAATGATGAAATTAGACTTCGGCGACTATACATGCGCTGGAGAGTGTTACGACTATACATACATAGACAGAAAAAGCGAACAAGATTTGAAGGGTACTTTATCTGGAAATAATTTTGAAAGATTTAAAAAAGAATTAGATAGAGCTAGGGAGTTTAATTCTTATATATTTGTAGTGATTGAAAGCAGTATACAAAAAATAAAAAATAACAATAATTTTGGCCCACATAAACATAAACTACCTTATATATGGCACAATCTAAAAAAGCTGTCTCAAGACTATAAGGACTGTTGTCAATTTATATTCGCAGAAAATAGAACTGGATTGAAAAAAATCATTCCCAAGATACTATTTCATGGTAAAGAAATTTGGAATGTAGATCTTCAATATTTTATAAATAAAAGAATAAATGAAAGAAAATAAAACATTATGGTCTTTAGACCTCGCTGTAACTATTAACGATTGCAATGAAGATTCGATAGATCAAGAATCTCTTATTAAATTTGGCAAAGAGATTGGAGAGAAGATAGATCCAGGAGCGGAGATAGTCGGAATAGTAAATCCTTTTGGCGATCATAACGAAGATATGAAAGGTTGGCGACTAATTCATGAAAACAAAAATTCATTAATCACTGGACACTTTATTTTAAAAACAAAGAAAGCTTATGTAAACATTCATAGCTGCATTGGATATAGACCTAGCGAAGCATTAGAAGTGATAAAAAACTTTTTTGGCAGCGATGAATTTGTTTGTCAAAAAATATTTAGAGAATGACTTGGGAAGTTGGCGATCAGGGGCGAAAAGAGAAAGAAGATTTTAACAAAAAACTTCTAGAAAAAAAGGGCTTTATTGAAGAAGATGAAGCAAAAGTATTATTATATAAATTTCTCAGAGAGAATATAACTTTTTCTACAAATTTAATTTCTGGAGTCGAGCTTTTTCCTTTCCAGCACATGGCTATTAAGGCGATGTTTGAAAGCGATTATACCTTGGGGATATGGTCTCGTGGTATGTCAAAATCTTTTACTACTGGAATATATGCTTTTCTTGATGCAATTTTAAATCAAGGTGTAGAAATAGGAATACTATCAAAGTCATTCAGGCAGTCCAAAATGATATTCAAAAAGATTGAGGATATTGCCGCTAAGCCAGAGGCTAGATTTTTGAGCCAGTGTATAACTCACAAATCAAAAAGTAACGATGAATGGCTACTTGAAATAGGATCATCAAGAATAAGAGCTTTGCCATTGGGGGACGGATCAAAACTTAGAGGTTTCAGATTCCACAGGATTATTATTGACGAGTTTTTACTTATGCCAGAGAGGATTTATAATGAGGTCATAGTTCCATTCTTGTCTGTTGTTGAAAATCCAGTGGAAAGAGAAAAAATGTATGATATTGAAACTAAGCTCATAAACGAAGGAAAGATGAAAGAAGAGGATAGGTATAAGTGGCCCAACAATAAACTTATTGCTCTATCTTCTGCCTCTTATAAATTTGAATATTTATACAAAGTATATGAAAAATTTGAGGCATTAATTTTAGGAAATATGAAAGAGGAGCAAGGAGATGCAACAAGATGCATAATGCAGTTTAGTTATGACTGCGCCCCTAAGAAATTGTATGATGAAAATTTAATAGCTCAATCAAAAGCTACAATGAGCCAATCTCAATTTGATAGGGAGTTTGGTGCTATATTTACAGATGATAGCTCTGGGTATTTTAAAACATCAAGAATGGCTGCATGCACAATCGCTGACGGAGAAAAACCATCGGTTGAATTATCAGGAGAATCTGATGCAAAATACATTATATCATTCGACCCCAGTTGGGCTGAGTCTGAAAGCTCTGACGACTTTGCGATGCAGGTTTTTAAATTAAATGATGAGACTAGTCAAGGCACCATGATTCATGGCTATGCTTTAGCTGGAACAAGCTTAAAAAGCCACATAGAGTATTTTCATTATCTATTGACTAACTTTAATGTAGTTGGGATTGTGGGAGACTACAATGGAGGGGTTCAGTTTATAAATGCATGTAATGAAAGTGGGTTATTTAAAAAGTCAAATATAAAAATAAAAATGCTTTCTCAAGATTTTGATAATCCAGAAACTTATTCTAAAGAATTATTATCGGCAAGAAACGAATATAATATTGAAGATAGAAAGTATTGCATTTTAAGAAAGCCTACAAGCCAGTGGATTAGAAGAGCGAATGAGTTGTTGCAAGCAAGCTTTGACCATAAAAAAATATGGTTCGCATCTCGTGCATTAGATGATGACTATCATATTCAAATAAAGAAAAAAATTCCAATTAAAAAATTAAAGTTTTCTAATTTTGCAGAAATAGAAGAGAAAGAGTCTTACGGAGCAAAAATGATAGATTTCGTAGAGCACCAACAGGACATGATAAGTCTAGCAAAAGCTCAATGCGCACTTATTCAAATAAAAACATCCCCTCAAGGCAATCAAACATTTGATTTGCCTGATACTCTAAAAAGAACTACAGGAGCAAACAAAGCAAGAAAAGACTCATACTCTGCATTAGTTCTAGGGAATTGGATGATAAAGGTATACTATGATATGATGGAAGCTCAAGTAAAAAAAGTAGACAACTCGTTTACCCCAATGTTTATAAAGTAAAGTTAAAAGTTAACTTTTAGACTTTTTGCCATCTTTTGTGTATAATAGTTTAGATGAGCAAAAGAAAGTATAATAAGAAATCTCCGTATTGGGATAAATTTAATAAACCATTGGATCAAATGTCTGCATCTCTAAATCAACAAGAGATGAAGAACATCGAGCCAATATCAGCTGGTGAAAGTTTTTATGTTGCTTCGGCATCATCGGAAGGCTACTCAAGGGGAGGAAGTGGAACAAGCACGTCAAGAAGAAGAAACTCTGCATCTTCAAGATCTAAAAATTTTAGATTTTCAAATATCAGACAAGGAATGTTGCCGTTCCAAGTTTCTGCTGATGGAGTAAATGTAAGAGATGCGATAGAGCTATGTCAGAAAGCATATGCTAATGTTCCAGTTTTTAGAAATTCAATTGATATAATGGCGGAGCTTGCAAACTCTCCAATATATGTTGATGAAGGAAACGAAGCTTCTAGGAAATTCATAAAGAAATGGTTTACCAAAATAAATTTATGGGCTTTAAAAGATCAATACTTTAGAGAGTACTATAGATCTGGTAATATATTTTTATATAGAATTGATGGTAAATTTAATGCTGAAGATTTTGCAAAGTTAAATAAAATATATGGATCTAAATATATAGATGATGGAAAAATACCAATTAAGTATATATTATTAAATCCTTTTGATATAATTGCGACGAGAAGCACTAACTTTAAAATAAATTCTTATAAAAAGATTTTATCAGAGTATGAGATAGAAAGACTTCAAAATCCAAAAACAGAAGAAGATGAAGAAATTTTCAAAAGCCTTCCAAAAAAAGTAAGAGATAGAATAACGCAAGGTGGATGGAGTGGAAATGGTATAACAATGGATTTGGATGCAACTAAGCTTTCGCATTCATTTTACAAAAAACAAGATTACGAACCATTCGCAATTCCTTTTGGCTTTCCAGTTCTTGATGACATAAACTGGAAGATGGAGCTAAAGAAGGTAGATCAAGCAATAAGTAGAACAATTGAAAATGTCATTTTATTAATAACAATGGGAACTGATCCCGAAAAAGGGGGAATCAATCCAAACAATCTTGCAGCGATGCAATCTCTATTTCAAAATGAGAGTGTTGGAAGAGTTCTAGTAGCTGACTATACAACTAAGGCTGAATTTATATTGCCTGATATAGGCAAAGTTATCGGGCCAGAAAAATACGAAATTGTAAATGAAGACATTAGGCAAGGCTTGCAAAATGTAATAGTTGGAGATGAAAAATATAAAAATACTCAAGTTAAAGCTGAGATATTCTTAGAAAGATTGAAAGAAGCAAGGCAATCTTTTATTCATAATTTTTTACAGCCACAAATCAAAATGGTATGTAAACAAATGGGATTCAAGGTATATCCTACAGCTAAGTTTGAAGAGATAGATATTAAAGATGAACTGGCACTGCAGAGAGTAGTTACAAGATTACTTGAGGTTGGAATACTAACTCCAGAGCAAGGCATTAATGCTATTAAGACTGGAATATATCCAAACCCAGAAGAAATTGGCCCTGCACAAAGGGATTATATAGAACAAAGAAAAGATGGAATGTATAATCCGCTAGTGGGCGGAGTTCCAATGATAGACGAGGATGATGATGGAGTTATAGACGGGGCTCCCCCTCAAGCACCTGGAGGAGGAAAAAAAATAGGACAAAGAAAAGCTGGTCGCCCATATGGAACAAGAGGAATACCAAAGCAAGCCACAGCTTCTGATCTTTATTCAAGAAAAGAAATCCAGGCGATGGTTTACAAAATTGAAGACCTTGAAACACATCTTGAAAATAAAATGTTAGCTTCTGTAAAAAAGAAAAAGCTTAATGATAATCAAAAAAACTTAATTTCAGACTTATCTAAATCTATAGTCCTTGGAAAAGAGCAAAAGTCTTGGAAAAGGTTTGGCACTTCCTGCATTAAGAATTTTGAAAAAATTTCAGAAATATCAATTATCCCAGAAATAGTGGAAATATCTGAGTCACATCAACTAGAGACTTATCCCGCAGCTTTATTGTATCATAGTAAAAAATCTGAAAAATAAATTTTTTTTTGTGTAAATATCTTTTATGCAGAGGAATTTTAAATATAAAGCTTCGTTTTCTAGTGAGATAATTGCATCTTCAAATTTAAAAGATTCAAAAGAAATATCGGAAGCTTCCCTAGGAGAACTAGAGTCATTAGTACCAGAAAATATTGATTTAGATGCTAATGTAGACTTACTAGCAGTTGCTTTTAATGCTGCTGTAGTAAATAGATTTAATAGGAATCACGATGGAATAAATACAGAAACTGCATTAGCTGTATCTGATTACTTTGTACATAAGCCCACAAATATAGAACATAAAAAAGAAAAGGTTGTTGGTCATGTAGTATCATCTGGTTTTTCAGAGTTTCAAACAAACAGGATGATTTCAAAAGAGGAGGCTTATCAAAAAAACGGGCCTTTCAATATAGCATTAGCTGCTGTAGTTTATAAGACAGTAAATAAAGATTTTGCAAGGCTTGTAGAAGAATCTTCAAAAGAAGGTAGTGATATGCATAAAGTAATATCAGCAAGTTGGGAAATAGGATTTAATGATTTCTTGATTGCTGTTGGAAGTAAAAATTTAGAAGAAGCTGAAATTATAGATGATGAAAATCAAATAGGGGAAATGAAACAATACCTTAGAGCTTTTGGCGGAGAAGGTAAAACAAAAGACGGAAGTGAAATATATAGATTAGTTTCTGGGGATGTATATCCTTTGGGAATAGGTTTTACCTCAAACCCAGCAGCAGATGTAAAAGGCTTATACCTAAAGGAAGATGATAAAAAAAAAGAAGAACTCGTAGCTCAAAACCTAGAGCAAGAAATAGAAAAAATAGAAGTTAACACAAAAGATTTTTTAAAAAAAATAAAAAATATTAAAAAAAATTCTTCACATATAGAAAAAATGCATGTAATTTCTGACAAAGCCCAAAATCAAAACATTAACATTATGGACATGAAAGATCTGATCAACGAACTCAAAGAGACTATCGAAGCTTCTGCTTCTGGTAAGTTTTCGGAAGAAGCTGTTGCAAATATTGCAAAAGTAGTTACTGAAGCCATTAAGGAAAGAAGTGATGCATATGCGCAAGAAAAGGCTGAAATCGAAAAGCAAAACAAAGAAATCACCGAAGCTAAAGAAGCTGCCGACGAAAAGCTAAAAGCAATCGAAGAGCAGTTGGCTTCTTCTCAAGAAAAAATTTCTAGCCTTGAGGCTGAACAAAAAGCCGCTCAAGCACTTGATCTTTTTAATCGCAGAATGGAATCTCTTGATGAGGCTTACGAACTTTCTGACGAAGACAGAAAGATCATCGCAGAAGATCTTAAGAATGTAGACGAGCAAGACGAATCTTTTGCAAGCTACGAAGAAAGACTCGCTATTATATATAAGCACAAGAGTAAAGAGTTCTTGGCAGACCAAGAAAAAGCTTTTCAAGAAAAAGTTGAAGCAGCTGTACAAGAAAAAATTTCTGGTCAAACTTCTGAAGCTTCCGAAACAACTCAAGAAGTAGTTGAAGAAAAAGAAGAAGAAGTTGTAGAAGAAGCTCTTGATAGCGCTGAAGCTACCGATTCTGAAGTTACTTCGAATAACGGAGAAACAACAGAAAAAGAAATTTCGCTTAGAGAAAAGTTTCAACAAGCGTTTACAAAAGACTCATTAACAATTAAATACTAAAATAATCATGGCACACAGACTATTACCTTTTAGACAGTACGACGAAAACGACGTTGTTAACTTGTTCGCCCTAGATGCGGACAGCTTAACCACCCAGCTCAAGGCTATGTCCCCCAAAGATGACGGGATTAATGCAGACGGTGTTCTCGTAGGAGTAACCGCAGGAAACCTTGGTGGAGCAGGAAATGTTGGAGACCCAGACGTGGTTGACGTTTCCGAAGATAGCCGCTTTATGGCTTCCTACACCTCGCCAGTTGGAAGAAATCCTTATCCCACCAATCCTTTGAAGGTCGCACCTGGCTCTTCTGGAACTGCTGCTCTTGGAGTAACGCTTCGTCAAACTCTTAGTGTTGACGAAAATGGAGAGAGCCTTCTTTTTAACCCAATCAAGAAAGATGAGTTAAATGCCGTTCTTTCTGGACAAACAGTTCCTGTTTTATCAAAAGGAGTTATTACTGTTTCCGCGAACGGAATGAGCGATACTGCCGAGAACACATTTGCCGTTGGTGGCGCTTTAGCTCAAGACGGAAACGGAAAGTTCTGTGATAAGCAAAGCTCCGACGTACAGGTTGGCTCGATCATGGGTACTGGATTCAGAGGAGGCAATAAGGACTCTAACTTCGGAGGTATTAGAGCCGATTCTCTTTCTGGTAAATATTATCTCATTAAGCTTGATTGCTAAAAGAAATTAAACATTAAACAAAGAAAGTTTTAAATACAATGAATATTACATTAAAAAGAACTGAAGAGCAAGTAGAACTGGTAAAGGCTATGGCTTCTCGCAACAGAGACGTTGCTTATGAAGCTCAGCAAGCTTTAGCTGAATTTATCGGGCCAGTACTCGCTGAAGTAGTTGATAACGCTCCTACTCTGAGTAACTTGTTCACTGCCTTCCAATTCTCCGCTGATGACAATCCCAGCATCCCTCTGGATCTGTATCACGATGTCACAGACGAAGATTACATCAAGGTTTATAGCACGAACGCTCCTGGTGGATTGCCCTCCAGTCACGTAACTCCGACCCACAGCGAGTTGAAGCTTGCCACATACCGCCTCGAAAGTGCGGTTGATTTTGACAAGCGCTACGCTTCTCGTTCGAGGCTTGACGTTGTTAGTAAGAGTTTGACAAGACTCGCTCAGGAAGTTCTCCTTCAACAGGAAAACTCTTCTGCCGCGCTTCTTTTCGGAACTATTTCCGACAACACATCTAAGCTTCTTATGTCAAGCACGACTGCTGGACAGTTTAAGTTGGACGACTTCAACAGGATGCTCACCAAGATGAAGAGGAACAATCCTTCTTGGAGTGGTGGTACTCCTGAAAATAGCCGTGGCATGACTGATATCATGGTTTCGCCTGAGATTATTCAATCGCTTCGTGAGATGTCTTATAACCCAATCGAAACAACCAGTTTGAATGTAGCGACAGACCCAGCTGGTGCTCCTCTTGGTGCGAGCATTACTGCTCCTGATAATATCAGGAATTCGCTCTTCAATCAAGCTGGACTTCCTCAGTTCTACGGAATCTCGATCATGGAATCTTACGAGCTTGGCTCTGGTCAAAAGTACACGCAGGTCGCTAACAGGCTTGGCTTGGTTGATGCGGCTGGTGGTACTCGTGATGACATTGCTATCGGACTTGATCGCAGTCGTGAATCGATGCTTCGCGCTGTTGCAGTTGACGCTGAGTCTGGAACGACTCTTACAGTCGCTGCCGATGATCAATACGTTGGTCGCGCTAAGAAGATCGGTTACTATGCCGAGCTTGAAGAAGGTCGTACCGTCATCAACGACGGAGCCATTCTTGCGATTAAGGTCTAATAGATCTTCATCAGGTTTCTTTCAAAAAATCCACCTACGGGTGGATTTTTTGTTTCTAGAGTTTACAATAAAAGTGTATATTAATATTAATTAAGGAGGTTATTCATTATGCCAAGAAAAAAAATTACAGCAAAAACTAGAACTACAGCTAAGAAAAAAACAGCTACTAAAGCCAAGGAGAAGGAAATGCACTTTACTGATGGTAAAGCCGAAGATAAGCATAATATATCTATGGACATAGAAGAGCTGCTCAACCCACCTAAAAACCCTTTTGGGACAGCATCTATGGATGAGCTTGAGAATCAATTAAAAGACATGAATTTAAGGCAGATGCAAGAGCTTGCTGTAAAGGCTAGTGTTTTTCCGTCTGGCAATAAGACTTCTTTAAAAAACAAAATTAAAAAAGAATTTAGCTCTAAGTTTGGAACAAAAGATTCAAGTAAGAAATATAATCATTCAGTTGAACAACCTTTAGTTGATCCAGACTCAAATCTTGCTAAAGATATAATGGATATACTAAATGGTAAATGAATTACCACTTTGATAGCTCTTTAAACGAAATTGGAAATCTTGCAACTGGAATTTTCAAGTTCGATTTTGATTCTAGCACAGGAGATATATCCGTAGGTTATATTTCTGGATGGCTTCATAATAATATTGGGGAGCTTAATGTATTAATTCATTCTTGCTACAGCGGAGGTAATCCAGGAATGCAAGTAGAAGAAAAAGCTATATACAGACAAGTCTTCTTGAAGAATTATTATACTAAACTTGGAAGGCAAGCCTTAATGGGCGTTAGCACTAGTTCTTCAAGCTCAATATCAAGCGGATCTGGATCTATAGTTACATCCGAATGGACCGAACTAAGAGATGGAGATAGCTATATCAGAAGACAAGCCATGCTAGCCAGTCCAGCTACTAAAGTTACTGCATCTAGGACATACTCTACTTTTGCAGAAAATGCAGAATATAATTTAAAAGACTTGCTTCAAAGATACACCTCTTTTAGGGGCGGCCCAAGGCAGGTAGCTGGTAAAGACGCTCCAGCTTAATTACTGACCCGCAAGGTCCATAAGATCGTTCATATTTAAAGAACCACCCTTTCTTTCGGCGGCTTGCTGCAATGTATCAGCACCCTTGGCTGCATTAGGATCAACACCCATATATTCATAATCTTCTTTTGTCGCACCAACAATAGTACTATGCCCACCTTTATCTGCATGCTGATCCATAACTTCTTTTCCTTTCTTACTAGAGTGAGCATAGTCCATTAATGCCTGCGGATCTTTTTTTATTTTTTCTGGTATATTTTCGTTGTTATCAAAAATATTCTTAAATACTCTGGTAAATAAAATTAATTTTAATTGATTGTGCGTTAATTCACAAACTGGCTTGCCAAAGAACTGGACCGTATCTTCACAAAAAGGCATATAAGGGAAGTAAAAATCCTCAAGAATCATTCTTTGAATATTTTCTTCTGAAAAGGAATTGAATTGATTATTATGTATTTTTACAAAATAACTAATTTCAGTATAGGTTAACTCTTCATATTCTTTTTGGGTAAATAAAGGATTCTTGCACTCTTCGTCATTGAAAAAACTGCGACTTATATAATAATCATTCACTCTTTGCTTTGCATATTTTTCGCAAGTACTTCCTATAAGTTGATCTTTTTCATTAAGTTTTTCGTTTAATTTTTTTAATTCTGTATCGATTAATTTTTGCTGATTATCAATTTGAGATTTAAGAATAAGTTCGGATTTAGCTTTGGTTAAGTTTTCTATAAAAGCCGTTTGAGACTCAATAAACTTATCATCTTCTTTTGTCCAGGCGCCATCTTTTATTAAAGAATCTAACCTTTCCCTTTCTGTACTAAGACCTTTTGATTTAGACTTTTCAAAAAACCTCTCTTCTATCTCCTCGAGATCAACTTGATCATGAGTAGTTAAATGCTTTATATAAAGCACTTTATATTCTTCGGTTTCTTTTCTCGTGAAACCTTTTACTATGTCCCTAAACATCCTTCTGCATTGAGAAGGATGAATTTTATCAGACATTACCAGAATCTATATCGTTACTAAGTTGATCGAAATCTTCTTGGGTAGCCCCAGAACTAAAATACCAAAAACTTAATATTGTAGTAATTTTATCTCTTACGAGATCAAAAATTTCGTGACCTTCCTCATCAATTTCATAATACTGATCTATTTTTTGCTCAGTTTCTTCAGCATTAAAAAACGGAACAGGCTCGTCTTCTTCATCAATTCTATAGTAAGAAAGATTTACAAGATACCAAAGTAATACTTTATTTTGAGCCTTGCTGTCTGCTGTATGATTAAAGAGGGAAGAATAGCTTGTTTCCATATCGACTATCTCTTTTCTTTTTTCAGCTATTGCACCAAGATAACCACTTAAGGACTCTTCGTCTTTCTTTGTTTTCTTCGGCTTTGCAGAAAGTCTGCTAAATTTATTTTGTAAGTCTCCAAGCTCTGAATACATTCTCGTGAGATACTTGGCATCTTCCTCGCTAAGCAATCCTCCGCTATCACTATACTTTTTAGCAAGCATTGCTTTTGTCAAAATGCCATTCTTGATGCACTTGCTCATTTCGATACTGTACTCCATATCAGCATCTTCAAGTTGCCTCCTGTTAGGCTCTTTAATAATGATTCTGTGAACAACAGGCTCCTTAACAGTCTTTGTTGTACTAACCGTTTCCTGCTCACCAGTCTCTTTATTCTTTCTTTTTCTCTCTACAGTCTTTTCGACTTCCTTTTCAATTTCTAGATCAAAACTATATATTTCTTTCATACCTTATACCTTATATTAACGTTTAAAATTTAAAATTACAGTAAATTTTTCTAAATCTTCGTTTTGTCCTCTTAAAGAGTCATTACCAAGATCTAGAACTCTTTTCCTTAGGAACTGCATTTTATTTCTATCAAAATAATTTGCTTGTTCTATAATATTCTCATGTTCAGGTAATGCTTTTTTTAGCTTAGCAAAGTTTATGTTATGATCATCATTTAAATCTTCTAATATAAATAAAAATGACTTAAACAAATTTTTAATATGTTTTTCATACCTGTCCTGAAGAATATCCTTACCTTCCATACCTTTACTTATAGTACACTTTAAAAAAACTATTTCAATAAAATAAGTGTATATTATTTATATGGCTAATTTACTTTCAAATGCGCAAAAAACCGCTTATCAGAATGCATTCAACGATTTGCATGATACGTTTGCAAGAGATATATTTATATATAAAGAAGCTCAATCTACAATTATTTCTACTAGTCCGAGCTACAATCCTATATATCAAGAAAACAATGCACAATCTAAAACAGTAAAAAGAAAAGTTATATCTGCATCTTTTAAGGCAAGAATAACATATGATACTGACAGAAGTCAAAGCAACCTAACTTCCCCCGAGGTTGAGTCTCAATTAAAATTAAAGCTTCCAGACGGCTATGTTAGAATAAAAGTAGCTAAAGATGGATATGATTACCTTAAAGATGCAAAAAGGGTTGAATTTGATGGTAGAAAATTTTCAATAGAAAGTGATGTTAGACCTCATGGATTGTTTGAACCAACGCACTATACGTTCTTTCTGCTTCCAACTGAAGAGTAATGGCTTTGCTACCAAAAGATGTTCAGGCTTCAATTAATTCTCAAATAGGGAAGGAAATTGGCCCTCAAATGGAGAAGATTACCAGAGAAAGGTTCGAGGTATTAAAATCAAATATGATTAGAGATTTTGATTCTCATCCAGTAACTCAAGAAATAGAGTCTGGACCAAACTCATCGAATACAAGTGGGACATTATCTGGGTATGGAAATCTATTTACTTTTATAGGGTTTCCTTCTGGCTATGACCCCATATCTCCAATAAGAGAAAGGCTCATGGATTCAAGGTTAACTAAGTTAAACATAAAGAGGGGGGTTATTTCTTTCTTAACCACAGAGCCGACGAGGGAAGAGCTTTTTGCGATGACAAAATTTTCAAACTTTAGAAATGATTTTGAAGGCAGTAGAAGTTGGCTTGACGGAATAGAGACTGGAATTTCTGGACTGGGGTTTTACTTATATAGGTCAGGGCAAGATATAGCAGGCTCAAGATCTGGACCAGCAATACAGTTAAGAGGGGGAAAAAAGTCTGGTTCTGCTTTTGGGGGTGGAGACACGGGGGGAGCTGCAAGCCCACAGAGAACTAGATATACTAGAACATCTTACATTTCAAGTATATTAAAACAATTTAAAAATGAAATTTTGAAATTAAATAGAGTAGTTGTACGATGAAGATATCTTTTGGACACGAAGCGACAACAAGCTTCACACTATGGTTTGAGCATCACCTTCTAGAGCATGGTGAAGCATACAACAACATGACTGGAAATCTTTACTATATAGAGGACGAAAGACTTCCAGCAGGTTTTGAGAGATATAGCAGTCCTTACAAACAATGGGTTACAGAAAGTGGAGTAGGAAACGGAGCTTTCGTTCCTAATACATTATCTGGGGCTGGTGTAGCTGTTGATAAAAAAGACGCTACAAATGGATATTATATAGATTTTAATAATGGAGGCATAGTCGTTACTGGAAATGCGGCATCTTCAAATATGAATTGGAGCGGAGCGTTCTCACTAAAAGAATTTAATATATATAATACAAACCAAACGGAAGAGTCTTTGGTTATAGAAGGCAAATTTGATACAAATAGTAGATTTACCGTCCTAGAAAGTGGTATAGCTCCATATGATTTTGTAACCCCAGCGATATTTATAAATAATGAATATATAGAAAATGAACCTTTTGCATTTGGAGGCGAGGACAAAACAGTATTGAATTTTAAATCCGTTGTGTTTGCTGAAAATCTATATCAACTCGACGGGGTTCTTTCTTTATTTGCAGATACTAGGAATGTAGCATTTTCTTCTGTAGACTTTGGCGCTCATCCCATAGATGAGTACGGAGATCTAAAAACAGGGAAATATTCCTATAATGAACTAGCAGAAGAATATAAAAGTGAGATATTTAACATAGAAAGAGTAAACACATCAAAAATAAGCGAAACAATAAGGAGTACGGTGTCTCCCTCTTTATATGTAGGATTCTTGGATTTCGAGGTTACAAAGAATAGATTTCCTAGAGTTTGTTAATTTTAAAAAATATTAAAAAAATATTCACATTATTGACTCTTATCTGTAATTTAAAGTAAACAAACACCATTCTATTTAATTCTAACAAACCAAAGTCATGGCAAGAAACAGAGTAATTTATCAAAGCGAAGCGCTATTTGTAAGCCCAAATGCAACTGGAGCACACTTCACATGCTCGGCAGTATTAACTGGAGGAGGGGTTCAGAACACCCTTGGATACGAGATGCACAGCATCTTGCCAGTAGGAGTAAGGGTAGATCCTATCTTGAATTTAAGAGACTCGACAGCTTCAACCGCTTCCGAAGCCAAAGTTGCTGCGAAATCTAATCTTTCTAATGAAGATTTATTTAATATTAGTGGACAAGTATCTGCAACTGAGCCTTTTGCCTCGGTGCCAGTTGATTCGATTGATGTTAATGATACAGCCGCAATCCAGCATGGCGTATCGTATTTTACGAATTTAGCGAATTGGCAAACCTTTCAAAATAATAACGCTTCCACTGCGAAAGGTGATCGTGAGACGACAGGAGTATTTCTTCAGCCTGCAAGCGGAACTTATAACAACTTAATCCAACAGCTTCATAGAGTACAAAGTGCTAACTACAGCTTTACGATCAATCGTACTGATGTTAACACTTTTGGTCAACTCGCAAGAATTGATGCTATTGCTCTTGAGCCGCCCACAGTTAATCTTGACTTTACATATTATCCAACAGATGGATTTAATGAAAGAAATCTTGGGTTCTACGTTCAAGGTGCTGACGATAAGGGAGAAGGAATGGGAGCAGATGCATTGTCTGCCGCAAAGGGACATCTTCAAGATGACTCTGCTGGTAGAAACTTCTTCATCCTGACAACTCCTGAAGGTACTGACGCTTTTAACACAACCCGTGATATTTCCGAAAGAAGTGTTATTGGTCTTGGAAACGGATACCTTAGTGATTATACAATTGAAGCTTCTGTAGGATCAATTCCAACAGCCTCTGCTACTGTTGAGTTGTTTAATGCTAAATCAGACAAGGGAACTACTGGAGTTGAAATTCCTGGAGTTACTCTTGATGATGGTAAGGCAATAACTGGTACTCAATTCTCCCTTGGTCAGCCCACAGGCATGAGAGGAGACTCTCAAGGAGCCGCACCATCCACTGGAGATGTTGGAGCAACAGCCTTGCGTCCTGGAGACATTACTCTTGAAATTCCCCAAGGACTTTCTATCTTTGCTGACGTTAGCGGAGACGGTGAAGTTCATATCCAAAACTTCAACCTTTCCTTGCCTCTATCAAGAAGCCCAATTGACAGATTGGGAACAAGATTCGCATTCTCTCGTGTGGTTGACTTCCCAGTTGTTGCTACCATGAGTATCAGCGCTCTGATCTCTGAAGTATCAACAGGAAACCTCGCAAACATCATTGATGATTGCGAAGAGAGAGATGTTAGAATTAGAATGAAGGCTAATCAATCTTGCGGAGTTGGAGAAGCAAGCGACTCTATGATCATCGACTTCAAAGGAGCTAGAATTGACAGTGAGTCGATCAGCTCTGATATCGGAAGCAATAAGTCTGTAGACCTTACATTCACCACTCAAATTGGTGGCCCAGAGGATACTGATCATGGTGTTCTGATTTCGGGAGCTAATAGATCAGTTATTACTGGTCACTTCGGAATGCCAGCTCTATCTGGACAGGCTTAGTAGGATAATTTTCCGCCGATCCACTATCAAATTAACCCCCCATGAAAATGGGGGGTTTTTTTGTCTATGGACACTTTTTTGGTGTAATATTAAAAAAGGAATAAGGAAAAATGCCAATCAGAGTTCAAACAGTTCAAACAGGACTAGAGAAGTCAATAAGAAACGCCGTTAAGAAGGTTAATGCTACTGGCGGTCTCTCTGTAAATATCAATGATAGGCAATTTACAAGACCTTTAGGTAAAATCACTGGCTCTGTCAGCGAATTTAATAAATCACTAGAAGCATCTAATGCTCGTGTTTTAGCTTTCGGAGCTTCAGTAGGAATAATACAAAGTGTTCAAAAAGCATTTGCTGGCTTAATTAGAGAAACTATAAATGTAGAAAAGAAGCTTGCTGACATAAATGTCGTTATGGGAATAACGAATCAGGAGCTAAATAAATTTGGAGATGGGTTATTTAAGGTAGCTAGAAATACCGCACAAAGCTTTAATACAGTAGCTGTAGCTGCAACTGAATTAGCTAGGCAAGGTCTGTCAATGGAAGAGACCTTGAAAAGGACAAATGACGCTCTTATCTTAACAAGGCTGACTGGACTTGATGCCGCAAATGCAGTAAGTGGTTTAACTGCTGCATTGAACACATTTAATAAAGCTGGACTTGATTCAACCAAGATCTTGAGTAAAATGGCTGCTGTTGACGTTCAGTTTGCTGTTAGTACAGAAGACTTGATCGATGCTGTTTCTAGAGCTGGTGCTGTAGCCCAAGATGCAGGTGTTAGCTTTGACGAATTGCTAGGTGCTGTAACTGCAGCTCAGCAGCAGACGGCAAGAGGTGGTAAGGTAATAGGTAATAGTTTTAAAACTATCTTTACTAGGGTACAAAGAGGTAGTACCATAAAAAGGCTAGAAGAGCTTGGTATTGCAGTTAGAGATGTAAGGGGGCAAACTTTGCCAGCCATTCAAATTTTAACTAATTTATCAAAAACTTACGAAACTCTTGCAGATACCACAAAGGCTGCAGTTGCAGAACAGGTTGGTGGTGTTTTCCAAATAAACATTTTAAAAGCTGCAATTAAAGATTTGGGAGAGCAGAACAGTATACTTACAAGAGCTACAAGAATATCTAGCCAAGCTACAGATGAAGCGATAAAAAAGAATGAGTTACTAAATAAAACTTTATCAGCATTAACTTCTCAAGCCGCAACTAGTATACAGGAATTTGCTGCAACAGTTGGAGGTTTAGCATTTGAGGACAATTTAAGAGCTTACTTATCTTCTTTCCAAACTTTTGTAAATTTCTTAAATGATGGATTAAAGCAAGGAGAAGGATTTGGTTCTGATTTAGGTAGGGGTTTAATAAAAGGATTTGGAAATGTTATTTCTGGTCCAGGAATGGTTTTGGCGATAGGAATATTAGGAAAACTTTTATTTAAAACTTTTGCATTTTTAGGCGGATCAGTAAAGGAATTGCTTGGAATAGTTTCAGCTACAAAAACTCAAAGAGATATTCAAAAAACTATCGTTGGAGTTTTAGCGGAGAATTCAGCATTACAAAAGAAAATATTATCGCAAGAAGGAAATAGAGCAGCTCAAGAAAGAACAATACTTAGTATTTTACAGGCTCAAGCAAAAGAGCAAGCAAGAATAGCTGCGTCTGCAGCTGCGATAGCTCCAGCCGTAATGAGATCTGGATACAATGCACAATTAAGAAGGAGGAGTGCTGGACATATACCTAACTATGTATCTGGCTCAGAGGCCAAGGCAGAAAAGGCAGGAGCCAGGTCTGGAGGATACTCTCCAGGTTCTGTAAAATCAATGAATATGCCTGGTCAGGGTAGAGTTGTATACAATTCTGCAGAAAAAGTTAAAAGTTTTCCTGGAATGGTACAGCCAGCAATAATGCCACCACCAAGAAGTAGGGCTGGGAAAAATTACCAAAAGGCATTTGCAAAAACTCATGGATTCAATCCTTATGCGAGTGGAGGATTCGTTCCTAATTTCGCAAGAAGAGTTTACTCTGGAGAAAGTCCGACCAATATAGCTAGAGCATTAATTCATGGAAAATCAACCGCAATGAATTTAAATGTTGGCGGAGGCAGAAGATTCAAAGATACATTTCATTCTTTTGGTCCAGCTATGGCAACTGGAACTGAAATGAATGCCATAAGAGAAAGGATTTATAAACAATTTATTCAAAATAAAGGGAGCGACTTTAGAAATCAAGTAAATGATTCCCTGAGGCGTCTTGGCGGAGGTCCGAAAGAATGGGGGAATAGGGATGGTGATTTAATTTTTGGAATGGTATCTCAATTAAACTCTGCAAGAAAATCATCTAGAAAACTAGAACTTCCATATTCAAAAGGCTTTGTTCCAAATTTTGGAATGAGGTTAAATGCTAATAAGATCAAAAGTATAGTTCAAGGAAAAATACATTCTGATAAGTTCGATGGAACTATAGGAATGTCAGAGCTAGATAAAATCATAACGAATGGACTATTTAAATCCATAAAATATCGACCTAAATCAGGAGATATTCAAGATCTTATATTTACAGGAGCAAGACATGGTGTGCATGCTCACAAAAAAGGAGCCAAACCACCAAAAGGATTTTCTTCTTGGGCTGACTTTGATAAAAATTCACCACTAGGAAAATCTAGGGTAGTGCATGCTTCTTCAGCTGGTCAAGGAGCTGGGGGATACAGGAGATTGTATCTTGATAGAATTGATAGCTTAGTTTCGCAGGGAAAGCATTTAAAGGTTGATCCGAATATGGCAAACTTTGGATTCGTTCCAAATTATTCAGCTTTTCATTACGATAAGAATTTTCCTCTCTCAATGCCACAAACAGGGGATCGAATAACATTCTTAAAAGCTTTAGAATTTATGCCTGAGCATAAATTGGCACAAGCCATGGATATGTTCCTAAGCAACACACAAGCTTTGGATATGAAAGGATCTTATCCAGGAATGCCAATAAAAGATTTTAAAAAGCATTTCGGCGGAAGTCTTAATTTAGACATGGGGATAGATTATTTAAGCGAAAAAAGAAAAAAAGAAATATTAAAGAATCCTGATGTAATGAAGTCTTTCTTTAGATATCTTACTGGAAAATCTTCGTCAATTGGAATAGAGGCTGCATTGACGGGAGATGAGAGAAAACATTTCATGTCTAAATATGGAATGATTCCAAGAATGAAAAGTATTGATGATGGCCTTATTCCTGGGCAAAAAAAGAAAGATAGATTGAGTTTAATAAGAGAAGACTTTTTGAGGGCAGGAGAAGGTCCAGAAGGAGGAAAAAAAGGATCGGTAAGAGGTTATATTCAAGAAGCTTTTAAACAATCGAGGGGAAGCAAAAACTTCAACAAGCTTCTTGCTCAAAATCAAGCTATGGCACCTCCGCCCGTTCTTGGATTGCCTTTTAATCCAGACAGAGGAATTGCAAAAGCAAGACCGATAGGTGGCATTCTGGCTCAAATGTATATGCCGACATCATCATCCTTCAGAGGGGGAGGCGGATTGGGAGGCCCAGGTTCATTTGGAGCCTTAAGCGGAAGATTTAGAGGGGATGATGTAATTACTCGCAGAGGTGTTGATGCTGGACTTCGTAATGTTCTTGAGTCATCGAATCGAGTTGCTGCAATTAGAGGTGGAGGCAGTATTAGGGATCTAATACCAGCAAAAAGAAATCAAATAGATATGGCAGCCATAGAAAGACTTATGGTCGAAGAGAAAATGACTGCCACCCAAGCCTTTAGAGCATTGGGGCTTGACAGAGATCCAGCATACCAGTTAAAAGGATTTATTGGCGGACAAAAAATAAAAATACCAAAAACTGGGCTGGCAGCTCTTCCCACATTAGATAGCCTTCTAAAAATGAGAAGGTTTAGGTCAGGAGGATTTGTTCCTAATTTCTCAAGACCGATGTCTAAAATAAGCACCAAAGTTTATGGAGAAAGAAATGATGCTTTAAACAAAGTAAGGTCAGTAGAGTTTATTTCAGATGTTGGAGGTAGGAGATTTACCAATGCAAGAACAATAGAGATACCTGACCCAATTAAGCCGTTAGGGGACAAAATGGGATTACAGGTAATAAATGTAAATCCTGCGGATAAAACTTTAAGAGGCAAGGGTTATGGAAAAGAATTATATACTTTCATGGCTGATTATGCGAGAAAGAAGGGATACTCTGGTCTTTATGGAGACATGGGAACTTCTCCTTCTGCGATGAGAGTTGTTGACAGTATAGCTAAAGGCGGAAAATTTAATGTTACTAAGAACAAAGATTTGAATTTAGTTAAAGATGATTTTCTTAGCGAAGGAGCTGCTTTTGCGAGCGATAGCTGGACTTACAGAATAGCTAACGGCGGACACATACCTAATTTTATTGGAATCAATCCAGCTTTTGCAAACTTTAATAAGATTATGGGCGGAATGTATTCTGCTAAAAAAGGAAGACATGGAGCTTTTGGAACAGAAGCAAGAAGCAAAATGGTCTTTAGTGAGAATAAGCAAATTAATGATTTAGCTCATATGGTATTAAAGGGTGAGTTAACTCTAAAGCAGATGACAGCAGCTGTTAGTGCATCTTCTAATGCTATGTTTAAAAATCCAAAAACTAAACAAGCTGGTATGGATCTAATAGCAAGCTACTCAAATCTCATGGCTAATCAAAAGTACGCCAAGATGATGCCGCCTGACATGCTAAAATCAAAAGGCTTTATTCCGAACTTCAGCCTTATGTCTCCAAGAGCTAGTGGAGTTTTATCTAAAAACCCTCAATTTGCAAGTGCTGTAGGAAGTGCTATATCTAGAGAAGCTTCTTATGGTGTTACCCCAAAAGTCGTAGCCGCCCCATCTTTAAAAAGTCCCACAAACCCAGGGTTAGCTGTAGTCAATAAAGAGCAAGAGGGCGGAAAGCTTGCAAATGCGAGGAAGCTACATGGAGGACTCAATCCAAGACAAGGCGCTTCAGGCGGATTTATTCCGAATTATGCTCCAATAGATCCGTTAAAACTTTTGTCTATCATGAGTAGGTCAGAGCAAAACGTACAAAGCCTTGGTCTTAGATCTTTGCAGAATATACAACAGGCAGGAGCACGTAGTATTAATTTGTCTGGATTTTCACTTCCGCCTGCATTATTACAATCATTAGAGGATGTTCAAAAACAATTTGGGCATACTGCAAAAGCAGCAAATCAAGCAGCAGTTACTACAAAAATTTTAAATGGAACAGTTCGATCTCTTGCTGACAGAAAAATAGCGACACAAATATTAAGAAATGAAAGAGCTATGGAGTTGTCTAAAGGCGGAGGGGTCGCTGCTCAATTTACTAGAGGCGGCGTTCTTGATGAAGAGAGGCTAAGAAGAGACATAAATATAGCAAAGCAAACTGGAGACACTAGAACATTAAAGCAATTACAAGGTCTAGACAAAAGCTTAACTACTTTCGCAAGTAATAATTTGAGTACTGGTGCTGCAATGGGGCGTGAAGCTGGAAAGCAAATTTCTGCTGGAATTAAAAGCGATGCAAGGAGAGAAATATTTAAAGATACTAAGGGCTTCTCTAAAAGCCAAATGCAACAAAATTTATCAAAAGAATTTTTGAAAAGTGTAGGTGTTGTTGGTGCTGAAGACATGAACAAAAAGCAAGCCCAACAAGCTATGTCTTCATTTTTTAAAGCTGGTGGTGTAGATGCTAGAAATACATTTAGCTCTTTTGCTCAACAACAAGGAGTGAAATCCTCGGTTTCTTCTTTGGCAAAAGGAGGATTAGCTTCTGGCGAATTAAGGTCTTTAACTGGAGGAAATAATGCATCAAGATTTATTAGGGCAATGAACCTGATAGAGCGAGGGGTAGCTGGAGGAGCCTCACAGAGATCAATAAAAGCAGCTGAACGATTAGCATTAAGAGAAGCAGCTAAAGCAACTGAAGGCAGAGGCGCACAAGCCACACAAAGATTGAATGCAAGCATAAATCAATTAGTTGATGAACAAAAAAGACAAAATCAAGCTGCATTGCAAGAAAGAAAAACTAAAAATTTAGAAGCAAGAAGGAATACAGCTCAGCAGCAGGGTAGATTTATGTCTAGTGCTTTTCTCTCAGGAAGAATGGGAGAAAGGGGTGGAGGAACTGGAGGGTTTGGATCAAGGATGGCGAATTTGGGTGGTAGATTTATGGGAGGTGCTAGCTCAAGTCTAACAAATTTCGCTTCAAGCATGAAGGGTTTTGGCGGAATGACTGGTATGGCATTATCATTCGGACTACCAATGATTGGAGGAATGGTTGGGCCAACTACTCAAAGGATAGACAGAGCACAGTTTCAAGATGGACAATTTAGAATAACCGATCAAGGCGGAAGAGAAAGAGCTGGATCAACATTAATGGGGGCAGGAATAGGCGCTTTATTTGGATTGCCTGGATTAATCGCAGGTGCAGCTGTAGGGTTTGCAGCTTCTGCATCAAAGATGACACTGTCCATACAAGAAATAATACAGCTTCAAGAAAAGCAATTAAAAATTACAAATAGAAATATTAATTCAGTTTCGACTCTTACATCTTTAAATGAAAGAAGAGCGGCAGCATTTGCATCAGGAGATCAAAATACAGTAAATCAAATTGATGTAGCAATTAATAGAGCATTATCTCAAGTTACTGATCCAGATATATTGGGAAAAATTCTAGTAGGTTCTCAAAGTAAGGCTGGGTTAGCAAAGGTGCAAGGATTATTGCAAGATAGAATTTCTCAAGATCAAGCAGTTCAAAACTTTGGAGTAAATATTAGTCAAAATAATGCAGCGGGAGCGGCAACTTCCCTTGCTAATTTAATAGATCAAAGATTAAGGTCTGGAGAAATAACAGGAGGTAGGGATACTGTTCTAAAAACCTTAATGGATATAAGGACTAATCTTGAAAAAAGACAGGCATTAGGAACTGCAATGGGGATTGATGAACTTAATGAAATAAGGAGAACTTCTGAAGGAAAACAAGGAACAACATTAGCTCAGGGTGCGGCAGGTTTAGCTACTACGGGAATAATTGCGACTGGCATAGGCATGATACCTCACCCGCTTGCCAGGGGTTTGACCATGTTTCAAAGGCTCATGACTGGCGCCGCTGTTGGTGTTGGGGCTGGTTCTTTAGTGAGAGAGGCTGAAACGCAAAGAGCTAAGACGCAGATCGAAAACTTAGGAGAAGATCCTCTTGCAGCAACAGATGCATTGGCAAGACTTAGGGATGCAACAATAATTACTGAAAATCAATTTAAAGGTTTATCTGCAGCATTTAATGCTGGAGTTCTTTCTTTTGCCGAGTTAGAACAAACACTATTAAAACAAATTGAAAACTTCGAAAAGTTTCAGAAAAACCAAGAATCACTAGGTCAACAGACATTTAATCTCGAAAGATCATTTAAGAAAACTATTAAAGAATTAAAACAAAGTTCTGAGCTTAGAAAGATAAACGAAGGATCTAGAATAAAAAGAGAATCTTCAATTTTAGATTTTTCTTCGAGATTTAATCCAGATACTCCCCAACAAAGATTAGGCTTGGCAAGAAGAAGGTTAAATTTGTTTGATCAAGGCATAGATTTTAGAAGACGAAGCTTTAATGAAGATGAGGGAGCAGCATTATTACAATCCACCAAACAAATTGGAAAACAACTGAATTTAACGCCGAATTTGACACTAGGTTTGATCGATACCGTTAGAGAAGGCGGGACTGACGCCTTGCAGAGACTAGCTGACCAAAGGCGATTAACTGGGAGCATGGATGTTTTTGGCGGAAAAGACTCTATAGAAGGAAGGAGAAAATTATTTGAAGAACTTCAAGCTAACTTTAATGACAATACTGCTGCAGCAATGCAGGCAATAGGAGATAAAATTGGAACAGATGATCGAGAGACCATTGATCAATTAAGAGGTATTATTCAGAATGCTATGAACAACCCAGCTGCTCTAGAAAATATATTGTCGGGAGAT
>CEUT01009778.1_pt1 | contig 43240 bp, 18 predicted proteins | sample 531401 | NCBI WGS metagenome assembly CEUT01 (sample SAMEA2622821, study PRJEB7988) | marine metagenome | biome: marine biome (ENVO:00000447); feature: surface water layer (ENVO:00002042); material: "saline water (ENVO:00002010), including plankton (ENVO:xxxxxxxx)" | depth 5 m | reverse complement strand
CTTTAAATGGTAGGAGAACTATGAAACTTTCAAAACAAGCAATGGGTTCGCTCATGATGGCTTTGCAAAAAAGCCTTTTAGAGCAAAGCGACATCACAGAGACCCTTCAAAACATGGATTTTGTCCCCGCAACCGAAGAAGAAGGTGGAGAGGCAGAGCTTTATGTAAAAAACCCTCCGATTGTTAAGTTCGGAAACGAAGAAGCTGATGTTGAGGCTGAATAATGCCAAGTTACGTGTATGAGTGTTCTGATTGCAAAGAGGTTATTGAGGTATTTCACTCTATGAGCGAGGAAAGAACAGATTGCGAGATATGCAAATCCAAAAATACACTAACAAAAATACCAGAAGTTCCGATTTATGTAAAAAACAATAATGCCGGAAATGTAGTAAAAAAACACATTGAAGATGCAAAGCGGCAAGTTCAGCAAGACAAGGCAGATATGACCAAGGATTTCAAAGGTTGAGTTTATTAATATTTTTTCTAATATTATCTGTAGGTATTAACGTGCTATTGATTTGGTATGTGAGGAAAATGTTATCAAAGCTTTTGTATGTTTCTGATAGCATCGGGGACTTATTAATATCAGCAAAAAACTTTTCCACCCACTTGGATGGATTACATGAAATGGAGACATATTATGGGGACGAAACACTTGGAGCCTTAATACGACATTCTAAGCAAGTTGTAGAAGATATAAGAGAATTTGAAGATATATACACCTTGACAAATGACGGCTTAGAGCAAGATGAAGAACAAGAATAATGCCAAAAAAAGCAAAAAAGAAAAATCTATATTTTACACAAGAGCACGAAGATGCAATAGTAAAATACGCAAAAACTAATGATATAAAAATAAGAACTGAGTTATATATTAAGTGGATAGAACCCGCTTTTAGCGAGATGGTTGATAAAATAATCTATACCTACAAATTTACCAACTTACCAAACATAGAAGTATTAAAAGATGAGTGCAAAATATGGCTTACCACTATCTTAGATAAATACGATCCCAACAAAGGATCTAAAGCTTTTTCTTATTTTAGTGTTATTACAAAAAATTGGTTTATCCACAAGGTCAAAAAAACAACTCTGGAGAACAAGAGAGAGGTGCAATTTGACAAGATACCGAAAAACGTAGAGATAAGACAATTTACAGTTCAAAACGAATACGAATCAAAAAGAGTAGAAAAAGAATTTTGGATGGGCTTCTGGGAAGAAGTTAATTCTTGGGAAACCACCAATATGAAACCGAATGAAGAGAAGGTTTATGAAGCAGTGAGGTTAATTTTCTCAAATCCAGATCGTATTGACATCTTCAATAAAAAAGCGATCTACTTTTATATCAGAGAAATTACAGGTCTAAACACAAAACAAGTCGTAAATAACTTAAATAAGATGAGAGTTAAGTACAGAGTATTTAAAAAGAAGTGGGATAAAGGTGATTTGTAATACTTTTTTACTCTTTAACTATTTATGTTTGTTATGAAAGACTTAGAATCATATATAAACGAAGCAATCAAAAATATTAGAAGTGATCGTGCCATTACTACAACTCTGTTAATGGAATTGATGGAGTATATGAAAAGGGACGATGAAAAAAAAGAATCTGTAGGTACCATTGCGGCAAAATACGTAGAAACGCTCCAGAGATCAAATGAACAATTGGTTAAAATAAGCGCTCTTTTGCAGAAAAAAGCAGGATCTGAACAGGGTCTAACGGATGAAGACAAAAGCGAATTATTTGATTTGATAAAAGAGGGGACTACAAATTAGATGGCTAATAGATATAAGGGGTCTGATCCAAAAACCGGAATATTAAATAGAATTGACCCTTCCCCGGCTGTGGGAAAATCATATGACGATGATGAGCACGGAATAACAGATGTAATTTACACTGGTTTTAGAAACAATTCTTCTCCAAATGTTCCGGGAAAATACTTAGCTACCGTATATAGAGTTGAGGGTGACATGCGAGAAAAGCCAGCGAGTGGTCACCTTATAAGACCTGAGCATATTTTGCATGATTCAATAAACAAAGAAGGGTATGCTACTGGAAGATCAACCTTGCAACTTAGAATCCACATCCCAGAGTTGATGCCAATGATGCCAACTCCCTCAACAATACCAGCACCCGGACAAAGTAGCTATGATAACTCACTCATAAATACATACCCCTTAGTCTTAGCTCAGACAGAAAATATGCCCGTGCCTCAAGTGGGGGACAGGGTTTGGGTAGAATTTCAAAATATAAATGATTTGAAAACTGGAGTCTATGTTGCGCCGTATAGAACAACAAGAAATATATTAAACCACCAAGGGACACCCGCCTCTGCACAAGATGCTTTTTATAAAGGTGCCTTAGCTTCTGCTGGTACACTTGGGGGGCTAACCCCGGAAGATATTTTTGCAGGAGTAACTAATCCTCTTGATGCAGCTGAAAATGTTGCATTTGCTTCAGAAATGGAAGCTTATTCTGAAAACGCAAAAAATTGTTACGGAGAAATACCCCCAAGCCATCGCGACAAAGTTAATAATTTCATGCAAAACCAAGGCGATAGGTTAAAAATATACAAAGTACCAAGAAAAATTAAACAATATGCTAAAAAACACGGAATTACACCCAGCGATATTACGAATCAAGAAAATCCAATTTCAGATAATGTTTTGTATAAAATGGCTACAATAAAATCTTACTTAATAACAGCTAAAGGCAGATATTCTGATTTTTATGATTCGGATGGTTATCTTAAAGAAAACGTAGCTTGTATAGAAGGAATAGGTTATGAAGAAGTGCAAAATATAGCAGAGAAAGAATTAAGATTTTGGAGCGGACTCCGAGATTCAAATATTGCCTCCGGAGCAGCTTCTTTTAAGGGCGAAGGCGGAGAAAAATTAAGTGGTTTTAACAAAAAAGTGGAAGATTTAGCAAGGGCATACGACGAAAATACTTATAAAATTTCCCAAGCTTATGACGAAATTATAAAAGACATGCATTATAACGAAGGCTTAACAGAGGAAGAAGCAATTTCCGGCAAAACAGTTAATTATGGAGTTTATGACGCTGAAAATAAAAATATTGTGTATAAGGAAATGGATTTTTCAAAAGCTGTAGATGATTTATACGGGTTTAGAGGTGATCATAGCGCACGGAGCATGTATCCCGGCACACAATTCACATCTGGACCAGATACTTTTAGGCGGACACCCAAGGCCCCAGAATCCCTTAGCACTCTAGGCAAAGCGGGTGTTGTCTCGTCACAAGCACACCCAGAATATTTAAATATGAAGGGTGAATATGTGGAGGGCAAACTTCGCAACCTTGGATATTCGGTTTCTTATACTGGAGATTATACAAGAAACACAATCGTTACTGGTATTGATACAAAACAGCCCCGCAGGGATCCGCGAATCGCGAAGAGCATTTATTCTAGACCAATCATGTCTTTTGGAGAAGATGCTGAACAATACCTTTCTGAAAGAGTCTTTGAAAATCCTAAAAAAAGTCAACGTGCAATTTATAACACCTCAACTGGAGAGGTTTCGTATGAAAAAGTGGAAAGAGATGAACAAGCTGCAATTTGGGACAGACTTAATATGTATTGGACAGGAATTAATAAAGGTTTTGGCGCTTCTACGGCTTGGAGCGCTGCATTTATATCTTTTCTTCTTTCAAAGTCTGGCTTTATCCCCGGTTCCTCTCACGTTAACTATGTTGGAAATATAAGAACAAATTTGGATAATTGCATAAGATCAGGATGGTACCCTTTTAGTTTATTAAGGAACAGAAAAAAAATAATAGCGCAGGTTGGCGATGTTGTGGTTAAGCCAAGGGTACAAATAGACACAAATGAAAATCACAGGCTGGGGAGTATGTATACCCATGGAGATGTAGTTTTTAAAATAGAAGGTAATAAAGCATATTTGTGCGGAGGAAACACGGCAGATAGCGTTATAGATTCCAGTGGAGATTTTTATGATACAGTAGGGATTCCTCACATTTTGGACATAGATGCTGATGGAACCTATGATCAAAAAACAATATTTAACAAGGGCTATATCATAGTATTAAAAAGAATGAACGAACCAAATCAGGCAGCTTGGATGCCAACTGTTATAGATGAAACGGGAACACCAATTTATGATTAATAATTTTAAAATAATATCAAACTGATATATACTAGGATATAGAAAGGGGAATATTAAAAATGGGCACCACAAGGCAATCAATTGATGAACTAGAAAAGCTGGCAAAAACAGTAAAGGATAAGTTTGCCAGTATCCCAGATGGAGAGAAAGTAAGAAAGGCTGGGATGGGTGGAAATAAAAAAGTAGAGCCTATTCCAAATTTTGTAGCGGCAGATTGTGAAAAGGTTATTCAAGGCGAGAGCAATACTTGGATTGTTTTTGGTAGGGACAGACCCCAATCAAAATCTTCAGGTCAGATGCTTATCGGAGCGAGCCATGCTGGTTCTATTGATATTTGTGCTGGTCGAGCAGCGACTGAAGCAAGAGAGACAACAGAAAATGGTGAACCAGTTTTTTTCAACAATGATTTTAAAGCAGATGCAACAAGAATCTATATAAGTCAAAAAACCAGCATTGATAGAAATTTTGGATTAGTTCCCGGACGAGTTGGTAATTACAACGGTCAATCAGCTAGATCTGCAATTGGGATGAAAGCAGACAATTTAAGATTTATAGCCCGAAACGGAATTAAACTTGTAACTAGAACTGATGATACAAATTCTAGAGATGGTGATGTCAATGAAACTAGGGGGATTGATATAATTGCAGGCAATGATGATTCAGATTTGCAACAGATGGTCAAAGGAAACAACTTGAATGATTTGCTAATATTGATTTGTGATGACATTAGAATCATTGCTCAGTCTTTGCACTTGTCGTTACTTAACCAAATGGCAGTAAATTCAGTTTTAGCAGCACATACCCATACTGATCCCGCTACCGGTCTTACAGGACCTTCAATAGAGGCTGGTGTAGTAATGGGATTAGATGCTCATAAAAAAGTAATACAAGATTTGCCGGATACAATTATAGAAATAATTAACAGCATAGTGATGGAATTGACGTTTCTGAAGCCCGGTGGAAAACATATATTAAGCAAACATAATCATGTAAATTAGATATAGAGAGTCAAAATGGCAGATAATTACGAAGCAGAAAAATATTACCAAAAGATAAATGCGAACAAAAGTTTAAAAATAAAATCGTCCGCATATTACAACTTGGGTTTACATAATGCTAGTGGCGTTACAAAGAATACAGCTATGAATGATGGCACTGTTGTGCCCGTATCTTTAGAGTCATTATACGTTGGAAATCAAGGATTTACTGGTCATGAGATTTTAACTAATGTGGTTGTTAAAAGCCTTTTGCCAAGAATGTTAAGATATGGCTTATTGTACCATTACTTTGGTTACCCCGTAGCAAATGTTGCAGTTACTGATCAACAAACTGAAACCTACAGCAGTAACCAGAATAATAAGTGGACAACGAACAACGGCATAAAATATCCCGAGAAGATCATCCCCAGAGCCAATTTGTCCTACATTATGCCTTTTAGTTATGGAGGAGAAACAGCGCCACAGTTTTACGGCACCACTTACTTGCAATATTGCGAGGACTATCATGATGGAGAATTTGAGTATTCAAACATTTGGGAAGCCTCTGAGGGACTACCGAGTCTTGGATCTTATTATGATTTAGCAAAAAAAGCAGACAAAATAGACTCGGGATGGTATCAGAATCATGTGTATTCATATTTAAGGGGAGACGATTCCTATGGTGCAGATTACCACTTTTGTAGGGTAGATCCAGTTTCGGTTCATTATTCAATGGGTCACTACTTGACTCTGGGCGACCACAGGATTACTGAAAACAAATCAGAATTTTCCTTCTTGACAGAACGAGAATATTATTCGGGCACAGCCTATACAGACCTGCCGGGAGATATTGACAAGTACTATCAGGACAGCGATGCAAAAGATTATCTTATATTTAGGCGTAGACCAGAGAGTGATGCGCTTTATTCTGAAGATGGAGAAGTAGATACGTTATTTACCTATCCATTAAACCTTGACGACGGAATTACATTAGCATTGATGTACAACACGTCTATTGGATCATATAATTCTTCTAAAACAGCGGCACTTACTATTTCCACCGATGACACAATTACTAAAGGAATTCAAGACTGGTACTATGAGTATGCTGGCTCTTCCGGAAATATCACCACATACGATTTAATAGTTGAAAATGTCCCGTTTATTCCAACGTTTCCAAATGATTTTTCAACAACTTTAATATCTCCCCCGATAGCAAGTGTTCAATTTGCTACAGGCATTTTAAAGCAAACAAAAGATCAATTATACCATAGTGTGACCAATCCGTTGACAAAAACTTGGGCAAAAGCATATATTCCCAGCGCTCTTTTTCCTCCGGTTGGTGGCAACCAAGCAGCTCAAATGGCTGATCTTGGTTTTGGTAGTATTATACCGGCAAGTCTAAACTCTCTTGGTCTTGGATCATATGGACCGGGGCAAGACATGGATGACATAATGGGTGGTTATGCAAAGTCGTCTTGGTATGAAAACTATAATGTTGATGCAGATGCTACCTATTTCGTATTGCCCGGAACTACAACCTTGGGTTATGAGGACGGCGATGCTGACTACGAGGATATGGGTCTTTTAGGCAACTTTAGATATTCCAATATTGCTTCGGCTTTTAAGTTGGTACCAAAATCAGCAAAAACACAAGAGGAAGCTCAATATTATTTGGAAAATCCAAATGAAACGTTGAATGCAATTGTTCCAAAAATATTAGATTATGTTGCCTTTGTTGCCCCGAAAGGACAGGGCTTGGTAGATTCTAAAAATGATTCTCTAAAAGGACTCAAAAAATTTAGATTTTCCAATGTTATACCTGAAAAGCTCTCCTCAAAAGACATCGCATCTAGCGTAGTTCACAATGTTACTATAGGAAACAAAGCTGACGCTAGCACAAAATCACTCCCGCTTTATGGAACTTATGTTGATTTTAACCCATATTGGGGAGGTGATGTCGCTTTTGATACTGCTTTGTTTGGTAGAGTGCAATATTCTGCCCTACAAAATGAAGTTGAGTCTGGCAACCTTTCTTTCATGTACAGGAAAAAACCAGACAATTTCATGCTAATTCCAGCAGATCCTGTAACGCTAAAAACAATGCTGAATAGTTTTCCAAAAGACACAGAAGAGGTCACATTGAGTTACTGGACAGGAGACTATCTAGACACCGATGGAGATGGGATTAAGGAACTCTACTCCAAAGAGTATGAAGCGAAGGTCAAAAATCTTGATTATGGTCCGATGAGTGGCGTTAATACCGTATCAGATTATTATAATTCTTTCATACATCTTTTGAGCGCAGGGTACGAAAGTTTTTCAAATAAAGGGGTCCATGGCGAAGCCAATATTAATAGATGGCAAAGCATTTTCAACTCTGCTACTTTGGGGGCTGCCTATGGAGAAGCCAATCTACAAACTGCTTTAAATGTCTATACTAGAGCCTATAGAAACATACAGGCATGCAAATTTATATCCGACAAGTTTTTGTTATCAAAATATGCAGCCAAGCCAAAAGGAGCAAGCGAGTTTATAGGTTATTATGACCCAAACAAGCCGTTTGGAGGAAGCATTGACGGCAAAGGAGTAACTCAACAAGAATGGTATGCATCAGGAACCAATTCAAATGTTAAATTAATTTATACCGAAGGAGATCCGGCAGACGCCCTTACCACATATTCCGAGGAATATTCTGTTGACGATGGCTATTACGGAACATCTCCCAACTCTTTTGATTCCTCGCTTGATGAACCCACACCAGCAGAGGCATGGGACTCGGCAGCCCAAGAATTTCTTGATGAAAACGCAGGCACTTTGTTTGACACTGATGACGAATCGGTAGACAATTGGCTTGATGATTTGGATGATCTTGATGATTTGTGGGATGATTATCTAAATGATTATTATGAGGATGAATATTACGACGAGTTTGACGAGGACGGATACGAACCGGGGGAAGGTCCGTCCCCCAAAGAACCCCCATTCCCACCAGACATATCATTGTCAGAAATTGAACAAATGTTCAAGGAGGGTTCATTAAATAGTGAACAAAGAGAATTTATGGCGAACGGGGGCTTTTATTTCATATTAGATGGATACGGAAATGATGGTGCATCGGCATACTTCAAGCCGGGACAAAGTTTCGTAGGAGCCTTCTACCAAGAAAATGACACATATTGGTATGGTCAATACTTTAAAGGGTGGTCCGTTGAAGACACATCTAGTTTGAGATTCCCTGTCTGGGATTATACTAATGAGTATATAAATGCGATTGAGTGGCAACCTCTAATAAAAACAGAGCAAGAAGCGTTTGCTTATTCAGAACAGATATCAGAATTTCCACAGTTTAGAAATCGTATAAATTATGGTCTGCCAGATTGGGTAAAATCATTCTCTGTCTACCCATCTATAGAGCGCTCTCTTCACTCAACAGGATTTACAGCATGCCTGTTCCCTACCGAATATACAGACTCTCCAGCTCAAAAGATAGCTGATAGTAATTTGTCTGATACTTTCAACACAAAAGGGATACTAGACAATATAGGTACGTATAATACAGATATTGCGGTTGGCACTGATGTTAATGACAAAGATTATAATTATGAAGCGAGCTATTTTCATAACTTATTTCCAAACGCTTATGAGATTGACGCTACAATGTTGACTTATAAAACTGCTGACGGATTTCAAAAAGCAGCATGGCCATGGATGAAAATAGCTTATAAGTATAATCCAGCATCAGACGCTGGATATTATAATGTTGAATTGAGATATGTTTTAGAAATGGAGATTGACGAAACTAAGCTGATATCTGATTTAGTGGGGTATGGCGTCTTCAATCTAGCTGGTGATTTAGATAAATATGTAGACCAAGGCTTTGACCCATATGATTTGTTAATAAAATCAAACGGCAATATTGTTGAAGATACAGAGCTATATGAACAGTACGAAAACTATGTATCAAGCTTGGGTTCTGGAGATGGATCAGTAGACTTTTCTCAATTTCCTTGGTACGATGTTGCTGAAGAAGAAGAGGCGATAGATTTAACAGAAAAGGAAAACCAGCTTATAGAGGAGTTTGGAGAGGACTATACAAATGCATACGTCCTTGGTCCAGTGGGGCAGGTCACGGTTCCCTTAAAGCAATTCCCCGGAATTGGATCCGACAATATAGGCTATCTAGACAATTTAACTTTTGTAAAAATAACAAAAGAATGGGTTAATGGAAAAGGCGAATTCAATAAAGTCACAGTAACAGACCCAGATTCTCCGTATAATGGCAGTGTTGGGTTTGTAGAAGTGGAACATGTTTATGCTTCTCCATCAGCTAAAGAAAATTTAATATTTTTTGAAGACAGATTTTCTGAACTCTCTCTAGCCAAAACAGAAGTGCAATTCATGTCTAGTGCCGCTAAGGCTTTTATACCAACTTGGTATAATATGGAAACTCCTTATTATCACAAGGGAGATGCAGAATATTGGGTCAATGTATATTTGCCAGATGACCAAAGTTGTATCACTGATGATCAAGACTTAAATTCAAAAAAAGAGCTAGCTAAAGAGTTAGCTCTGAGAGAATTGTTAAATTTTCTAAGCAAAGATTATACAGATGAAGATATAAATCATTTAAAAAACACTTATTTAGTTGCAAAAGTTGAGGAGGGGTCTGATAATTATCACATTGATTTAAGACCCGGAGACCCAATTCAAGTTTTGGTTAAAATTGGGGCAATTTACGTAAAAGCGTTTAATTCAAAACTTAGAAGCTTGCAACAACTTAAAGCTCAGTCCTCTTATATTATTTCTCTAGACACAAGGTACTACCAAGAGCATATAACTCATGCAACTTATGCACTAAACAGAATACACTTAGACATATCCTATTCTCCTTTTTCAACTCCGGGCTTTAGTGCCATCAAGGAGGCAAAAAGACTTACTTATGTCCCCATCGCGATAAGAAAACTAATAGCACTAAACGGATATGATATAAATAGTCAGGGTGCTAACCTCATTAATGTCGGATTTGACTCCGACTATAAGCTCGTTTTCATGTCGTACAAAGAAGGTAATGGGCTAGAAATGGTGCTTGAAACGGGTTTTGATTTTTATAAACAAACTGAGCCGTTTAATTATCCAAATACAATGTCACTTCTGTACCACCATCGCCTCTTAAAGGATCCAACTTTGCCGTGGCAGACAGTAGTAGAGCAGTTTTTGGTTGACCCAAAGCCAAGCATTGTAGAGAAGCAACTAGGAGATTTTAGCGGTGTATCTCCTTCAAATCGTTGTAGTCCTCCTCAATTTATCTATCCTGATTGGCAAGATATTCTAAGAGGTCTTGCAGATAGATTAGATTTAGCATTGGATCTAGATCCAAGATTTGATTTGGGATCTTTCCAATTTAGTTTATTAGAATTATTCCCCCCTTGCCCAAAACCACCATCAGGCAAAGGACCAGCCCTATATCAATTCATGTTTCAAGTTGGTGAAGAGAAGAGGCTTTATGAAGGAAGGGTAAATCTAGACCTAAAAGAAACTGGAGAAAAAGGAAAAATCTTTGGTGAAACCTTGTATGAGCCAATCCAGTGGAGCGATTTTGGATTTGAGGATGAAGTCATTAAAGGGATGCAGGAACAAATTAATAAAACTAAAGAGTATGTTGGAGATATTTTTAGTTCTGGTGAAGGTCTTAAAGACTTGAAAACAAAAATATTTGATCTAGATGATTTGTACACATATGTTCTTAATTATATTGATGTCCCAACTCTTTATGCCAGAATATGCCGTTGCTTCTTGGATCTTACTGGCTTTGATTCATTCAAAGCTCCAAATTTTGAAATTGGGTACGACAATCTTTCGGCAGGAATGAAACTACAGCCCGGAAAAGCCATATATGCACAACTTTCAGGAGACCAAAAGGCAAAGGAAGAGTTAAAGAAAGATGTCTACTCTGGACCCGGAGGATTGAAAGAATTCGGTCAAAAGCAAACTTGGAAGGATGCTGGGAAACTTACACTACCGGGAAGAGATCCCGGAGTAGAAATAGATACAGCAGACCTTTTTTGTTCGTTTTGTTTTAATATTCCAAGTGTATTCATGAGGTTGCCAACAACAAATATTTTAGATTTATTTATTAAAGCTCTTAAGGCTCTTCTTGAATTTGCAATTGCACAACTTCTTTTAGAGTTAATAACAATTGCATTAGAAATATTGTTAAGTTGCCCAGAAATACAGTGTCCAACCGGTGCAGAAAATCTCAAAGATTACGGTGTTACAAACCTGAATGATGTCTTTGAAGATTCTGGTATAAACCCCCTTCAGGCTCTAGAAGCCTGCGGTCTCATAGCAGACGGGGTTCTTGTTACGGTTAGTGATGTTAAAAGTATGATGGATGATGTATCGTCAAGATTAAGCAGCGTTGAGGTGCTGGGTCTTTTAGATGGTACCCCAACCAACAAAACCTTAAAAGTGATAGAGAGCGTTCTAATATCATCCTATCCGAATATTAGAACTCAATTAAATAACAAAGCTAAAATTGAAGACTATTTTACGTGTGCAGGATTGAAAATCCCGGTTGAAGTTATTGATGAAATAGAACAAAAAATTGAGGATAACTATAAAGATCCCATGTATTGCGAAAGTTTATCTAATCAGGCAGAGGAAAAGCTATTAGACAAATGTGGGACTGCTTTTAATTCTAAGGAAATATTAGAGCAAGCACAAAAATTTGATGTAAAGAAGTACGAAGAAATTGCAAACGTTTTTAGAGAAACTGATGATTTATCAACCCAACTACCTCCGCTTTTTACAGATGGAGCAGGGGCACAGAGCATCATGTCTCAGGTTACTGATAAGTTGCCAACGATGAATTACGCTCTGGATGTTGCTATTGATACATGCATAGTCCCAATTGAAGCTTCGCTTACCAGAGAGTGCAAAGATTTTGTAAGAGCCAAGAAAAACATGCTGGTGAAACAAGATGACCAGAGAGGAAGATTTGGTCTTATTGAAAATATTCTTAGAGATAGTAAGTGGTCAATGGGAATGAGCTTATATACGACTGGACCAAAGTGGCGAAGTCATAGTTTAGTAAATAATATTGATGGAATATTCAATGATATTATTTCTGGAAAAAAACTAACATACAGTCGCGGATCACAATATGTAAGAATGCAAGCAGGTCAGGGCAGTGATTATGATGAAAATTATATAGAATTAAATTTTGAAACTCCAAAACTTATTGCAGGAAAAAGAGATTATACGAACAACTATAAGTTCACCGTAAACTATAATAGCCCTGAATTAAGCCACACTGCCATCGCGATGCAGCTAGAAAGGTCGGGTAAATTAGTTACCTCATCGCCGGGGGGATATCCTGATATTTACAAATATCCAAAAAGGTCTCAAAATCTTGTTATTGAGGGCAATATGGATGAACTAGGCTCATCTGTTATTGATTACATAAGGCAATATCCACTAGAAAACAGTGATAGTATTAAGTCAAGAAGTGAGCAATCGCAAACTTTCATGAATATGTTGTTTGGGGGGCTCTACTCAGGCGGAGATGATATAAAAAGTTATATAGAAATAGGACCACCACAGCCCAATTCCAAACCCAATGCTTCCGAGTTGCTTTCAAATACAGAATTGTATAACACAACATCAGAAGAGATCAGAGAATTAATATGTGAAGATGCTTATTGGGCTACCTTTGTGGGAATTATTACATCCTATGCTGATAGTTTATCAAAAAATGGGTTACTTGGAAGGTATGATGACAATCCTTTAAATAATGATGAATTGGCATTAGCTTTTAATTTGGCTCCCCTTATTATAGTGCCGCCTATTGCCGTCGTTGCTTTCAATAACCTGACAAAAAATTTATATAGAAGAGAAATTGAAAGGTTGGACTTAACACCAACACAAGCAATGGGTGGTGTACCACATCAGGGTCTAATTGATTACGAGAAAGTAAGGCAAATAATTAAGAAAAATTATGACATATCTCAATATTATGATCCAAACTCTACTGATCTAGGTCCAACTCACCTTGCACTTCTTGAGGGATGGATATCTGCGATGTGTCAGATGTTTGCGGGAGAAGTTTTCTTAAAGGGAGTCTTTTCTTTGTCTGTCATACCAAAAGAAATATTAACTGCTGACGAGATGATAGTTGAGTTTATATATGAAGAAATGGATTTCTGGCTAAATTTACCAAGAAATATTGATTTTAAAAATAAATTCTATCACTCTGCCTCAAGTGTAATTGCAAACAAACCAGAATTTGATCAGCAATCTCAGACTCTATTTGATATACAACTAGGAAAAGAAATATCAATATTGAACAACAAAGACGCAGTTAAATATTTCATTAGACACAATTTAGAAAGCCCACTAAGTTTTGTTCAACAAAGAGTTCAAGCGTTAGATCCGGTATCAAATGCAAAACCGGACCTGTTTAATCCAATTCAATCCATAACCCACGGAACTGTTCTGGAAATATTAGAAAACTTTGGAGCATCAAAAGAGCTTGATCTTCCATATGGGTCAAAAAATTCACTTTGCACAGCGGAACGAATTGACGAGTTTAAAAACGGGAAGTTCTTTTTCCAGTATTATTTTAAGTTGACTGAGCTGGAAACAGGATCTGAAAAATACAATGCTCTAATTGACAAATTAAATGATCTTGATATGAAACTTGAAGCTTCTGGAGAGCCCGGATCCGTTGGATACGAAAGCGCCGAAACATATCTTGAATCGTTTGAAAGCAACGAAAGCATGGATGATATTGTAGTGAAGATAGTGAACAGCTTTAGATGGGACCGACCGACAATTGACCGAGGACATGTCTCGCGAGACTCTATGACCAGAATTGCTAAAAGATTTTATAACCCGTCTAGCAACGCAGTAGCTCTTCCGGTCATAGAAGCATATTTCCCTGATAACTGGGATGACACAGATGTTGTCCAAACACCCGAAGAGGTGCTCGATATTATACAACAGGACTTCCAAGGCGGAGCTGATATCTTACTTCATCCATCCTCTATAGAAGACATTAAGAAATTTATTAAATTTGAAGATTTATTTGAAAAAATAGAATTAGGCGTAAGACTTTGTTACGGCTTTGTTGATACAGACATGACATTTAATGGTGAAAGAATAATTCCAGTAGCGGCAGAGGATTTAGACTCTCCCCCTCCTGTTGATTTCGGAAATTTGGAAGAATCTATGGAACAATTCGGAGATTGGTTTTCAAGCCCAGATTATTCTAGCCCTGTGCAGCCAGAGTTTCAACAGGTTCAAGCAAAAGCATTTAGGCTGCTAGCTGATGGAATAGATGAAATGATAGACGAGGATGACAAATTTTATAATTCTTCTATTGGAACAAAATCAAAAATATACAAAACTCTTAGAATTTCCGAGATGGAAGACGGCTCGGACACCCCAGAGGAGTTTAAGGGTGTTAAGTTGAAAAACTACATATTCCCGCTTGCCCAGACCTCAAAGGAGCTTTCTCCAAATCAAAACGTTGATATAGAGGACCTAAATAACTGGCTGAAACAGAACTTGGGAACTCTTACGGACCCTGAATTTGGAGAATATCAAGAATACGACGATGTTATGCTAAAGTTGCCACTTAGACCGGCATTTAAAGAAACATTAAATGATATGACATCGGAGATAACTTTGAGCGCCCCATATAGTGCGCTATTTAGGTATTCAATGCCAATATCAAAAATATTGTACTTCCTATCTTTGTATAATGTAATGGAGGTCGTATCTGATATTCCTTGCAACGTTGCTTTTGATCAAACTAAAAGTGTTTTAAAACAAACAATTGAGACTATTTATAACACAAAAGGAACAGAAGCTTACAAGCAGCAGCCTACATACATGAAAGAAAAGGGAGGCGTTGTTGGTATTGCATCTTCCGCAAACAAGATTACAGGAGATTAAAAAATGCCAGCCATTTCCCCCAAGCTGCCTTTAGCTTTAGACCCCGAAATGGGATATCAGATGAACAAGACCTTAGTTGAGGTTGTTCGTCAAAATTTAATGATGCTTATTTTAACCAATCCCGGTGAGAGGGTTATGCTACCAGATTTTGGGGTAGGGTTGAAAAAATATTTATTTGAAAACATATCCCCCTCTTTTAAAGATGAAGTATCGCAGAGGATACACGACCAAGTTAATACTTATATGCCTGCTGTCAAAATAAATCAAATAATTTTTGACGACAAAAGCATGGACAACAATAGGCTGAACGTAGGTATAATTTATTCAATACCGTCTGCTGGCTTAACTGATACTGTTTTGGTTCCTGTAAATGCTGGATCTGGAGTGTATTGATTATAAAGAAAAATATACTTTTTAATACTATTTAAAATTATTAGGAGACACTTGTTTTGCCTTATGAAAAAAGTAAAAAAATCGTACCAATAAATTATACTAGCAGAGACTTTGATTCTATCAAGGAATCCCTAGTTGATCATGCAAAAAGATACTATTCAGATAGATTTAGAGACTTTAGTGAGGCGAGCTTCGGGTCACTGATGATAGACACAGCTGCTTACATTGGAGATGTTCTGTCTTTTTATTTGGATTATCAAGCAAATGAGTCTTTTCTTGAAACGTCTATAGAATACAACAACGTGCTAAAACACGCCAGACAAATGGGCTACAGGTTTCAAGGAATTGCTACCTCTTACGGCACTGTAACATTATACATAACGGTACCAGCAAAAACAAATGGAATAGGACCAGACATGAGTTATGCTCCCATGATGAAGCGTGGGGCAATATTTTCTAGTGATAGTGGCGCTCCATTCAGCCTAAATCAAGATGTTGATTTTTCTTCTCCCACAAACGAAATTGTTGTAGCCGCCGTGGATCAAACAACAGGTGCGCCAACAAGCTATGCAATCAGGGCATATGGGCAGATAATCTCCGGAGAACTTGGTATTCAAACAATTAATATAGGTAGCTATCAACCATTTCCTAGATTTAGACTAAATGGTTCTAATATAACAGAGGTAGTCAGCGTCTTTGATAACCAAGGAAACCAGTATTACGAAGTGGAAAACTTGTCTCAAAACACCATTTATCAGCCAATTGTCAACAAGGCAATTGATAAAGACAACGCGCCATATTTGTTAAAACCACTACCAGCTCCTAGAAGGTTTATTACGATAAGTGAATTGAATTCTACTTTCATACAATTTGGATATGGAACAGAAAGTGATTTGGAAGCAGAGGAAATAATGGATCCGTCCAAAATCTCGCTAGATTTACACTCCAGAAATTATATAACTGACCGGTCTTTTGATCCAACAAATTTACTAAAAACAGACAAACTTGGAGTCGCGCCATCTAACACAAGCTTAACCATTGTTTATCGTGTTAATGGACCTTCCAGCGTGAACCTTTCTTCCAATTCCTTGTCATCAGTTGTAAATCCGTCAATGGAATTCTCTAATCAGCAAAATTTAGATTTTCAAAAAACTAAAAACGTTATTGCAAGTCTTGAGTTTATAAATGAAAAGCCGATTGTAGGAAGTGTTTCGCTCCCAACAATTGAGGAAATAAAGTATAGAACGTATGGGTCAATATCGTCACAAAACAGAGCTGTTACAAAAGAAGATTATTTGTCATTAATATACAATATGCCTCCTAAATTTGGAGCTATAAAAAGAGCGTCAATAGAGCAAGATACAAACTCTTTTAAAAGAAACTTAAATATATACACTTTATCTGAAAATAGTGCTGGATTTTTAGTAAAATCAAGTGATGCATTGAAAAATAATTTAAAAACTTGGCTCTTAAGTCATAAAATGATAAACGACACAATTGATATAATGGATGGCAAGGTTGTCAATGTTGGTTTAGAATATGAAATATTATCCGAAGAGCAATTTAACAAGTATGATTTATTAAACAGAACAACCCTAGCTTTGCAATCGGTTATCTTTTCATCAAACTATGCGATTGGAGAGCCAATACGACTGGGGGGATTTTATGCCGCACTTAAAAACATTCCCGGAGTAATGGACGTAGTAAACATTAGATTGGTGAAAAGGGCAGGTCCAAAATATTCCTCAGTGGATTTTGATATGTACAATTATTCTTCCTCTGACGGAAGAGTAGTGTATATTCCAGTTGACCACGTTTTTGAATTTAAATATCCAAATCAAGACATACAAGGAATAGTTAAATAATGGCTATCAAAAGATACATTGCGACAGCAGACAATACAATTACAGATGCGTATCAAATGGACCTTTCCACGAGGGGTACGGGATCAAATATGGGCGCAGCCGATACTTTAGAAGCGTTCTACATCTATGGTCAACTAAGTTCTTCTGGAGGAACAACGTCCGAAAAATCTAGGATATTAATTCAGTTTGATATTGACAAGATGAATCAAGATCGCACGAATGGGTTAATCCCAGCTAGTGGTAATGTTGCTTGGCAACTTAATCTTTACAATGCGCCTCATGCTTTTACTTTGCCTAAAGATTACAAAATGGTAATTAAAGTATGTTCTGGTTCTTGGCAAGAAGGATATGGTCTAGATACGGAAAACTATACTGACCAGACTTACGAGGGCACAGGATCCAACTGGGTCCGAAAAGGCTCCCCCGGCGACGGATATTCCACATGGCTTACTGAAGGCGGTGACTTTGCAGAAAGCAGTTTATCAGTTGTTTTTACTGGGTCTTTTACTGACGGAACAGAAGATTTATCCGTTGATATTAGTGATATTGTTGAAGACTGGATGACTGGTGGAGTTGCCGCTGGAGCAACTGGCTTGGTTAATGCTGGAGCAACCTCGGCAAACACAGACGATCTCACCTTCACCCTAATAGACTCTCAAGGCACTACTGTTGTTTTCAGATTCGATAAAGATGTAACAACAGCAGGAGAAGTAATAGGGACATCTGGTCTGTCCTCCGTTGAGCAAATCAGAGACAAAATTTTAGAATCAATAAACAATGTTGATGTCTTAAGAATAACGGCTTCGGAGGGAGTATCAACGGCTCAATTTTTGTTGAAAATGGATGATATAGGCTTGGCTGGAAATAAAGATGGGGGTCTTGGTGATTTTGAAGATTCGGGCTCTCTTTCGTCTGGAACACAATATATTCTAACATTTGCTCAATTTCAAAACGGAACAGGCATACCAAACTACGGATTAGGAGTTTTCTTATCATCTAGCTATGAAACAGGCTCTCATTCATACTACACGAAGAAGTTCTTCTCAAGAACTAGTGAGTATTTCCTAAAGAGACCAAATTTGGAGGCTCGTTGGGATTCCACAACGAAAGACGAATCTGGCAACATATATCTAAGCAGTTCCTTAGTTGGTGGAGACGACAACTTAAACACTTTGTATTATTACAATTACGTAAGAGGACAACTTAAAGATATACCAGATGAGAATTTAAATGGAGAAAGTCAGGTAGGAACAGTAAAATTGTATCTGTTTTCTGCGTCGGCAGACGGCTCCAATCCAGTCGGGATGAGAACTGAGGATGCATTTTTATTGCCAAAGGGCGGCGGGGTTGCTTCTGATGGCAACCGAGTAATTATTGGCGGCAAGCACAAAACACTAGGTCCGGGCATATATACAGCGTCATTTGCTTTCAATGACGACAGTGTTGAGTCCTTCTTCCCCGTTTGGGCACTAAGAGCACCTAGCGCAGGGTCTGACACCCAATTCCACACTGCATCTTTAGTGGGGATACAAGATTTTATTAGTGCAGGCTCTCCTGATAACAACCCGGATTCAAGCTATGTAACAACCATAGAAAATCTCAAATCAACATATTCTAGGAAAGAAGAAGCTAGATTTAGGTTATTTGTTAGATCTAAGAATTGGAATCCTAATAGCTACACATCTTTTCAATCTCAAATGCCTAGCGAAGTTATAGAAGATGCATATTTTAGTCTTTACAGAATAGTGGATGATTATGAGGTAATTGCTTACGGAACTGGATCTGCAACTTCTCCCCAAGGCACCGGCTCTGTAGGATCATATACAAGATTATCTTACGATATTTCTGGTAATTATTTTGATTTAGATATGAGTTTATTGCAGGCAGGTTATGAATATGGTTTAAAGCTTGCTTATTATTCAAATGGCTCTTACAGAGAGCAGGAAGAAGTATTTAAATTTAAGGTAGGAGAATAATGGCTGACAACTTCAAAATAGGATCTCCGGGACCCGGCATAGAGGTTAGCAAGACTTCTGGCGATGAAGTGGGATCCAAGTCAGGTGGCATCAGAACAGTCGCTACTGGCATTCCAATCTATTCCATACATTTTGGATCTCCAGTACTATCAACCGGAACAAAGTTTTTATCAAAAATAAGCCTTGATGAGTTATCAAGAAAGATTGAATCTCCTTCCTATGTCTCAGAATACATAAAAGATAGGAAAACTTTTTTCCCGTCTGTAGATTTTCAAGATCCAAGAAACTTTGTAAAGTTTGGATTGGCGGAAGAATACTATAAGAAATCTATTGAAAATATATACAAAACTTATCCTTATGATGGATCATTAAAAGAAAAACTAGAGTGGCATAATTCCTCTTCATATATTGATAATTACATATTTGAAAACGAGTACCCAAGAACAAATGGGTATATTAATTTTGGATTAAATTCAACAATCCCAGCGTCTGATAGAACTACTATAGATAATGGTGATGATAGATACATTAAGTCAAACTATGCTCAATATGTAGTAATTAAAGGTGGACCACACGCCCCCAAAACACCAGCATATTCCACAGGCTCTTATTACGAAAAAATTAATTTTAAAAATGAAGAGCAAAAAGCTAATATTTTCAACACTACAAGTAGCCAAATACAGAATATGACCATAGATGGGCAGTTTGGAAATACTGTAGAATTTTGGTTTAAATATCCTACAAACCCGCTAACTGATGCTGGAGGAGCTGGAGCTTCTGTAAATACTCATTTTGCTTATTTTGATTTGTGGAATCAACAAACGATTAATTCAATCATACCCGGATCAGAATATGGAAGATTTTTAATTGAAACAAAGGTCGGAAAAACCACAAACAGACTGGCAGCGAGTTGCTTATTTAATATAACATACATGTCAGGAGCTTCTGGGGTCCAATCCGCAAAATTAGGTCCTTCCTCTACATTGCTAAGTAGCATAAAAAGCACTTATGGGATTGAGTTAACAGACTGGAATCATTATGCTTTTTCTGTAGTAAATAACCCTACCGGATCAGATCACCTTCTTATAAAATTGTATATGAACGGAAGATTAGTAGATACTGTTCACACTGGGTCTCAAATCGGAGAAGTAAAAGAGGGTCCGTTTAACGCCAATCTAGGTGCCTACAGGACGGGACCAAACATTGGCGCTGTAGCTCAAGGTGTAAATACAGATGGATATGGTTCAATCTCTGGCTCTTTTGACGAGTTTAGATATTGGACAAAGGTAAGAAACTCCGAACAAATCAAACTTTTTTCAATTGATCACGTTGGAGGGGGAACAAATACCGATTACGGAAGTCAAGAATCAAAATTTAGCGGATCAACGAACCCTGTTAATTTAGGTATTTATTACAAATTTAATGAGGGAATATTAGGGTCTGGTCAAGACGCAGTAATTCTAGACTATTCAGGAAGAGCGTCAAACGGCTATTACAATAACTATTCTTTCACGGGAGATTCTGACTACAATTTCACTGTCAGAAGCACGGGATCGGCATTTGTTGAGTCTGGCTTGGTGCAAAAGGAATTTAGAGATCCTATTGTCTACAGTTTCCACCCAGACGTTCATGGGTACCTAACCTCCTCAATTCAAAAAGGTAGAGAGTTTGACGATAGAAACACAATGAGCATTTACCACTCTCTACCCTCTTGGATACAGGAGCAAGATAGTGAAAAACAAAGATTTACGACCAAGGCATTAACTCAAATAATTTCGTCATATTTTGATGAATTATATTTGCAAATAAAAGAACTCTCTTCGCTTAAACACAATACATATCCTTCTGGTAGCACTACTGGTAGCTTTGTACAAAAGCCCCTACCGTTTGCAAATAAACTTCTAACAAACATGGGCTTTATTGCACCAGAAATATTTTCAGATGTTACCGAAATAACAGAGTTTTTAAATAGAGATGAAGAAAAGCTTTATGATAGAAAACTGCACGATATTAGAAATCAGATATATTACAACATATATAACAATTTAAATTTTATTAATAAGTCTAAAGGAACTGAAAAGGCAATTAGAAATCTAGTTCGTTGCTTTGGTATAAATGACGAGTTGTATAATGTAAATTTCTATGCTAATAACGCAGAAGTAGATCTAAGAAGAGCTGCTCAATTAAAAGAAGCATATAAAACTTACGCAGATTTTAGCTCAAGAGAAAATTTTAACGCAACCGTTTTTCAAAACACAGCTTCCTCTAATTCCAATAGTGTTTCATTTATAACTGCCAGTAATAACCCTGTAGGCGGGTGGGATACAGAAGACGGCTTTACAGTAGAGGCTGAAGTTATTTTTCCAAATAAGCCTTCAATAAAAAACCCCGGTTTTGATTCCATGTATTACGGTCAGTTAACTTCGTCTCTTTTTGGTATGCACACTGCGGAAATAGCACCAGCCTCTACTGATGACTTGACATGGGCTGCTGCCGACGCCGCAAACTTCCAAGTATATGCGTGTAGGGATAGGCGTTTTCAAACAAAAGACTCTTCAATTGTGAAGTTCTTACTTACGGGTTCTAACATTGGATCAACTACAGAAAGCCCGATGACTGAACTCACAACTAGCTTTTTCCATGATACATATGAAGATCAAAAGTGGAATTTTTCTGTCAGGTTGAAGCCAAATAAGTATCCAAATATAGGAAAATTGAGCGGGTCCGAAGACACTGATTATAAAGTAGAATTTTCAGGATATAACGTCGTTGGTGATGTTGTGCAAAATAGCTTTCACTTAACATCTAGTATGACCGAAGCTCTAGGAAAGACATTTTTGTCATCAAAAAAGAGATTATATGTCGGTTCACACAGGCAAAATTTTACAGGGTCCTTGCTCATGCCTACGGATGTAAAAATATCCTCCTGTAGGTACTGGGCAATACCTCTAGAAAAAGAAGAATTGCTTTCTCATGCTAAGGATCCCAAAAACTATGGTGTGTTCAACGCAATGCAAAACACATTTTTGCTACAAGACCGACGTGGAACGAAAGTAGAGGTTCCAAGATTAAAAACATTATGGCTAAACTGGGACTTTGATGCACTAACAGGATCGGATAGCGGAGAGTACGGAGGAGAGTTTGTAGTACAAGATTTCTCATCAGGATCAAGTGATAAAAGGTACGGACAATATTCGGACGGAGCAGAAAAGCAACACACTGGTAGAGGCGCGTATTTCAAATCCGGAACAAATCACACTGGCTCTTTGTCTAGAGAGGTCGTCTTCGGACTAAGACAACAGGCACCAGATAACCTTAATAGTACTGAGGCTATCAAAATTTTAAGTAGGGACGATGAGTTGTTTACCACATCAACTAGACCTATAAGCTTTCTGTTTACTATTGAAAAAAGCATGTATCAGAGCATTTCAGAAGAAATGATAAATTTCTTAGCGGCGACAGTTGACTCCACCGCGATGGAAAATCTAATAGGTGAGCCTGTTAACAGATACAGACAAAAATACAAATCATTAGAAAAAATAAGAAATATCTTTTTTGAAAGAGTTGGTAGAACTCCTGATGTAGAAAAATATTTGGATTATTTTAAATGGCTTGATTCCGCTGTATCCCAGATGATATTAAATTTGGTACCGGCATCTTCTGAATTTTCAAAAGTTTCAAATGTTATAGAAAGTCACATTTTTGAAAGAAACAAATACTGGAACAAATTCCCTACAATAGAGCAAAAACCACGAGGACCCGAAGTAGCAGAAGACAAAAATGTGCTTGTTGACGCTGCAACGGGAGAGAGAGACACAAGAAAAGTATACAATACAGATGATGTTGGATCCCACGGACGAGGAACCGGTGGCGGAGACTCCTCACACCCACGCCCAGAGAGAACAGACGACGGGGGTGATGGATCATATCCAACAGGTAGACCTGTCAGGGATATTCCTGAAGGCTCTGTAATGTTTGATTTTAATTTTAGACCCAAAAAGTGGGATCTAGAACATCAAAATGCAATTGAGTTGGGAGAAGAAGTTAGATACGTCGTCAGAGATGGGGATAATCCAATTGGAGAAGTTACAGTAACACCGGAAGAAGCTGAAAGATATAGTCCAAAAGTAATGAACGCACTGACGAATAGGACCGACTCAAGGATCACCAGTGGGGATTCAACAATTGACAGACAAAGAAACAACTTGAGGGATGTAATTGCGGAATCAACTGCGCCAACAACAATCAGAAAAGATTATAACAGACCTGCTGGAGAAGCAGATAGAGATCAATATGCAAAGACGCACGGAACACTGGTGGCTTCAAAGAACTCATCAAACAGTCTTCAGGGAGCAGCAACAATGGCAGCGGGGGCAGGCAATATGCAAGCTAAATCTCGCCCAAAGAAAACTCTGAATAAGAGAGAGGCTGTATTTGCAAATTTGCGCCCCGGTCATCAAAATGTAGTCCAATTTAGAACATCAACATTTCAGAGCGGCTCTGATGTTGCTTGGGATGTTATCAGTCCGCTTAGAACATATAAGCCAGAATTTAAGGCATCTCTGGCAACATCACCAGTTGTAGCAACAGCAGCAATTACTACCACGGGTGGTCCACTCAATAACGAAACTTTCACTCTTATAAATTCCGTAGGATTAGCAGTAGGGTTTGTTTTTAAGACAGCCTCCACAGTCGTAGACGGCACCAAAGATGGAGCTAATGTAATCATTGGTGTTAATGGTGCTCTAGGTAGCGCAGCATCTGTGGGAGAAAGAATTAGAGATGCTATCAACGCTTCCAACGCCGCAATCACTGCGATTGAAGAAACTGGTCCTTTGCGGATAACACTTACGCAACAAGTGGCTGGCTTCTCTGGAAATACGCCCATTGATATGTCCGGTGTCACAACTGTTACTGCAACTAATTTTACAGGCGGAGGGTTTGTTAATACTAGTGGGGTGTTTTATCCCGGAAGAATGGTCATTCCCTATGGGTTTTTCAGTGCCTCTTTCCCGAGCCACGAAAACAGCGGTGGATCATTACTGGGCTATGCACTGACTTCGCAACACCTTCAAGATTACTATGTAGACATTAAAGAAATACCAATGCAAAGTCCGTTTACTCAGCAGCACGTTGGAGGAAAGGCATATAGGCACGGAGGATTAATGCTGGGAATGGGTTCTTATAAACCTGAAGCTTGGCACACCACCATTACACAAGTGGGAACAGATTATATATTTACTTTAAACCACCCGTTTAATTTACCATCCGGAGAAAACCTACCAAGAGCAGATTTTTACAGGGATGAAACAGCGAAAAGACCAGTTAATATAAAAAATATAAAAACTACAAATGAAACCTCGCTTCCACAAAACCCATTTTTGCCACCTGTAACTGAGCTGGGGACGACAAAAAAATACTTGGGAAATTATGAAAAAGATTACCAGATCACCCAGACTAGTGGAAGAGATGTAAATAACAGGTATGTAACTAGAAGCGGCTCTATTTCTACAGCGTCGGTGGCTTCTACTGGGACACCTTCTGTGTCCGGTAATTACAATTGGGAAATTCCAAATAGAGGGCAAAACAACCACATTTTTGTTAGTAAATTCTCGGCTCCGGGTGGTCCTGAGACAATGGGAGCAGGGTTTTTAAACTATGAATCTGAAACTTTTTCAGTTTACAATGCGCTTCCTTATAGAAACCTATCTGTTAGACAACCCTTGAGGACTTTGTTAACTAGACATTCTGCTTTTGGTGGATATGATGGAGTAAAGGGATCTCCCACAGCCTCCTATCACAAAATTAATAGAAATCCCGCTAGGAGAATAGAAGAATCAGATATATTTGGAACTTTGGTAACAGGGACTGTTAATGATAATGGATTTATCCAACATGCCATACCAAGAACAGACATGTCTTATTTGTGGATATCTTCTTCATATGTAGGCGATCAAATATTCGGTTATCAAAAAAGAGATTTCACACAAAAATCTTTTGCTTCTACTGATATAACATTTGTTAGTGCAAGTATAACAGGTGCAAATCAGCCTCGTAACAATTTAATTAACACAGATTTTGTTGGATTGAATTCTGTTATTGTTGGTAATGTAAGCTTGACAGGAAGTGATAAAAACACTGTATCATTTGATTTCAATACGGACTTATACGACTCATCACAAGATATAAGTAGCTTTTCTGATGGCGCTCTTGTTCTTAATGCTATAAATAGCACTCGCGGCGGTCCCGCCTCTATCTCAAGTTGGTTTCAACTCAGGACAAATTACCATCCAGTTACTAGAAAGATGGTCAACGAAAATATATTATCTGTAGCAAAAGAGAGTTTTGACATTCGCCCCGGAAGCAGACAAAATATAATTAAAAAAATAGAGTTATCGCATTTTAAAGAATCTCCAGTTGTGTTTAAGAACAAGCCTCTTGAGCATGTTTTTGTCATGAATAATGGAGAGGAAACACAAATTTTAAGCACTTACGGAAATTCTATATGTGGATTCTCCAATAACAAAATAAATGATCTTTTAAGTTTTTATCCTTATAAAAACAAGAAAACTCCATATTCTGCGCTTAAAAAGATTTATATAGAAAATCAAATATCCGAAGAGATTAGTCCTTTTGAAAGCTTTAAAGAAATGACGTATGGGGAAATTGTTTACCCAAAGGGGGAAAACACCGGTTTATCTAGAATCAGAGGAAGAGAAAACTACACCGTATCTAGCGGATCAGAAAATTTTAATTTAAAACTGGGAGAATCTAGGGCATTCTGGAAACACAATATTGAAGACAGATTGAGAAGCGACGCGGAAGCTAGAAACGCTCAAGGCTTAATTATCTCTAGTGGTTCTTCTTATTTTGGTTTAACTGATATGAGTATTTGGCCTTTGGATTCCGAAGAGCCATTTTATGATCTATACCAAGTGTCGTCATCTGATAATGCCGCAGGAGGTTTTGATCCGTACTATTGGGCACCACTATCTCCATCCTCATCGGCAGGATACCCAGCTGGTGGTTTAAATAAGGCGAGAAGTCCGAGAATTTTAAACGTTAATAGAAATGGAGAATTATCTTATGCGGGGTATATCTATGGCTTGCTTGGAATAAATATTCAGGGAAAAATTAGGGCAGAAGGTGCCCCAACTGGATCAGGTCCTCTTCCTAATTTCTTAGGCAATGGCACCGCCCTTGATGGACTGAACTACAAGCCCACTGCTTCATTTCAATTTGAATATCCAAACATGATGATGTCTGGGGCTTATTATGGAAGGGGAGTTAGTCCAACCGCCTCTCTTCACTTGATAGCGCCATATAGAACAGATTATTTGAGCGGAAAAACACCATGGTTTAATTCTTATGAAGACTACTCAGAGGATATAAGAAAAATAGCCAAAGATTACACTGTATTGCCAGAATTTAGGATTTCAGACCACATGGAATTTTACCTAAATAAAGGATTCTTTACAGATAACAATAAGTTTCTAGATTTAATTGGTTCATCACTTGCAACCACATCTAGTGCTACAAGTGAGTCGGGAGCTTTTCAGAGTGAATTTTTTAAAATTTATTCTCACAGTGATTTCATGAAACATTTTTCTGTGATTCAAGAAGATCACAAAAAAAATAATACTGCATTTGTTTCAAAAATTAGATTAGAGGCTAATGCAATCAAGAAATTATTACCATATCAAGGATTTTATCCAGCCTTAAGATCTGTTCAACTAGGACATTTGTTTTCAGCATCTTATGGACCGCACATAAGTGGCTCTAATGTGAGAGACGGAGACCAAGAGAGATTGGCTGCTCTATATCAGCCATTTTTTGCACCGGGAATCTTCTTTAATACAATTAAGTCAGGAATAGCAGTTAGTTATCCTGTTCATACAGCATCAGCACCAGAGATAGATAAGGATTCGTCTGGCTTATTTACTGTTTCCTCCCCTCTCAGTGCATCAGGGTTTGTTTCAAGTTTATACAAGACTACTCCAAACTATGCTTTCCCCTTTGAGGCAATTTTAGATCCGGATCAATATTTGCCACTGTCGTCTTCCTTAACAAGCTCAGGCGTAAATACTTTATCTTCTAGTGTTTACTTTGTTTATCCCAACTTTACGGGATCATACAGACAAAATGTTTCCGAAGCTTTTTATGCTGGGCAAAGTAGCGATGCCCCGTATGGTGCTACTAATACAACAAATCAGCCTCAAATTTACTTTGAATGGAAGGGGCAAAGCAATCCTAGATACTCATTGGCTGCAAGCAACTTTTTTGCAGAGTCAGTTGAATTCTTTTTAGAGAAAGGGACTTTAACTAGTTTTATTTCAAAAACGGAAAAAGATTTTAAATCAATGATTTCTGGCTCAACTTATTTCATGGATGTTTTATTGTATAAAACAAATGACTTTGTATCTTATGAGGGACCACCTTCTGGAACATTTAATTATGACGGTGGGCAGCAATTCTCATCTTCTACTGCACCAAGCTTTAATAGCTATCATGGGTTGGCTAATTCTTTAGGAGATGGGCTGGTAGGTCCGGGAGTTAGTGCAAGGGGAATGCATTATGGACCAGCTTATGTCACAAGCAATGTATTTTTAGGGTCTACAGGTACAGGCAGTGTTCCATTCGCAGCTTTTAGAGCACAAGATCCAGCGTATGCCCCGCATACTCCACCGTATTTTTACGGGACATCTAGGGCTAGAATTGCTTTTAAGCCTCATGCCGTTCGCGATATGACCAGAGGCGAGGCAGCAAAGTTTACTTTGGAAGAAATTTTATCTAATTGCAGAATTGAAACTGAATATCAAAATGAAAACCAACTTTCAAGAACTTTGCAGGAAAACTTTTATAGAAACAACAATGCCGCTGGTATTGCCCAGATGCAACTTAGTTCATCTGTAAATCTTTTTGGTCAGTTAACCTTAAAAGAGGTGGAATACGGCACAGAAAGAAATGCAGATGGAACTTTTAAAGCTGTAAAAGCCACTACACCAGTTGTACAGGGGACAAATGATGCTTGGATTATTGAAACTAAATTTGAATGTCCTTCAATAAACATGGCACACATGGATACGGCATCTCTTGGTGCTGGAATTGGAGAAGGAAAAGAAAAGTATCATACTAGGGGTATTTGGAAGGGTTATGGCACAACTCCGACTGGATCAGAGGGTATATTCTTGCAATTGAAAGAGAGTTATCCACAAGTGACAAACGATATTGGCGGTGCTGTCTCGGGCGAACTAAGTGGATCTCTAATTGATGTGTGTGGATTTAAAGCTTCCACGGAAAGGGTCGGAAAAATCCGGTCCAAAAAGAAAATATCAGAAGCTATCATAGCAATTCCAATTGATGAAAAGGGAAGATTCTATCCAATTCCAAAAGAAATGTACGACAAACAAAAAGAAAATTACGAAAAACAAAACAAAGCTATCGTTCAAGGAGATTTTGGATCACAGAGGGACATAAACGAAACATCAATTACCCAAATGATAGAGAAAATGAAAAAATTTGTTATTCCTCCGAATCTAGATTTTACAATAAATCCTAATATTGATCCTTTTGTAATGTATATTTTTGATTTTACTCATGTATTAAGCAAGCAAGACTTGGCGGATATTTGGCAAAATTTAATGCCAGAAATTTCAAGAACAGCAGAAAAGCAAAGTTCTTTCATAGAGCACCCACTTGGAGTAAAATATGAATTTTTTGGACAATATTCAAAAGGAAAATTACCAAAAAATATAAGATGGATGGTTTTCAAGGCAAAGCAAAAAGCAAGAAACAACTTCTTTAATGTAACTCAACAATCTGAAGTAGCAAAAGGTTTTACTTTTACGGCGGTTAAAGAATTGCAAGGCGTTTCATCAAACCCTGAAGCAGAATTTGTTTATAGTTACAATTGGCCGTATGATTTCTTCTCCCTTGTGGAATTAGCTCAATTGGAAACAAACGTTAAATTTTCCAACCCAAAACAAAGGATTGAGATGGAAAGCATAGATAAGAACACTAAAAAAATTACTAAAGAGGTTAAGTATTCAACAAACCGACCAGAAGAAGAGGCAAAAGTTATATACGACAGAGATCCACCAAGAACCTCAAAAAGATAAATTAATATTGTGGATACGTGCTATTTATAGAGTAATATGGAATTTTTTGATCAAAAAGAAGAAGTTATACACATTGAACTAACTGAGTTGGGTAGGAAACGTCTGTCTGTTGGGCGACTAAAGCCAGCTTTTTATGCGTTCTATGACGACGATATCATATACGATGGAGAGTATGGACCCGGAAATGATGTACAAAAAGACATTGAACATAGAATTATAAAAAAAACACCGCGAGTAAAGCCAAATACTATTTTTAACAGTGTTGATGATTCAATCAGAAAAATAGAAGCAAATAATTTATACGGCACAGTATCACTTACAGAGTTGATTGGCACATTTGTTAACAATAAAACAATAGAAGACAGATATCCATTAATACCTGATAAAAAAACAGAGTATTTGTTGCCCATGCCAATAGGAACTTCAGACGCGGGTAATCAAAATGCCCCATCATGGGAATTAAATTTTTTAAAATCCGAACTAAGTTCATCTCAGCCATTTACACTAGACGGAAACGCAGCTTCTTGCGATCTTGTTTTTGATGTAGTGGAAAACTCACTTAGGTCTGCTATTCAGTTAGCGGGGCAAAAGTTTAGACTAACAGACATGACAGGCTTTTCAATACAATTTGGATTCAATACCCTTTTGGACCCAACATCTGGAACCTGCACCTCAACAGATCATACAACTGCTGCTGGAAAATTGATATGTTTAGATGTAAACGGCGATGACTCAAAGTCTACCACCGCTCTTCAAGTAGCGCAACAAGTAGCCAACAAGATAAATAATTCTGCCTTAGCAATAACAGCTACAGTTCCGTTTAATGACGGTGTTGTTAGACTAAAGCAAGATATTATTGGAGACAAGGGGAATACCAAAATAGAAATTGATGATTCAGTATATAGTTCTGAATTGGGTCCTATGATAATTCCAAAATTAATTGCCGAACTAGGTAATGCAAACACAGAAGGGTTTACAAGAGGGCTTGATTCAACATTCGCACCCTTGCAAATACCTCAATTAAATGTTGATGTTGTTTATGATACGAGCATAGCTCAGATAACTGACACAACTTTCAACGGACAAGGGTTTAACACAGAAACTAATCAATTTGCTGACGAAATCGTATTTGAAGACGGAACATATATTAAGATAGATAAGGATTACATATTGCTTGATATAAAAGAAAACAACGTTCCAAACTCTAAAAACAATTTTGATATAGAAGTTTATGAGATAAAAGAATCCTATGGAAGAGTGGTTCCAACTTACCCCTCTCTTACCGACGCAGATGATATGACTAAATTGAGATTTGCTTCAAATGAAAAGAATTATATTTATCAAGATGAGAAACTGTATTATCCCCAAGAAAAGAGATATCTAGAATTAAACAGCGAATACGTAGAATACTACTTTGACATAAGAGTGGATAGAGAAATACAGGACCCTGTTGATCTAAACATCAAGCCACCTGCATTACCCTTTAACTTACAGGAGCTTTGCGAAGACTAATGACAATGTTGCCAACAAAATACGAATATTTAGCCGGTCAAGCCAGAAGAAGATTGCCAGTTTGCAATGTATCTCAAATAGTATTGTCAGAAAATTCTTATGAAAAAGTTAGAAAAGAAGAGGGAACTGAATATATAAAGCAAGATAGGCTAAGAAGAATTCCTGCACGTTCTGGCGACTTTGTGTCACAGCAAAAAGATTTGCAAATAGATTTAAGCGTTGTTCTATACATTGACAAGATAATGATGGAAAGATTTTTATTCCATAAATCTCCAGAGCATTTAAAAATCAGAGTTCTTCAATGCAGCGCTGAAAATATATACGATGCTATATCAAATGACCCATCTCCATTTTTGGCACCGGGAAATCCACTGCCTGATACTATCACTCAATATGTTGAGTTTAAGGAGTATAAATTATCCGACATTATACCAAATTCAATTAATACATTTTCTGGTCAGTCAATGTTTGGCGCTTCTAAAGCTAATACATCACAAGCCATCGGGCAAGTCATGAAAAATTATAAAAAATGTACTTTATCTGATGGATCTGAGTTGTATCAGGTACCTGTATCTTTCAGGTTCAATATTGATCATGAATTTGGAGGATCTAACGTAGAACACTTATCTTATTTTATAACCTCTTGCTACGACGGAGAAGAGATCTTTTCAGAGAGAAATATTAACGCAGCGTATCTAGAAAAAGACAATATAAGAAAATCCACAACAGGCTTTGTTACTTCGGAATTAGTAATATCTAATTCCCAGACTGTGAAAGATACCTATGCATATCATGATAGTAGGGGAAACTATTGGCTTGGTCCTGTACACTACCATGGCAGCAGAACTAAAACAAAAAGAGGCTACACTGGCTACATGGCTGGAACCAACAATCACATGAGGTCCGGACTTCAATCCCCAAAACTATCACAAAAAACATATAAAAATTGCAAAATAATTGATCACAGGATCATGTCTAATTTTAAAGATAAGATATCACTAATGGATTTTTCTGACAGAACAGACAGGATAATCCCCGGAGGTGTTTTGATATTTCAACCAGTGCATGATAAGAGATCCTCAGAATTTAGAAAGAGTAAAAATGTTTTTTCCGACCTTTATCATACAATAGACAAAAATAAAAACATCAGATTTATTTTTCACGCAGACATGCATCAGGCATTGAAAAATATAATGAAATATCCGGGCTTATTGGACAATATTAAAATGAGAGATCCGGATGCGTATGAGACGTTAGTCGGGACAGATAGAGTCTTGCAAGTCCGTTTATTCAGGAAGCAATTAAAGAATTTTTCTAGAATGGGAAATGAGAGCAGACAAGCGCTAATTGAAAATGACATAACTGCCCAAGAGCAGCTAATATATGAATCTGATGGTCAAGGAATTTATGATTCAAAAGCATTTACTAGGCAAAAAGAAACTTTAAAAAACGAAAATTCAAACATAAGTTATTTTGTAGAATCTCCAATCACAGTGGCATCTGGGGTCGGTATAAAAACATTTACCGGAACTGATTTAGAAGTTGGCAGCCTCAATCATGGAAAGTATGAATATAGGATAGAAATGAATTTGTTTGATCCTACAATTAGTATATTAGCAGACGCTCAAAAAAAGATAGAAAATATTTTAAATGGCAAAAATTATGGCGCTGGATCCGAATATCATCCGGGCTTAGATTCTTATCTTGAAGAAAGCATGTCTAAGAGATCTTACTTGGATGCAAACCTTAACAGATTTACATATGAATTTTACGAACATTATAAAAAAAATTATAGCTATCAGGCTAGACAGCCAACTTCTGATTTTATTTTTTCTAAAATTAAAAATTTTGTAGAAGTTGTAGCAACTTTAAATGGAAATATGTCTCGTCAAGAATTAACAGAATTGTGTGATTATATGGTCAATATATGTAGCCCAGTTACTGGTACACCCCAAGGAATTGATACAGTTGTAGGGATAATAAGTCAGTACCTAGAAAAGATAAGCCATCTTATTTCTAGCATAAGAAAGATAAAAAGAAGACCTTCTGATCAAAAAGAGCGAGATTCAACGCCAAATATTGTAGGTTCTGGTGGTGACAGAACTGAGACAATCAGCCACGTTTTTGATAGTAAGGTCGATATGCAAAAAATCAGGGCTGAAAAATATTATGATTTTTTAAATATTAATAAATCAGATATTGAAAGAAATCCTGATGGTCTGTATATTGTAGGTGCTGGTAGTTATATTGAGAGAACTCGCCTAGAGTCGCAAAAATATTTTACAGATATTAATAACAATATTAACATAACAACTGGTCAAGGGAAAAACATAACTTCTGGAGATACCGTCAACAGGACAAGATTTACATTCCTCTCTCCGTCTAGAGTTTTTTTGGATGATTTTGGAGAAAGATCTTTGGAGATTTTAAATGGTGGGCAACTAAATCAGGACAGAAAAAGACAGAACTCAGCCTTAACGGAATTGATTAGTCATAATCTAAACAAAATTAATCAGCTAATGTCCACACCGCGAGAATCACAAGAAAGTTTGTTACAGTTTTTAGGTACCTCCGGTGTTTCAGTAAGGGACGACCACAATTATGTATCAAAACGTGCAGAAACTCTAGAGACAATGGAAAATCTTGATGTTTTGGGAGATACAAACGCTAGTTACAGAAATGTATTTAAAGATGACGATTCTTCTTTTAGACAATATGAAGATACCAACCTAAGAGAAGATGAGAGCTACAGGGACACAGCAGAAAAAATGTCTCAAATTTTTAATTTTGATATTTTTAGCACCTATAACGATGATAAGTTTTACAATCTTAGCGAGGATTGTGAAGTAGAGCCGGAAAATAATATTAGAAAGGTTTTAACAAAAAATGGAGACAGGGATAACATATCCTCTGTAATAACAAAATTTCCAAATCAACTAAAAGCGTTAATATTGGCTGGTTCCAATCCTTTAAAATTAAATTCAAATTCTGCCATCAGGCAGGACGAAGAAAATTGTCAAGATGAAATACCTAAGAATTCCATGAGAGATATTAATAATCAAGGGTACGTATATTTTAATTATAAAATTATTCAGAGGGTCCAAGTGCTTAGAAGTTTTGAAACTGATGGAATGGGCGGTTCCGTTTCCTCCCCAATATGGACAGATTTAGAAGAGGTAGACCTCAACAAGTCTAGAGGATCGCTACTGTTTTGCAGAATGGTTTCGTATAATAAGCCAGAGTATGGGTATGAAAGACAGAGCATGTTGTCTCTCCCGACTCTAAATGACATATTCTTTATTGATGTATCACAAACATCTTATTCTGCAAATGCCAATAACAGAATTACCGTATCTGGCAACAAATACAGAAATAGGCAAACAAAATCAAATAACAATTCTTTCTCAAAAATATTCCAAGCCTCTTTGGAAAACATAGCAAAAAGCAGAGCAGCGTACTTGGAAAGTAGGAACTATTCTTCAGCTGGTACAGAATTTACTCAATCTAATAATAAAATAAAATTACAACAAAAAATTGATATTTTCGGCATAAACACTTCTGCTGTTAGAGAAAAAACACAATCTTTATTTGGAAATTTAACAAACTCAGAAATAGTAGATAAATTAGTATCTATGGGCTATGGGGACGCAGTTGTTAGCGCGGCAAACGCAAACCAAGGGCAAACCAAGTCATCTTACATACAAACTTACTCTTATGACCAAGGTTCAAGAGTTCCTTTCTCATCTGGCGGTCAGCAAAGGCTTTCTCCTTCTCGCGCAGCAGGACGAGGGTCTAGCGGTGGCGGAGGCAGGTCTAGCGGCGGCGGAGGCAGGTCTAGCGGCGGCGGAGGCTCTACTTACTAGAGGTGAATGATGGCAAACGATAAAAATCAAACTGAATTAAATTCACTAAATTTGTTCGGAGACTTAGCGCCGGGAGACCCAAGCATAACAAAGTCCGACAATTTAATGTTATTTCCAATTCTAGCTGATATTGCAGACTACCTTGGCACCGAAGAGCAAGCTGGCGGAATGGAAGGCTTCGCCCTCATCGTTGCAGCATACTTTTTCGCACAAGCAAAAAGAGATGCATTCTCAAAAGAGTATCTTCTGGTTACTGAAAACGGCATTTTTTACGATACAGATAGCTACTCGTGGCCTTCGGAAGAGCCCAACAAATCAAAGTTAAAATATGATCCTATTAGGCAATCACTGGGGTCTGTGAGGTGCATTGACACCCATAAAGCCATGCCCGACCACTTAGATGATGGAAAAGAAAAAGTAGAGCTGTCTTTTAATAGGAACACCTTTGTATACAACGAGGGAACCGGACAAGCATCGGGGCTCGCCTATCTTGCAGAGATTAACCCGTGGCACACAGTGCCCGTGTTCAACCCCCAAAGTGCATCTCCCGCAATTGCTCAGATAGGGGAAACTAGTGAAGTCATGCTTTGGGATGATTTTTCACTTATTGGCGATCCTGAAAAAGCTCATCCAAGTTCCCCGTTTTGTAAAAATTTTCAAGGCATCGGGCTAAAAAGAATCGGAATCTCTGATCCAATCTTCTTTTCCCAATTTAATCTACAAGAAGCTAGAAAAATAGAACACATTTATATTTTCCAAAGCAACTATTCAGGAAATAACGGAGCAAGTTACGGTTATGGAACTTCTGTGAACTCAAGTACACTAACTTCTAATTTCATGTATCAAGCCGCTCTATTAAATTTGCTTTTTACAATTGACCAAAAAAGAGAGGGCTTTAACCTCCTCGGGGTCCCCGGCTATGAAAGTGCGCTTGAAGCATATGGGTCTCAAGTAACAGATATTTATGAAGGCGCAGGTGCCGCTCTGCCGGATGTGGGAATTTATGGCTCTGATACTCTTTCCTTTGACAGTGGCTACGATGATCTTGCTGGCAGAAATGGGTCTGAAGTAGTTGATGTTTCGTTTTTTGAAGAATTGTCCGAACAAGGAACAGTCGAATCAGCCGATGATGTGCTACAAGTATATGCCTTGGGGGTAATGCCAAAAATTGTCAATCATGTCTGTGAGAACATAATGTTTGAAGACGGAGATCCCATGAAGGGTTTTAAGTTCTTTTCAGACCATTCTTTTTCTTGCAAAAAAGCCCAAGATGCAACTTACGAATATTTACTACCTTACCATCCACTTGGAAACATGGGTGCATCTCAGCCAACTGCTAGAATACAGCCAGTTTATAATTATCTTTCATACAAATATGAAAGTGCTCTTTCAAGTTATGGGAACATATTGTCTGAAAAGGCACTTCCGAACATATATCTGTTTGACAAGTGTAAAAGCATATCAAGCGACTCATCTGATCAAGATGGAGAGTCCACCGGCACTGCCAATGGGATTTTAGTGCCTTGTCATGAAAAATATAATTTTGAAAAATTTGGTAGTAAGATATTAGACTGTGGTAAAATAGGAAAGATAGAAGACCTAAACAACAGCCCAGACACAAAAGCGATGAGCAACATAATAGTTAAAGCATTGCAATCATCTTTTGGACAACCTGAAACAGCGATGCCCAAAAGTCTACAAGATTCTGTTTTAGAGCAACTAAAAGACTACCCCATGTTTGTTGATATTCAATTTACTGGCGATGAGTCAGACGTAGATGTGGACAATAGAAATGTATGGGGCACTCCAGAAAATTATGTAGAAGGCTATAAAATAGCTGGAGATGAGATTATGAAAACATTCCACAGCTCCGGAATGGTTCATGAATTTATAAAAAGCTTGATATACAATCAGTTTTCCGGACAAAATTCCACAAACCCACCAGCTACTGATGCTGAGAAATTTGCAAAATTTAGCTCAATCAACATCGCGCAACCGGTTTCAGATCCCGGATTAGTTAGGGTGGTTTCTACAGATTTACCGAATAATGATACCATAACTGGGGATGATAAAATTTATAATAATAAAATTTATTGGGAACAAGAAAACAAAACAATTTATGATTTTGATGAATGGCTTAAGGTGATGTTGAGTGAATACGATTATTATTACGCACAAAATGGCACACCCGGCACAGCAGAAAATTTTATATATAAAATTAACGACATAAAAAAGTCCTCTATTGACTTAACAGAGCCTGACATTGGAAAAACAACATCCTTGTACACCCCATTTCATATGAATTCATGGCTTGGCTGGCAACTCGTTGCATTCTACCCAAAATATATTGATTTTAGAAATGGTTTTGCTAGAACGTATAAACAGTGCGTCTCAAAAGTTTTAAATAAACAAGGAGATTTAACATATCTAAACAGCGTTCAGGGAACCTTGTTTTATAGAATAGCTAAATTTGCTGCCGAGGAAGACGGAGGGGAATTAATACAAAATATATTCATTCCGGCTACAAACGTGCCTGATTCAAAAATATCTCCCCCCGGAAGTTCAGAGTATAGATACATTGACACTCAAGTAAAATATGGAAAAAGATATAGATATAAAATATCAGCCTATAAAATAGTCGTAGGGACAAAATATAGATATGATTTAGCACCATACAACAGCAACCTTGTGAGTGAGGAAAGTTCAGGCGGAGGCGACTCTCTTAATGGTACAATTGATGACCTCGCGGATAAACTCGGATTTAATGTAGATAGCTTAGGGGAGGTTTCTTTTTACAAAAAGACCGGAATGTCTGCCTTAGCGAAGCCAATTCATACGCCAGTGTATAGAACACCCCTCTTCATCGGTCCCGGTGCCCCAGATGGTGAAGATGTTCCAGCCACTGGCTTTGTTGATGGTGGTACATTAACTTTCTTTTCTGTGATATCGCAGCCATCCGTAAAGATAATTGAAGTTCCTTACTTCCAAGATATGCAAACGGTGATATTGGACAGACCACCGCTTCCACCAATAACAAACATGTACCCTCTTGTTGGGAGAAAAAACGACATTCTAATATCATTTGAAAACCAGATAGGGCAAACTGAAGAAGTTCCTGTGCCAATATTTGATGAAGATGAAATATATTTTCAAGCAGAGCGAATACAGCAAAGAAGATCATTGATAAAGTTAAGTAATCACGCGGAACCACAACTGTATTTCCCAACACTACAATTTAAATCAGATGGCTTTCCATATGCCTATGAGGTATTTAGGCTTGATGGAATTGCGCCAACCAGTTATCAAGATTTTTCAAACGCTAAGTATGGAAAGGTTCTCTTAAAAGATGCGACATCTTTTGTTGACAACATAAACACTAACATTGATTATTATTACACCTTTAGGACAATGGACGTGCATGGAAATATCTCAAACCCCACTCCTATATATAAGTTGAGAATGGTAGAAGATTCCGGTGCAGTGTATCCGCTAATAAATATTGTTTCTTTTGATGAAGGAAAAAACTATAAAGATTCAAGAGAGTTTAACAGATATTTGCAAATTGATTTGGCAGATATTCATAAATATTTGAATCAGGTAGAATCTAATTTAACAAACGAAACGGCAATTAACCCAAATACACAGCCTTATCTTGGCATAGCTCCAGATGGGAACCCGTGGAATAATCAATATGAATTCACGCCAGCGAACGCAAAGAGATATAAGTTTAGAATAAAGTCAAAAAAATCAGGTAGAATTATAGATTTAAATGTTGGATTTTTTGTTAGACATAAATTCCCCGATGAAGAGGTTAATCCTTGCGGTGATAATACTGCTCCGATGGCTCCGGGCAACACTAAGCAAGATGATGTTGTTTCGGCACACACTGACAATGCTGATTCCACTGCGAATCAGGGTGATGGCTCAGCAACATTAGGGAACCTTGCAGTCCGCACTGGAGATTATTTTGACTGATGGAATAATGATTCCGGATTAATTTTGAAAATTGCTCTGGAATAAAAATGCTTAAATGCACTAAAATTAAAGAACTATTTGTGATATAAACTACTTATAGTATTGAACGAGGTTTAAGGAGAATTGACTAATGGCTTTTTTAGATAATAGTGGAGATATTATTTTAGATGCAGTCTTGACTGACACGGGACGCGCTCGCCTTGCGGCAGGGGATGGATCATTTAAAATCGTTAAATACGCTTTTGCTGATGACGAGATTGATTATGCAAAGTACGACACCACTCAGGCTAGTACTCAGTTGTATGATATGGAAATATTAAAGACCCCTGTGCTAGAGGCTTTCACAAACAACACCTCCACAATGAAAAGCAAATTAGTTTCAATTGCCAGAAACAATATTTTGTATATGCCTGTAACTAGAATTAATGAATTCACACAAGGCGGCGGAACTGCCATGAATTCAAATTTAGCCCAAGCATCGGGCTCTTTCGTTATTTCCGTTGATGAGGCAACAGATGATTATTTCAACGCTAGCGTCACAGAAGCCAACAGAGATGGATTGTTTTTTGGAATTCTAAGCAATGGCGGTAGAGTTGTAAAAATAGACCAAGGACTTAATACTACTGAAATTTCAAAAAACCAATCTCTTGCTCCTGCTTTAGTTGAGACACACTTCATAGTAGAAATGGACAATAGGCTTGGTCGCTTAGTTGCTCCCGGAGGCGGATTACAGAGCTATTCCTTTTTGGATGATGACAATATAGCTTCTTACAACATTACAAATACAGGTAGAACTGGGGGATTTTTTGCCTCTTTAAATCAGAATTCAATCTCTCCAATAGCAGGTCCGAGGGGTTTAAGCTTCCGCTTTAATGTAAAAGCATCTTTAGAATTGCAAACTAGTAATTTTTTATTTACCAAAATAGGATCCACTAGCACAACTTGGCAAGGAGCAGCGGGAAAAACATTCTCAATTATTGACAGCTTTATTAGAGTCATAGGGGCGACTACAGGATATAAGTTAAATGTCCCAATTAGATTTATAAAATTGGAGAGCTAAAACCTTAACGGATAATTAATAATATGGCTACTACTTTAACTACATCTACTTTAAAAGTTCTCGTAAAGGAAGAAATCACTTTGAACGGAGAACAACAAGGTAGTGAAACTAAGCTGGATATCTCATCAGTAAAGAATATTTCTAAACGCCTTGTATCTACAAGTGGAACGTCAGAGACAACAATTGTCTCTTTTGCCGCAACACCCGCAGGTGGAACTTTTGTAGAGGGTGATATAAGGTATGTTAGGGTAACCAACTTAGATGATACAAACTATGTAACCCTTAATATTGAAGGGGATAGTAGTACTGATTTTTCTGTGAGACTAGACCCCGGTAGTTCATACTTGTTAGTAAGCTCATCAACTACAGGAGTTGTAGACTACGGCAGCATTAGTGGAGGCGCTTTGCAGGATTTGACCCGATTAAAAGCAACAGCAAACACCGCAGCAGTAGATTTAGAAGTATTTGTTGCTTCAGTATAAAATAAAAATATTCAAGAGGAAATAAAATGGCAACCACATTTAAACAATTTTCAAATCAAGATGTTACATCAACTAGGACATTATTGCACGAAAGTATACCACTTACGGGAACTATCGTTTCTGGAACATATAACGAGGGAAATACTAATTCTGAAAAGAACATTAAAAACTTTTCTCATGGTCTCTTTCAGTCTGTATATGACTTCCCATTTTTAAGTTCATCATCAAACCACATACTTGATTTAACCGCTGGATATGCTAGTGGCTCTGCCCTATCCTCATCTGCCAATACTCAAAATGCGGATAAAGTTAATATTTACAATGAAATGGCGCAAATTCTTGCTGGGCACGACCAACTTGGTAATATTAGAAAGTTTGACGAAGATGGAAATTTTGCTGCTGGAGGAACTAAACTTCAAGAGTGTATTTTCGTAAACTTTTCTAGGCTTCTCAACAAAGATGAAATAAAAAAGGGAACATTCAACATCCAAATGGGCGTCGGCGAAGCCCTTAATTTTGACAAATCTACAACCTTCTCAAAGAGAGTAACAATTTCAGACTCCAGTGGATCAAATGGATTTTTTGTAAATTCTCCAGCAGGGGAATATGGTGTATTATTTGCGACAGGATCAAACGACGCGCAAGGGCAAGTAACCTACATCGCAAGCCCAACCAACGGCGGAATCCCGTGTGGCTTAATTTTCTATCAAGCAGGAATAGCTGTTCTGTCCGGATCAATTTTTAACAAGTCCGGATCGGCTTCCCCTGATCATGCTGGTGGAATTTTATTATCAAGTAGTTTCGCCACGGGTGATGTTCAACAAAAAGGGGTCTCGCTTGGAAATGCTCTTGTAAAATCTGCTGGGTCAACCGGTTATGATTTTGTTTCAGGCTCTTCTATTTCTGGGTCCTGTGATGCATTTAGAAATAGAATCTACAACATATCTTATAGTAACACAACAGAGTTAAATTCAACAATTTATTTCTGTAGAGCCTCTCACAATGAGTTTAATTACAGTTCTAACCCAACCTACATCAACCCAAGCACAAGCCAAATAAGAGTTAAAGAAAGTACTTTTGACCAGCCTGTATCTTATGTTACTACAGTTGGCTTGTATGGTGCTAACAACGAATTGCTTGCTGTTGCAAAAGTTTCTGAACCAATCAAGAAAACGCCAGATACGGAATTAGCTTTACGAGTTAGATTGGATTACTAGGGGGTATGCTGCGTTGTGCCTTACTATCCATTTACACAAGACGACTTAGTTTACAATGTCCTTAAAACAAATCCAAAAGTAGAATTTTATATATATCAAGTTGCTGCAAGGGGAGGGTCTGTCTTTTACAATAATAGACCTCAACTATCTGGAGCTTTCACAGGATCAGTCCCAAATGCAACCCCCAATAAAGTCGGTTCAGCAGGATTCATTAGTTTATATGAATTGAATGTTGACAGAACCGACCAGAGCGACCTCATACGCCGAGGAACCGGTCTTATCAGCGCCTCGGTAAATAAGGAAGGGACATTTACAACATTCAAAACCGTCTCACAGGAAGCCTTTTCGCAAGAAAATTATGGAGATCCTTCAAGCCTAAAATACCCTCTTACATCAAGTCTTAGAAGGAGGCTCCTCTCTGTTGGAAGTGATGATTTAAGCATTACTGGGTCTGCTTTAAAAAACACACTAGACCACTATGTTGTGATGAGCCCACACTACGCTTACCAGTACGAGAGAGGTATTGGCTCTTCTAAGGTACAGTGGGATAAGTCACTACAAGACATTAACTTGGTAAGCATCCCATCTATATTCTATGGGTCATCAATTAAAAAAGGCACAGTTGAAGTAAACTTTTACATCAGCGGATCAGTTGCTGCTCAATTAAAAGACATTAATAAAAATGGAGAGCTAATCCAAGTTTCTGGAACAGCAAATAATTTGGGATCAGATTTTGGGTCTGGGTCTGTAGCTGGCGTTGTTTTATATAACGAAGGTTTTATACTGCTAACGGGCTCATGGAATTTGTCAGCACATACAGAGCCATACGCTGGGGCTGGAGATATCCAGCCGAAATGGATACACTTTGGAATAGGCGCGAATGATGGTCTTGCGGCGTCTTACGATATTCCATCATCTAGTTTTGGTTTGAAATTTTCGGGTTCCACACAGACGCCGGTTTTAACAATGTTTGCACACGCCCCCCGAGGAATGTTAAATCACTCTAATAACCCGACTTATATAAAATACGGTCAAAAGACTGCCCCAGTTTCCTCATCCACTGGGTATGTTCAGCCTGCTGGAACATTAATTAAGAATACCGTGACAGGATCCTTCACTGACGTAACTTCTAGTTTTAGAAAGCAGACTTTTATTTCTAAGATTGGTATTTTTGACGAGGATAAAAATCTCTTAGGTTTTGCTAAATTAGCCACTCCAATTAAAAAGACAGAAGAAAGAGATCTTACCTTCAAATTAAAGCTTGACATCTAATAAAAACTCTGTTACATTCCTCCTATGATTTTAGGCTTAGACATATCAACAAGCATTGTTGGTTTCACAATTATAGATCAAGGCGAAATAGTAAAGACATTCGCGATAGACCTAAGAAACAAGAACAAATTCCCAGACATCTATTCAAAATACAATCACATTCAAGGAGAACTGCTTGATATTCAGCGAGAATATAAGATAGAGCATATTTTTATTGAGCAAAGCCTCCAAATGTTCCGCTCTGGCTTCTCATCAGCCAAGACATTATCAACCCTATCCTCGTTCAACGGAGTCATAACTTACCTCTGCTACAGAGAATTGAGCATTAAACCAGAACATATCCCAGCCTCATCTGCTCGTAAGGCTTGCGGCATCACTATCAAGAAGGGAACTAAAGCAAAAGAACAAGTTGTTAAGTTTTT
>CEUT01016829.1_pt1 | contig 43654 bp, 60 predicted proteins | sample 531401 | NCBI WGS metagenome assembly CEUT01 (sample SAMEA2622821, study PRJEB7988) | marine metagenome | biome: marine biome (ENVO:00000447); feature: surface water layer (ENVO:00002042); material: "saline water (ENVO:00002010), including plankton (ENVO:xxxxxxxx)" | depth 5 m | reverse complement strand
TCAATTTCTGGAACCGTTTCTGGAACCGCTTCTGGAACCAAGTCGGGTTCTGTTTCTGGAACTTTTTCTCAAAGCATTTCTGGAACATTGTCAGGATCTAGATCTACATTTAATCTTCCAGCGTTGGTGTTCTTTGCTTGGGTTCATTCAAGAGAATATACTTTTGACAACATTGGTGGGGATCCAGAATTTGAAGAATGGTCCAAAAAAACAACAAATAAAGATGGAGAAAGTGGAGTATACGAAGACGGAGGAGTAACAAAATATAGACAGCACTCTCCGCTGGTTGGAGTAAGTTTTGATTTTAACATAGCAAACACAATTCAATTCAAGCCTGACCCCGATCAGGAAGGAGTTAGTTTGAGTTTGTATGATGTGTGGAAAAGATTATATGATCCTACAAAATATGAAACAGTTGGTGGCGTTTCATACGCATGGGGAGATCAAACTTGGAAAAAACTGAGAAAATTAGTGGTTGCTGAATTCATCAAAGCGATGAGGGCAGAGTTGAAAAAGGTAGATGTAAAATTAGAAGATGATTGGCAAGAAATTTTTTACCAACTATCTCGTGGCGGAGGCGGATATGAAAGCTGTTTAACAAACTCTGCGAAGAACGAAAGCCACAATTGGAAAAAATCAGATTTAGTATTAAGAGTTAGACAATTATATGGAGGCAATAACGTGTGTGACTCGGGGGTTTATGAAGACGAATGGACTATTTATAATAAATTATATAAAGTTGGAAACCAAAATAATGATCAAGTGTTAACTTGGAGTACCAAGGGGCAAAGAGATCAAAATTGGATATTCTGTGACGAAGCACTTATTCCTAGATTCAAGATTAATTCTAGCAATTTTAAAGAAACCAATTGGCCCCCAGAGGGTGTTGGCTCCCTTGATGTATTTTTAGGTAACATCGCAGATATTTCGCACTGGGAACACGAACCAAGTGCCACAGCAAAAGTGAACAATGATAAGAAGTCTCCAAATCTAGACCAAACTTATAAAGAGAAAAGCGAGGATCAACTTTGTGAATTATTGATGCCTTGTGATATTAAGAGTACGGTGTCATTGCCGGGTTTGCCACCGGGAACAAGAGGGGCTTCGCTTTCTCAGTGGGTAATAAAAATGCCCCACATGGGTGATGGACATGGTGGTGCTGTTCCTGCGGACAATTTAAGTGATGGATTTTTTGTTGCAGATGACGGCGACGGTAAAAACGACGCAATTCAACCGTGCGAAACACCAGTTGACGATTGTCCAAAGAAACCCGTGTTAGCAAAGCCTAGCGTAACAGAAAGCACGCAATGTCTAAGAGCTACGCCTTTATGGTTTAACTTTAATTTAACAGAGAAAGTTTGGATTCCGGGCGCAAAAGACTCGGTAGATAAAATGTGGAGTAGGAATTCTGGCATCACTAAAGTTTTAACATTCTATTATGGAAATAAAGCTGCTAAATTTGACAACGACAACATTATTGATCAGGGTGATTTTGGTAATCCAGACGGAAATTTAACAAACTATTTAGAAACCCTTTATGATAAACCTGCGGATAACAACAATCTTCCCGCGCTCGCAGGTATTGATGAAAATTCACAAGCAGATGATATGGATTATGTTCTTCCGCCAAATAATGGGGCATGGAAGCTGAAGTACAATGCCGCAAATATAGGATTGAATTCTATTAGACCCTTTATGGGATTAGGTGAATTATCATTTAATATGGGACAAGTAGTGAAAGGCTTCACCACCGGATGGAAAAGTATTCTATATTATAATATGGAACAAGATAAAAAACCTTTTTGTCTATATAGTCAATTTAATCAATACAACAAAAGCAGGGCTAACATAACGAGTACTCGTGGTTTAAATTTTGCAGAAGAAAAAGACTTAAGTATTCCTCTATATCCAATTTTAGTAAAAGACTATAAAACAAACGATAATACAAACGGAGATAGATATTTAGCTGCCGACATTGAAGCTGTAGATCCCAAACCTCCAAAATCAGAGCAAGATGTTATAGATGAAGAATTAGAACCTCTACATACTCAATGTTGGTACGGAGAGTCAGAGATTATGGTTTCAATAAGCTCAGACTCAGGAACAGATGTTGACGCATATATAGACAGAGTAAAAATTAGTGTTGGAGTTGGAATGTACATGACCAATGATGGAGACGGAATTAAAATCAAACCCGAAATTACAGATAATGAAGGGAATATAGATTTTGACGCCGCAAGTAAAATGGCTGCTTATATAAATGTTGATTTTGGGGGTGCTTGGGTCGATGACAATGGTGAAGCCGGAAATTACGCCGAATTTATAAAAGACATAGGCAGCAAGCACGAATTCGCGTTTACGTTTGATGAAATCAATAAAAAACCAAACACTCTCAAACTTGGAAAACCAGCAGGATTTAGTGGTGTAGATGAATTTACCCAAGGCTTTTCACAAAACCAACAAAAAGGCAGTATTCGTGACAGTAATTGGCTCGCCGTTTGCTCTAAAGGTTTGGCGAGTTTGGCTACTTGGAGTTCTGATCAAATGATCACCGATAAGAATATAATTGGTAAGCTTGGAGTAGATAACTCATTTGAGTTGCATTACTGGAGAATAAGAAGAGGCTACGCTAGATTTTCAAGAGACTATAGTGAAAATATGAATGTGAAAACGCCGCCACCAATAGATGGAATTGATGCAACCTATCAAACTAAAACTGTTTCTTTCATTGATAGTGATGGTGATGATGTTAATGACACTGTTTTATTTGAGATCGATAAAGAAAACTTGAGTTATAATTCTTATAGAGAAGCCGACGGCACTATAGCTGACAAGATTGGAATTTTAATAAGAGGTATAATCAAAGCTCATTTTACTCATGGCGTGTGGCAACCATCTTCGAATACAGCCCCTTTAACCACTAGAGTAAACTCACTATATCGTTATGGAACAAGGGCATATAAAGAAACTATGGCTTTTGGAAAAAACAACGGCGATTACGGTTTGTTTGTTGGAGATTTTGGCGACGAAGAAAATATTCAGTTGCAGAGCGAAGGAGTGTTTCTTGCTTCGAAGAAGCAAATGTCTCCAGATACTATAAACCCTTCCCATAATCCAGCTTGCATGTATTACTATGGCTGGAGTCAGCTAAACGATCAATACGCTCTTGATATCTATTCATATATGCACAGAGCATATCTTGTTGATGGAAACGAAACATTTGACATGCTTTATCTACACGGTCCAGTAGGCGCTTGGGGAACCGCATGGGATAGCAAATTTGGCGCATATAAAATTGCTGGTCAAGTCAATTTTAAGCAGGGTGGAGATGAAACTTGGCCTTCTATGTCTTTCCCGGTTATATCTTATTCTAATAAAGTGGGTCAAGACTATGACGAAGATGAGGTATAGTAAAATGTCATAAAAATAATTGACAATTACTTTATTTTCATTTATATATTATATAAGTGAAAAAATCATTAAACCATATTCACTGGATAGGCAGATTCGGAAACAGAATGTTTCAGGTAGCCTATGGAAAAATGTTTGAAAAAGCATTTGGTGTAGAATTTAGAGTATGTTCCGAATGGGAGGGAGATACCCTTTTTAAAAATTGTAAATCAAAATTAATTTCAAATAAATTAAGAGAAGATTTGGTAACCTACGGAAAAGATCCAAAAGGTCAAACACTAGAAGGTTGGCACGAAATAGTCAACAAGCACGATAAGAAAATAAAAAACATGTGGCCATATGATTTTGGCACTTGGGCAAAACCAGATACAGATTTATGGATGGAGTGTGGTTGTTGGGACTCTGAATATATTTTTGATAAATATAATAAAAAAGATTTAAAAAAAATATTTGAGTTTTCTGATGAAGTAAAAAAATCCGACTTATACAAAAGGGCAGAAGATAAACAGGGAACTTATGACATAGCCCATTTGAGAAGAGACGATATAGTATTTGAGGATGCATCTCACAACTGGAACTATCCAGTAATATCTAGACAGTCTTATGAAAAAGCATTTCAAATGTTTGGGTTTGACAGAAGAAAAATAGAGTGGATATCTGATGATTTTCCAAGCCATCCAAACATGGGGTGGAATTATCCTACGGGGCAAGTTAAACAAGAAGATATTTTTTATGACTTTTTTCCCGATTTTCTTAAATTGTATTTTGCTAGAACTATATTTAGAGCAAATTCATCTTTTAGTTGGTGGGCTTCATTTTTAGCTCCAGTAGCTACAGTTTACAGTCCGATACTTCACGATAGAATTCTATATAACCAGCAAGGAAAAGAGTTGAATTGTGAATTTATACAATCAAACACTCCACATTTTATGCATGTTTTAGGATACTCTTTTGGAGAGGAATGCCCGCATGAGGGGTATCATACCTGTCCTTTCATAAATATAAAAGATTAATTATGTTTTCTCAATTTGGACAAGACAAATACGTTATTGAAAATATTTTCAAAGGTAAAAAGAATGGTTTTTACATTGATGTGGGTGCTCATGATGGAGTGTTTATATCTAACACAAATTTACTAGAGAAAAAATTTAAATGGAAAGGCGTATGTATTGAACCAAGCTCTTCCTCTTCTATGCTTAAATTAAATAGAGATGAAGATTGTAAGATTGTATCTAATTATTGCGTTTGCGATAACGAGGTTTCAAATCAAATAGTTAGACTGAGAGAATTTTTTCCAAATGAAATAAGCGAAACAATTTTTAAAGATTTATATGAAGAACCCCATTGGGCTAAAGAGCTAGAGAAGGGGGAAAATTATAAAGATAAATTAAAAAAATGCAAAACACTTGATGAGATATTAGAAGAAAGCTCTTGCCCTGAAAATATTGATTATATTTCGATAGATACTCAAGGTTGCGAGTTGCTCGTAGTGAAAGATTTTCCATTTAAAAAGTGGAATGTAAAAGCTTTTACCATAGCTAATGACATGTATCAAGGTGGAGAAAAAGAAAAGAATAGAAATAAAACTAAAAAGCTTTTGGAAAAGAATGGATACGTTTTAGATAGATCATTTTCTCTTCATCATTTAGATAAAAATAACTGGGAAAACAATTACAAAGACCAGATTCTTGAAGATTTATATATTAAACAAGATAATTAATTATACTATCAGGCCTAACTTCTTTTAGAACCTTTAATCTTTTGTCTTTTTGTATTTGTTCTTTGGTGAATCCTTCGTCGTTTGCATATCTAAGTCTATTTAAATCTATAACATATGAAACTAAATATATATTACTTTTGTCTGCGTAACCTAATGAGGCGCATACATCTTGTCTATGATCTGGATAAACCATGACTAATTCTTCCTTTTTTTCTATATTTAAAGTAATATTAGCCTTTTTTGCTTGAACTTTTAACTTTGTTAATTGTTTATTTAGTTCTGTTTGCATAATATATATTACACAGAGGCTTTGTCACCTTGAATTTTTTTAAAAGATTATATAAAAATAAATTTTTAAGAGTAGTGGTATTGTTAATAATTTTATTATTACCATTTACTTTAGATTATAGATTTGTGGTTGTTGATGGCGACAGTATGTACCCAACGTATGATCACGGAGAAATAATTATACAAGAAAGAATTTCATCTCTGGGAGAATACTGGTCTCCTCAGAGACAAGATGTTATTGTTGTTTATGATGGTACAGAAAAGATAATTAAAAGAGTAATAGCTGTTTCGGGAGAGGCGGTAAGAATAGATGCAAACGGTAATATTTTGGTAAACGAAAAAAAATATTCTGACGCTTTTTCTACAAAGACATTAGGAAGCATTCCCAAGACGTTTAGGCGACTTGGAAAGGGGGAATACTGGGTTGTAGGAGACAACAGGTCTGAGTCTTGGTATGGTATTATTAATATTAAAAATGTAGAAGGCAAGGTTCTATATTAAAAATCGTCCTCTAGCGCTCCACTACTCTGATAATCTTTAACCTTTCTTTCAAAGAAATTGGTCATTGCTCCCGTATCAACAACTTCAGAGAGCCAAGGGAACGGATTCTGATCGCTATCAAAACGGAAGTCAATGCCAATTCCTTCAAGACGTCTATTGCCTATGTATTGCATATAGTCAACAAACATCTCTGCGTTTAAGCCAAGAATGCCGCGTGGAAGCACATCATGCGCATAAGCTATCTCTAACTCTACGGCTTTTTTGATATGATTAACGGTTTCTTGCTCAAACTTTTTCGTCCACACCGTTGGGTATTGTTTTTTAATCGTGTTTACAAGATACGTTCCAAATTGAATGTGAAGGCTTTCATCCCTTAAGGTATATCTAATTTGATCTGACAATCCGGGCAATTTGTTTTGTCTACCCAATGCAAGCAGCATTGCAAAGCCGCTAAAGAAAAATGTACCTTCGCAAACAATATAGTAGCTAATTAAATTGCGTAAAAATTCTCTCTTACCTTCTGTGCTTTTGGTAGAAAAGTCTTGTCTATTTACGTCTGTTGTAATTTCCATCAAGAAATCATCCTTAGCTTTTATACTTGGTATAGTATTGTAAGCCTCATAGACTTCTGAAACTTTGAGAGAGTATGAGTCACAGCATGTAACAACCGTCCAGTTATGTAAGGATTCCTCATACGCTTGTCTTAAAACGTATTGTCTGCACTCTGCGTCTGTTACCCATCTCGCAACAGTAAGTAGTAAATTATTGCCAACCAAGGACTCACTTCCAGCAAAAAAGCCAAGACATCTTTTAACAAGTAATTTTTCATCGTCAGTTAAATCTCCGTTTTTCCATTGATCAACATCGTTTCCCATGTTGATTTCCGCTGGGCTCCAGTTATTAGCAACGCCTTTTATAAAAAGATCCCAAGCAAATTGATGTTTGTGGGGTAAAATCTGATTTACTCCCGCTACTTCTTCTCCTAAAATTAATCCATCCTTCATATTATTGACAACTTTCACATGTGGGGTCTAAGATTGAGCAAGCTTTAGGAGTAGACCCACTATCATCACCATAACTTGTATTACTATTATTATTGTTACTACCTTCTTGAGTAGTTGCTGTTGATTTTTCAATTTCACTGGCTGATTTAGTTCTTAAATAATACGTACTTTTCAGTCCATTATTTCTAGCATGAATATACAAATCGTTCAAGTACTTTAATGAAGTTTTATTATTAAACAAGTTTAATGATTGTCCCATATCAATCCATTTTTGTTTGGCAGCCGCGCTTTCAATCAGCTTGAATTGATCGTGATCAAACGCTGTGCAGTACCTATCTTTTAGTTCTTGTGGAATTTCTCCATTTAAATTTAAAAGGTTTCCATCAACAGCTTTAAGCATCTCAACAAGAGTGGGGTTCCATATTCCAATTTGTTTACATTCTTTTACAAACCATTCATTTACAATCATAAGGTTTCCAGATTTATTTTCGTAAACAAACAGTGTTGAAAAATCTGGTTCAATAGATGTTGAGCAGCCTTGAATATAAGAAATGGTTGCAGTTGGAGCAATAGCCATTGTGTTACTGTTTCTCATTCCAAATTCTTTTATGTTAGACCTAAGCTTTTTCCAGTCTAAATCTGGAGTAAAAGTTCTTCCCCTGTGGGAAATAGGCTTTTGGTCAAGGTACTTCATTAAATTTTTATATGTATCAATAGGTAAAACGCCTTGATCCCAAAGTGATCCAGAGTAGGTGGAATAACATCCCTTTTCTTTTGAAAGATTGTTTGAGTTCATGATGCAATGGTAGGAAATAAACTCGTACAATTCGTCAGAAAATTTTACAGCTTCATCGCTAGAAAAATTTACTTTATAAGAATGAAAAACGTCAGCCCATCCCATGCTTCCAGCGCCAACTGGCCTATGGGAGAGATTAGATTTTCTTGCTTCTTTAGTGGGATAAAAATTTAAATCAATAACATTATCAAGCATCCTCATTTGGGTTGCTATTGTTTTCGCAAGCTTTTTAAAATCTAGCTTGCCGTTTTCTTTTAAATGTTCTTTTAAATTTACAGAGCTTAAGTTGCACACCGCAGTTTCTCCAACCTCAACTTTATCTCCTTGCTCGTATTTTGATGGTTTAGTATGCAAAAAGATTTCCGTGCATAGATTAGAGCTATGAACAATACCCTCGTGAATATTAGAGTACCTCATGTTTGCGTTGTCTTTGAATGTCATCCAAGGGTGTCCTGTTTCAAACAGGATTTTTAACATTTTTTTCCACAAATCTTTAGCTTTAATTATCTGGTAGTTTTCTATTTCTCCTGAGTCTGCTTTTTTGCAATATTTAATATAAGCCTTATCAAAATTTTCTCCATACAACTCATGTAAATCTCTTACATCAGATGGAGAAAACAAGTACCAATCTCCGTTTTCTTGGACTCTTCTAATAAATAAATCTGGTAGCCAGTTTGCGGTATTCATATCGTGACACCTTCGGCGTTCGTCTCCGGTGTTCTTTTTAAGATCTAAGAATTCATGTATGTCTAAATGCCAAGGTTCAATATACGCGCATCCTGCTCCGGGGCGTTTGCCCCCTTGATTAACAGCAACTAATAAATCGTTATAAATTTTTAGCCAAGGAATTAACCCACTTGATGTACCGTTTGTTCCTTTAATGTGGGAACCAGATGATCTAAAATTAGTAACGTCAAATCCTAAGCCTCCTGCAAATTTGGATTTCCTAGCTTCTTGCCAAGCTCCATCAAAAATACCATCAATGCTATCGTCAAAAGTATTTAAATAGCAACTTGATAATTGGCTCCTAACGCTTCCACTATTAAACAGCGTTGGGGTTGATGGGCAAAGGTGAAATTGTGAAATTGCATTGTAAAATTCTATGCATTTTTCTTCTTTGTTTTTTTCGTTTAAAGCTAGCCCCATAGCAACCCTCATCCAAAATGATTGAGGTGATTCAAGTCTCCTGCCTTTTAGCTTGTGAAAGTATCTATCAAATAGAATTTGTAATCCAAGATACTTAAATTTAAAATCTCTTTTTAACACTAAAGCTTCTGACAATTTCTTTAAATCAAATTTTAAAAGTTCTTTATTTAGAATTCCTTCTTTTACTAGAAGTTTAATGTTTCTAATAAAGGAAAGTCTATATTGGTGATCAAATGCGTCCTTATCTACGCTCACCCCAAAGACCTCTTTGTGAATATTGCCCAGTAATAATCTTGCTGCTACGTGTGAATAATTTGGATCTTTTTCAATCTTTGTCCTAGCAGACATGATAAGAGCCTTATCAATCTCTTTTGTTGGTATTTTTTCGTATAGCTGCACGTGGGCATCAATGACAATCTCGCTTGCAGACACGTTTTCTAGGCCCTCACAGGCTCTCTGGGCGCATAAATTTACCTTATTGATGTCTAGCTTCTGAAGTCTTCCGTTCCTCTTTTTTACTTGAAGTATATCGCTCATCTGAATGTATTAAATATTACATAATTTTACATTCCGATAAAGAGAAAAGTTTAGATAAAGCAAAAAAAAATTTTACAAAACCTTTTAGGGTGTACCACCCTCTGACTTTTCATTAAAATGTTTCATTCCATTTCTTTTTTTGCTGTAATTTTTGTAATAATCCTGTTTTACTGGATCGTATCCTAATTTTTGAATTCTTTTTTCTGAAGCTTCTTTTGCTCTATCCATCATATCCCCGTATGTACCCCTTGTATCTTTCGTTGAATCAACAAAAGCTTTTGAGTCAAATGGGTCTGGGTTTGAGTCTATAGCAGCGTTTGGCACACTCCAAACTCTTACCCATTCAACTCCTTCGTCATCAACAAAAACGTGGGGTTCTTTCATTGATTGTTGAACGTCAATTACTATTGGGTGTTCTGGATGTGCAAATTGATAAATGGGCATTATATTAATTCTAATAATTTATCTAAAGTTTTAGAATATGTAAATTCTTCTTGAAGCTTTAATCCTTCTTCGTTTGTTGGGTTACTTTCAACTCTCTTTATCGCCTCTTCACAGGCGGATATAAAATCATCCTCATTCCAATCAAATATTTGACCTTGATTATATTCAGTACCCTCAACAAAGAATTTTCCATCATAAGCATTGATTTTCCCACTTGGGGGTACTAGGATTGAGTTTTCTTCATTAGCCCAATCTTTGTAAGCGTGAGCGTTCAGGATGACTGAGTGCTTACCCATTGCTGTTGATTGAAATTCCGGTAATCCCCAGCCCTCTCCTCCAGACATTCCAATTATAATATTGGAAGAATTTAAAAAATCATTATAAAGATTATTGGTACTCATAAACCCAACAAAATTAACATTAAAGAAGCTGTTGCCCTGCACAATCTCTTGAATTATCTTTTGATTATCTTCTGGGGAAAAGAAGTTGTTATAATTAGAGCATTGCAAATAGTATTTTTTATTGTTTCCAAACTTTTTAAGCCAAGCTCTTATGATTTTTGCGTGATGTTTTCTGTGTTCAAACTTTCCACATAAATTAAAAGTTATTCTGCCGTCTTGAAAAAAATCTTTTTCTATTCTTTTAAAATTAAAACTGTCAAATCCTAGTGGGACATAATGTGTCTTAACGTCTCTTGATTCAAAAACTTGTTGAGAATACTTAGAACTAGTTACTACATTGTTGTTTTTGGCTATATTAACTTCTGTTTGTGTGGGGTTATCTAATTCGTAAAAAGTAAAAAGTAGCTGTTCTTTACTTACAGAAGAAAGGGCTCCGTTTAAATGCCAAAGTTTAATTGATGTGTTGTTTCTATCGTGGTCTTTATTAGCTCTAAGAATGTTTTTGCTTAACCATTTTTCAAAATCTTCATCTTTATTATGTGTCGAAAGATCTGGATTATTTATTGGAAATACGCAAGGGTCAAGGCCTCTGCCCTTCATTTCTCTAAGAAGGGACACAGAGACCTGACCAAATGATACTGGATTAATCGGTATCTCTAAACAATACTCCATTAAATCAGTTCTTCCTCTTGCACCTGTTCTGAAACAGTAGAGGTTTGCTCTGACTGATTCTTAGGTTCAGACTTATAAACCCTAAAATCGGGTTGATTGTCTTTATTCTTGTTTTTATTGGAAAAAATTACAACCTTTTGGTCTCCAACTTTTCCCGTGAGGTAAGTCTGGTTGCGCCCCTTATTCTTCCAGAGGGCACCAATCTCGCGCTCTTGCCATTCGTTTTTTTGTGTGTCTTCCATGCACCTAATCTACTGGTTGTATAAAATATTGTCAAGGATTTTTTATATGAAATCTAAAGTATTTTTACTCTTAACTTTATTTTTTAAAATCGACTTGGCTTTATTATGTATGTTTATAGCTGTTTGAGAGCTAATGTCTAGCTCTTTTGCTATTTGTTTCCAAGTTTTTTTCGATCCATCTTTCGTGAAATATCTCATCATGTATATTTGTTTTATTCTTGGATCACTAAGTTCATCTAGTATATGACAGATAAATTCTTTAGTATTTTCGTTTTGTGGGGGGTCAGAAGTTTCTTCTTTTAACAGTGAAGCCTTAACGCTTTCGTCTTCTATTGAAACGGTTTGCTGTTTTATAGAATTAAGCATATTCAAGCAGTGGTATCTGGTATAATTACCAAGCCACGTTGAGTATTTTGTTTTCTTGGAAGAATTAAAAGTCATTGCCGATTTATAAATTAAATAATGTCTTTCGCTAAAAACGTCATCTTTGGTATAACCGACCTTAGCTAACGATGGATAAAACCTTTGTAAAATTTTATAACACAAAGGGCTATGTTTTGAAATTAGTTGCTTGATGCTATCTTCGCAGCCTTCATTTTGGATGTTTAAAACAAGTTCTCTGTCGGGGTCAATCATTTTTCAATAAGATAAGTATCTAGATTTTTAGTTTTTTTAATTTTTTTCTGATACTTTAACGCCTGCTTTTTTCCTTCTTCCGAAAAAGGAAAACACCCCTGCAGGTAATTTTTGTCCCTTGATAGAACCATGTACATTCTTTTATTCTTCATGTGTTGATTCTTCTTTTATTAATTTTTTTAACTCGTTTAAATGGAACACCATCCAGCTTTCTCCAACGCTTTTAGAGGCTTCGTGTTGTTTAATCATTTGTTTTTTATATTGAAGGTCATCAAACTGAGCCTTTTCTATTATTTGATCTAACATTTTTAAACTTTTTTTCATTCTTCGTCCCTTAAATAATTTTCTTTATCAATAATATAGTTAGCAAGGCCCTCTTCAAAAATGAATTGATGAACCCATCCCTCTAATTTCTTTTCAACCTCAATCATGTTCCCTTCTATTGTTGGCCACTCAATAACGGCGTCTGCCGCAGCTTTAAGCTTGGGGTCTTCTCTCTCCTCTTCTGAATTGACGGGAGGCCTGAATACCTTGGTTTTTCTAGACTTACCTTCTAGTAGCTTCATTTCGTACTGAGAAACATGACATAGCGTTCCGTTCATTAATTTTTTAAGCCAGTAAATTTCGTCTTGTTTGTACTGGTCGTACCTAATATCAGTGACCACAATTAAAGTGTCCTCATCAAGCTCTTTGTTTTTGATGTCTTTTTTTATTATTTTATTTAATTCTCTGGTGAAGTATTTACCATCGGTAAGCTTTCTTTTATGGGTTCCATGAAAAACTAAGAGATCTCTAATGGATTCCTTTTCTTCTCTATTACAATTAAAAAGATCTATCTTATAATGACGCTTGCAAAAAGGATTAACCTCAAGCTTTAGCTTATCAGCTAAAGCATATCTTTTACATTTAACATATCTAGACAAGATAGTATAAAATAAATCTTTTCCTGCTCCGGCGACTCCGGATACTCCTATAACTTTATTGGGGATTTTCACTTAAAAAATTATATATTCTAAATTAAACACAATTAAAAAATTTTGCAAGTTATTTATATAATAATATTATATTATTCGTGTCTACATCTTTTTCTTAAGCAATAAAGACAAGTACCCCCACTGGGGGAGTACTGTATTTATGTGTCCAAACTTTTCTTGAAGCCCTGTGATTTTTTATTGATGGGACATTCAACGACACAATACTGACAGATATATAATCTGTGATAGCCTACCATATAGGCGAGAGAGACTGTGCTCAAAAACTCTGCTTACGACTATCTACCGCTACACAACGGGTAATTCATGGTAATTAACCATGCGTCTTTTGTTCTCGCGTATTTGTACGAGAGGCTGTCCCTTGATACGGAAGTAAGCCAGCTTCCACCTTACTGTGTTCAGTCATCTCAGGCAAACTCCACTGTTTTCTCTCAGCGAGCTTAAAGGTTTTCCTTTTTCATACTTTGGGATCATTATAGGTCGTTGTCAAGCTCTTCTTCGGATTTTAAATTAATTCCAGCTAATACAATTAAGTCTTTTATATTGTTGGCAGTTATGTTTCCAGCATCACAAACAGACTCTTTTACATTATATTTTTCAGCAGCATCATTAACAACATGTGCTATAGTTATAGCTAATTCGTAATCTATTTCAACTTTCTGAGGCATACTCTCTAGTGGTCTTTCAAGCACCCAAACTCGTCTTTTTTGCTTTTTATAATCTACTTCTTGACTTTGAATTATTTCATATTTTTCTAAATTTTTTAAAGCACACAAAACAGAAGCTTTATCTCTTTCTTCGTCTCCGGATACAATTACTAATTTTAAAAAGTCTTGTTCAAGACAAAAGGAATCATTCGAGCTAAACCATTCGTATAGTTTTAATGATGATTCTAATACATTCATAGTAGATATTAGTTGATTTTTCTTAAAAAATAAATAATTATTGACTTTATTTGGGTTGATATTATATTTATAATAAGATGAATAGATTAGATTGGGACGAGTATGCTCTAGAATTGGCTAGAGTTGCAGCGTTAAGAAGCGAGGATCCATTTATGAAAGTTGGGGCCTGCGTTTTGAGGGACGACAATAGCGTTGCAGGTTTAGGGTATAATGGTGCGCCGCCGGGAATACAAATAGATTGGTCTAACAGGGACGAAAGAAGAAAAAGGGTGGTTCATGCAGAAGTTAACGCTTTAAGATACGCGAAACCGGGAGAGTGCAAATTGCTAGCGTGCAATCTCTTACCATGTAATGAGTGTTTAAAAATGATAGCTTCATATGGAATTAAAAAGGTTGTTTTTTCTAAAATATATGATCTTGACAGTAGCTCATTACAATTAGCAAAAGAATTTGGAATAAAGTTAATTCAAATAACAGATGAAGATTGAGGAAACATTAACCAGTTCTGCAAGATTAAAAGAATGGGACTTGATACTAGATGAGGTTTGTCCTGACGTTTATTCGTGGCCACTTTTAACAAAAGAATTTTGTAATCACATAATAATTGAAGCAGAGACAAAAGGGGAGTGGACGGAAAAAAGGCACGAATTTTACCCGACGCACGACATGACCTTGGATAGAATTGATCTCCAAGATTATTATTGCGAAATTCTAAAAGAGTACGTTTATCCCGCAGCAATACATAAATGGAATTTAGAAGGAAAAACTTGGAAGCATCTAAAATTTGAAAATTTTATAATAAAATACATACCAACAAACCAGTGTCACTTGTCGCTACATCACGACCACAGTAAGATCACTTCAATAGTTTCTTTAAATGAAAATTTTGACGGAGGAGGAACTTATTTTGAAAGGCAAAAATTTTTATTAAAAAATCAAACGGGACATGTCTCCATTCATCCCGGAAATATAACTCATAGACATGGAGCTAGACCAATCGAAAATGGCGTTAGATATGTGTTAGTAACTTTTTCAAATTAATATGTGGTACTTAGATTATATAAATCATTGTTTTTTTATAGCGTTCATACTAATCCTTTGGTTTAAAACCGAGGCATTTGTTGAGTATGCTAGACTTTTTGGGCTATCAAGGCTTTTGGAAATAGACAAATTTGATAACAGGGATATTTACGAATTAAACTATCCAGCTTTTATTTTAGTTAACCATAATAACTTTTTATCTAGATTAATTAGTTGTCCAATATGTCTAGGAGTTTGGTTGAATATCACTTTATGCTTATTTTTTGAGGATTTCAGTTTTTTCTTTATAAAAATCTTAATAAGTCTATTAATATATTTTACGACTAGTGTATTAATTAATAAGGATACAAATCATGAGTGATCAACTTAAAATAAATGATGCTGTTGATTTTATAGACTTTATAAATTCAAAACCAGACCTAGAAACACTTTTTAAAGATAGCTTTCCCGTAGCACACAATAACATGTCAGCAATGAGGCAATCTTTAAATAAAAGGCCATGTAGTTGTGGAGGCGTAAACCCGGATGCTGTTTTAGCGCAGAGAAAAGCTAATTTGCAAAACTTTTATGTTGAATGGTTTCAAAAAAATTCAGAAGAGGAAAAGGAATTAGTAAATAAAATAGTTTCGGATTATGAATAGTTTTTCTAAAATATTAAATACGATTTCAAGCAAGGATAACTTGTATGTAACTCCATTTTTAAATTTTGAGTATTCACACCGCTCAATAGCTAGAAACAAAATGAACGAAAGCATGAAAGCTTTAAGAAATCATTTGAACCATTTAAACGTAAAAAAATTAGACCTAGAAAAGAAAAAAGATAAAATGAACCAAGAAGCTTTCACTAGAGTTTTAAGTGACCATGAAAACGAACAGCTTGCTGAAATTTTTGTACACATAGAGAGAACAGAACAAGAAAAAGAAAGAGTTCAACAACAAATTGATTTTATATTATCTAATGGTTAAACATTCTGTAATTTTATTAGATAGAGATTTTCGCAGACTTCGAAATGTAAAAAACAATATTCAAAAACGTATTCCCAATTTAGAAATACAAACAGCGTTTGATTATAAAAAACAAAACCCACTTTCTTTTTGTGAGGCTAATAAAATTTCTATTTGCGAGGAGTATCTAGAAAACAGAGCTAAACTTGGCGGGCTTGCCAACCTTATATCTCATATAAAAATATGGAAGCGAATGCTAGATGAAGACATTTCCGAAATGGTTATAATGGAGGATGATGCACAAATAAATTCTGGACATTTTGTTTTTCTGGATAACGTAAGAAAAGAACTACCAACAGACTATTCTATTTGCCTTCTTTATGTTTCTAAAAATAGACAATTAAAAAAAGACAAACAAAAAGTAAAAATACATAAAAAAAATTTCATAGAAAAAGGGTATAAAAATTACGGAATGGTAGCTTATCTAATAAGCCTAGCGGGAGCAGAGTCTATGCTAAAAGATTTTAAAAAGATATCTTATTTAATAGATGTACAAATTAATCACCTATTAAAGACTAGTAATAATAAAATTTTTTGCGCTAAGAATCCGTTTGTGTCAGTGAATATGTTACCAACAAATGTTTTAAATACAGAGAGAATAAAATGAAAATTTATTTATTTGATATCGACGGCACACTAACGCAACCCAGACAAAAAATGGCAAGCGAACACGTTCTAGTGTTTCTTTCTTGGATGACGAACAAAAATGTATACCTTGTGACGGGTAGCGACTACCCAAAAGTAAAACAACAACTTCCAGATAGCATAATACGCAAATGCAATGGGACATTTTGTTCCATGGCTAATCAATTTATACAGAATAATAAAATAATTTACGAAAACAAATGGGAGCCAACACAGTCTCTGAAAGATGATTTAAATTTTTTATATAAAAGTTCAGAGTTTCCACATAAAGGAAAAACAATTATAGAATCCAGAGTTGGAATGGTAAATTTTTCAATCGTAGGCAGAGAAGCTTCTCAAGAACAAAGAGATATATATTCAAGGTGGGACAAAGCAATGAACGAAAGAGAATCCATAGTTAAGATTCTTTCTAATAAATATACAAATTTAGATTTTAAAATTGGTGGACAAATAAGTATAGACATACAGCCCAATGGTGCAAACAAATCTCAAGCAAGTAAATGGTTGAGAGAAAAATTTAAAGGATGTGAATTATATTTCTTTGGCGATAAGTGTTTTGAGTCTGGCAATGATTATGATATTGTAAAAGATATAGACGAACACGGAGACGGAAAAACTTTTAATGTCGAGAGTCCAAGTGACACAATCAGTATTTTAATCAGGGACTAAACGGCACAACCACTGTCACAGTCTCATTTTTTCCCCACAAATAAACGTTTTTTCTTTGGCATGACTCATGCTTTATCTATTTATTATGAGATTATTATATAGAAATTCAATGGACAATTTATTAAACGACTTCTTTAGTGAAGTAAGTTTTGGCAAAACAGATTTTCATCAACAACGTCAGGCACACAAAGAAACTGACGAGGCTTATGAATACAAATTGAATCTTGCGGGATTCAAAAGAGAAAACATTAAAGTTAATGTTGAAAATGACACCCTAAATATTGAAGCAAAACAAGGAGATAAAAAACTCAGCGAAAACTTTTGGATACCAGAAGACGCTGATGTAAAAGCTTCAGTAGCCCGATACGAGGATGGCATTCTTTATATTAAATTAAATAAAAAAGAATCATCTAAACCCCTAAATATTGAGGTGAAATAAAAAACATTTGACTTATTAACAATACGTACTATAATAGACGTATATGAAGGAAGATAATACAAATAGTAATAAGTTCACTCAAGTACGGACAGGATATGCGAGAGCAGCAATGCTCCTCATGGCTGTCAATCTGTTTATGACAGGATATGTGGTGACGCGTCTGGCTGATTATAATAGCCCAGAACAAGAACCCGCACAGACCAAAGAAGTTCCTGTAGCGACAACGTCAGATAACAAATCTTAGTGAAGTAATAATACATGTGGGGCTCCTCCCACAACCCGTCGTCATTTTCTTTTCTCGGTGACGACGGGTTTTTTTGTTTTTTATAAAAAGACATGTTATAATATTTTAAGGTGAAATTAGGAATTGTAGGAAATGGTTATGTTGGACAGGCCACTGCACTGTTCTCAAACTGTGGCGTAGAAATCCTTACGTGGGATACAGACCCCACAAAAAGAAACGTGGAGAGCCTAACAGAATTAACGTCATGCGATTTAGTTTTTGTTTGTGTTCCAACGCCGATGGATAGGGATGGTTCTTGTTATTTAAAAATAGTTGAAAGCGTTGTGTCTGAATTGATTGAAGTAGGAATAAACAAGCAAGACATCATAATAAGATCAACCGTTCCTGTTGGAACTAGCAAAAAACTTGGGGTTAGTTTTATGCCGGAATTTTTAACAGAAGCTAATTGGGAAAGTGATTTTGAAAACAATAAAAATTTAATTTTTGGCTTTGACCCACCAGAAACCTTAGAGGAAAAATTATGTGGAGAAATGACTTCCGAAAAAATGCTACAGCTTGGAGCGATTTCAAACAAAGAAGTTTTTATTTTAACAACAAAGGAAGCGGAGCTTGTTAAATATACAAGAAATGTTTTCTTAGCTACAAAAGTTTCATTCTTTAATGAGATAGAAGAATTTTGCGCAAAGTCAGATTTGTCTTACGAAAATGTAAGACGAGGAGTATGTTTAGATCAGAGAATTGGAGATAGCCATACACAAGTTCCCGGACCAGACGGTAAGAGAGGCTATGGAGGAACATGCTTCCCAAAAGATGTGGCCTCATTACTTTATCAAATGCTTGACGCAAATATGGTTCCAATGATAATATCTCAAGTCAGAACCAGAAATATTGAGCTTGACAGACCCGAAAAAGATTGGGAAAATGACAAAGGTAGAGCAGTTGTATAATTTTGCTCTTGTAGCTCAATTGGATAGAGCATCTGTCTTCTAAACAGAGGGTTCTGGGTTCGAGTCCCAGCAAGAGTACCATTTTTTTGCTTTTTATAATATTGTATGCTATAATAAAACATAGACTTATGAAAGCTTTATTTGGTATTATCCTAGGCATCGGCTTAACAACTTCATTAATTTCAGCCGAGAAGAAAACATCCACAGCGGATCATTTACAAAACGTTTCCGTTACAATTAGATCAGAGGGGCAATTCTCCAACGGAGAAGGCTCTGGCGTCATCTTCACAAGAAAAGATAAAGATGGAAATTTAGTAAATTTAGTATGGACTGCCGCGCATGTTATTGATAATCTTAGGTCAACAAGAGAAGTTTTAGTAAACGGTTCCAAGAAAACTATTGTTGAATTTAAAGACCCAATGGTAGTAAAAGAAATTAGACAAAACGGAAGAACAGTTGGTCGCCTACAAATGGATGCAGAAGTTTTAAAATATTCTGATGCAGACGATGGGCACGACTTAGCTCTATTAAGGGTGCGCAAATTAAACTTTGTTACCGATACCGTTACATTTTATTTAGATAAAAAAATCCCAGAACTTGGAACAGATTTACTTCACGTAGGTAGCCTTCTTGGTCAAATGGGAGCGAATAGCATGACTGATGGTATTTATTCTCAACACGGCAGATTAATTAAAAGTTTAAATAAATATGTGTTTGATCAGACAACCGTAACGGCGTTTCCCGGAAGCTCTGGGGGTGGAGTTTATTTAAAATCTGACGCACGTTATATTGGAATGCTTGTGCGTGGAGCCGGAGAAGGTTTTAATCTTATTGTTCCTGTGCGCAGAATGCAAGATTATTGCGAGAAACATAAAATTATGTGGGCTTTAGACAAAAACGTTGCCATGCCAACAGAGGACGATTTAAAGAAAATGCCCGTTGAGCACGAGCCAAAAGAAAAAGATGAAGATACCGCAGATGAAGCGGCAGCAAAAAAGATGTTTCCATTTAGATTAAGGGTAACTTATCCAAAAGTTGTAATTTTAAAAGAAAGAGTCAACAAATAAAAGGTGGGTGGAGAACAAGCGCGGTAATCTTTAGGTTACCGCGTTTTTTTTATAATTTTACATCAAAAAATGTGTAATATTAGTCAAATGAAAGATCATAAAAATACCGTGGAAATTGATTTTACCGATCAAATTAAGCAGTCTGAGGCTGACGAAAAAGCTGGCTATCCGCCGAATTGTAACGATGGTTACGAAGAAAAAGACGGAAAATGCATCAAGAAAGAGGCAGAAGCTTCAGATCCAGAGACGCACGAGTGCGACAATGAAAGCTGTGGCGATTGCGATTGCGACAAGACGGAAGCAACAGAAACAAAAGCGGAAGAAGCAAAAGCCGAGGGCGATCACGAAATGTATGGACACGACGTAGAATGTCCGACCTGTGGTTGCTCGCTTGGTAAAATGTACTTGAGAGCAGGAGTAATGAAGCCGGTAAATATGTATGCCTCAAAATACTCTGAGCTTTACGAAAAAGTTAAAGCCGCTGACCCCCAAAGAGACCCAGACAAACATAAAGTAGACATAAAAACAACTTTTGAATCCAAGAAAAAAATAGAAGATCATCCGAACGCTGTAGAGTTGAGAGATGTGGATGAACCAATTGGGTACAAAGAAAATAAAATTAAAGAAAATTAAAACTTTTCAAATTTATATTTAAACAAGTCAATATCTTTATACCAAATTTTTTCCACGGCTTCTTTCATTTCTTTGTCGTAGTATAAAGAGTAGTGACCATGATTAGTTTTATATCTATGGGGCAATTCTGTCAATTCTAAATTTATAGAATGACAAATTTCGTCAAAGTCTTTTTGTATATTTTCAAATCTACCAACAAAATCAAAATTTAATTCTCCATTAAACCAATCTGCTTGAGAAGCGGAGGTGAGAATTCTTTTAGAGTCTTCATACCTTACTTTTTTATACATTTTCCAAAAGTCCCACTCTATAATAAAGTTTTTAAATTCTAAATTTTTTGGTATAAATTTAACCTTTTTTCTCCATAAAAAAAGAGAAAGCATTCTATCCCAAGGATTTCTAACAAAAGTAAAAGTAAAATATTGTTTCCATTTTTCTTTACCGTAAAGCTTTATCATAGATTTAGAATCCATGTGTTTTTCTGGATGAAAAGGCGGCGGCTTGACACCATTAATAGCAGTTTCAATACTTGTGCCACCGGTTTTATTAATATGCATAAAAATGCATTTATTTTTATGGAAAATCATTTGGAATTGACTATGCTACAGTATAATGATAAATTATTTTAATGACAGAAACAAAACAAACAGAAAAAATTGACCAAATTATTGGAGACATCAAGACAATTAATTTAGGCAATTTACTTGAACCAGAATTTGAACGCGCGGTTATACACACAAATAACGCGCTTGAGTCTTTAGAAGATGTAAAAAATTTAGTAAGTGAAAAATAAAATTTATTTTATGTTTTTTGAATGTAATATATATTAGAGCGGGTTTATTAGGTCGCTCATAGTTCTGAGTGAACTAGTAAGTCTGAAAAGAAATGTCTGAAATGACTCAGGAATTTTAATGAAACAAGATGCAAAAAATCTTATAGAAGAAGCCGACACAGTACAAAGAAATGTTGATTGGTGGATATCAGAAGTTTCCAAAGCTTGCGATGATATTGATGAAATAGATTCGAACCCAAACCTTTCCGGAGAAGAAATAAAAAATAGATTCAATAGACTAGAATACCTTGTTGGAAAAGCTGATACAGAAGTAAAAAATATAGATGATTTAGAAAAAAAATCTATAAATTATTTCAAAAAATTATACAAAGAAAAATGAACTCTCAAATAGAAGAATGGCTCAACGAAAGAAGAGAAGACTTTCTAAATGATGGTCAAAATCTTTTTAATTCTTTTAAGGAAGAGTTCAAAGTTTCAACTGACGAAGCTAGAGAATTAATTCATAGCTGGGATGCAAAAGTAAGAAACATAAAACGTGGAAACCCTAGAGTAGAATAAATTAAAAAAATGGTGGACGATACATACGACTGGAACGAGGAAATGGATCTCGAAGCAATGACCCCAGAGGAAAGATACGCGCTTTCAAACAAGGGGAAAAGAGCAAGACAGAGAGCTAGAAAAAAATACGACAACAAAAATCCAGAAGAGCGCAAACGTCAAAAAAGAGATTATATGCGTCGTAAAAGAAAAAAAGATAAAAACGCTTGGAGATAGGTGTGGATTTTCACGTACAAGACGGGGAAGATTATTATGATTTTTTTCAAATTAATTCTGGACAATATCCCACATCCGAAGAATAATTAGAAATCATGGGAATGTTTGATGGAATAGTGTGCGAGTACGAACTTCCGCTTCCGGAGGATATGGGAGAACTTTCTGAAATTAATTGGAACGAATTTGAGTTCCAAACCAAGAGCTTAGACAATACCCTTGATAAATACACCATTGAAGATGATGGTCAAATATATAAAGAAGAAACAAAACAAAAGTGGGTAGACGATGAAGAACATCCGAATACGGGGTATATAGAAATTGTACAAGACGGAATAGAAAAAAGTTATTTTACGGGAGAATTAATATTTTATACTTGGATTCCAGAAGAAGAATATGATTATTATATAGAATTTAAAACTTTATTTTGGAAGGGTGAATTAAAAGAGATAGAGCGATTGTCTTGGGACAAAAAAGATAATAGCCAAAGAAAGAAAGAAGAGCAAAAGTTTGAGGAGTTGCATGAAAAATTCATAAAACAAATAAAAGAACAAAGTTTTTTTAAAAAAGTCTTTAAAAAGATATTATATACAATAACCTTTTGCGTGAGATGGATTCTTGGATTTTTAGTTAAATTAACTTGGAAATTAGAGAGGTGGTTGACTTAATATTTATGTAGGTTATACTATATAATATGAGACTTGACCATATAGCTTATAGAACAAAAGATAGGTATAAAACAGCTAAATTCTTCAAAGATACCCTTGGCTATAAAATTGGTACTGAATTTCAAATAGAGTTTGATGACGGTAGCAAGGCGGACTGTCTTGCTTTAGTGCCACCTGAGACTAGACATACCGATACCGAAAATTGGATTTTCAAAAAGATTTTACCTAGCCATTACGCTGGCCCTAGTGATCCAATTTATCAAATAGATTGTGAATTTCATGCTCCTCCAGAAATTTTTGTAAGCGATGGTTCAGAAGGTTCAATTGTTGGAGATTGGGTTGCGGAGCGTGCTGGGGTAGGCGGAGTACATCACATGGCTTATCAAGTTGAAGATGTAGAAGCCACAATGAACGAATGGAAAGAAAAAGGTTACGCAGAATTTTATTCTGACAAACCTTTAATTTGTCCGGGGCTTACTCAGGTTTTTACAAAACCGTCAGAATTAACAGGAGTAATTTATGAACTTATTAATAGAGAAGGTAAAGGATTTTGCGAAGCAAATGTCAAAGGACTTATGGAAAGCACAAAGGAATAATATGAGAGACTTTGAGGGAAGAAATTATATTAACGGCGAGTGGAGGGCTACCCCAGAAATGTACACAAAGCTAAACCCTGCCACCGGAAAAGCCCAAGGTGCTTTTCCTATCAGTAATAAGTCTGAAGTTGGCAAGGCTATACTTTCTGCAAGAACTGCATTCAAGAAATGGAGAAAAGTTAGCCGCTTTGTCCGTTCGGACTACATGAACAGGGTTGCTCAAATTATTGAAAGAGACAAAGAAAAGCTGGCTAAAATTATCTCTTTGGAAACGGGCAAAAATTATAATGAAAGTATTGCAGAAGTTAATGAAGCTTTACATATGGCTCAGTTTGCTTTTGGATCGGGACGTTATGCCCACGGAGAAGCTGTGGCTTCAGAGATTGAGGATAAAGATTCTTACATGCTTAGGAAGCCAAAAGGTGTAATAGCTATTGTAACACCATTTAATTTTCCACTAGCGATTGGAATGTTTTGGAATGCAGCCCCAGCATTAGTGGAAGGAAATACAATTGTAATAAAGCCAAGTGAAGACGCCCCAATGTCAACTCAAGCCGCTGTTGAAATTTATGCGGAAGCTGGTATCCCTCGCGGGGTCATTAATTTGGTGCATGGCCATGGTGACACTGGTGATCTTTTGGTTCACGGCGATGTCGATCATATTTGTTTTACTGGTAGTGCCGCAGTCGGACAACATATTCGTAAAGTGGCTGCTGAATCTTGGCATAAAACAACTTCCTGCGAATTAGGCAGTAAGTCTGCCTGCATTATTTTTGATGATGTTGAATTTAAATTAGGCATGGAGGCTGCTGTTGCGAGCGCTTTTAAGTTATCTGGGCAAAGATGTGTTTCTTCAGGAAGAATGATAGTCCAAAGAAGTATTTACGACGAGTTTGCCAAAAGGTTTGCAGAAGAAGCTTCCAAGCTTAGAACTGGTGATCCATTTACTCATAACCTAGGAACCTCTTGTTGCCCTGATGGTATGGTTTGGGAAGAGCTTGTTCCAAATAATGATATTTATTATGGTCCGATTATTAATAAACAGGGATTTAATAAAATAAAAGAGTACAACGATATGGTATTGTCAGACCCAGAAGCCGAAGTTCTACTTGAACCTAAATATACAGATGTAAATGGTAGAGCTTTTTATTCTACACCGATGGTATACAAAACAGAATGGAGGGGGCACGATGCACCGTACTTAAGAAACGAAGTTTTTGGACCTCATGTAGCTATTATTCCCTTTGATACAATTGAAGACGCTATAAGAATATATAACGATACAGAGTATGGTCTTGCAGTTGGTGTATTGACGAACGATTTTAGAAAAGCTCGCATTATGAGAGATGAGTGCGATGCAGGAATGATTTATTGGAATGGTGGTTCTATTGCGGCTGAATCTCATCTTGCTTTTGGTGGTGTTAAAAAATCTGGAAATGGTTTTCCAAGCGCGGCAAGAACATTTAGGGCTGTAACCCATGAGATTAGCTGGACAGTTAATCATGCAGATAGACTAACTTTTCCACAAGGAATGAAATAATGAGAGCTTTAGTATTAGGAGTTGGTAGAATGGGTACGGCTATTGCTTATGCAATGGACAAGCTTGGTTTTCATGTCACAGGAATGGACACTAATCGAGATGCAGTAAATAGTATGCCATTTAAAGTAAATCACGAACAGTCTTACAACGAAGAGGGAGAATTGGTTGCCGCGCCAGAGAGGGGGCATTTTTTAGTTGTTGACGATCCGGATGATATTATTAAAGGTCTAACAGTTTTAAATAAATTTGACATAGTTATTAGTAGCTTGCCATATCATCAAACAGAAAAAGTCGCATTATGGTGCATTGATAACGCGGTACGTTACTGCGATTTAGGCGGCAGAGTAGACGTTTCTCAAAATATTAATAAGGCAGCAAAAGAAAAAGCTACCTTTCCCGTTTTTACAGACCTTGGTTTAGCTCCGGGATTAGTAAATATTTTAGCCGAAGAGGGGTGCAGAGAACTTCACAACAAGGCAGAAAGCGTAAATATGATGGTCGGGGGATTACCAGAGTATCATGAAAGCGTAAATAATCCATTACGATACGGAGTTACATGGTCTGTAGATGGATTAATCAACGAGTACAAAGATGACTGTTTGATTCTTGAGAATGGAGAAATAAAAACCGTAAGGGGAATGGACGGGTTAGAAAACCTAGAAACAGAAAAGCTTGGAAAACTCGAAGCGTTTTATACAAGTGGAGGAGCTTCACATTCAATTCATTCAATGAAAGAAAGAGGTGTTAAAAATTGTTCCTATAAGACTTTAAGATATAGGGGTCATGGAAAAATAATTAAATTTTTAATTAGAGATTGTTGTTTGAGTGACGAGATAATGGCTAAAATTTTTGAACAAGGATGCGGTCACGCAGAAAAAGACGAAGTCATCGTTTTGGCAGAGGTAAGGGGTGGTAATAAAACATGGCGCAAAGAGATACTTGTTAAATCTGATGATAAATTTTCAGCAATGCAAAAAGCTACAGCATTTTCAATATCTTCAGTTGCTGCGATAATGGCAGAAGGAAAGATGGAAGGAAACAAAGAACAACACAGAGACTATCATACTCAATATGACAAAAGCTTGGGATATAAAGACGTACCCTTTGACGAGTTTAATAAAAATTTAAATAAACTTGGTCTTGACATTTAATAAAAAAAACAAAATAATAAAATGGTGGACGATACATACAGCACCATAGGATTAAATAATTCAGATCAGCTTGCTAGAGAATGGATAGTTCCATTATCAGAAAACGACAAAAAATTACGAGAAGTTCTTTCAGAAATGGAGCCATTTAAACTGGAAGGAAAAGATGTTCCGTTTATCATAAAATTTTTTGAAAATCCAAAATATAATTTTTTTAATTATTTTCCCGGAGCAGTAAGGTTAAAAAATCACGATTGCATCCATGCAATTTTAGGAAGAGGAGTTTTACCCAAAGACGAAGCATTTGTAATAGGCTACACAATGGGCAGCACGGGTAAAATGACAGATTTAAAAGAATTTTTATTTTTATTGATAGTAAGCTGGTTTTATCCAACTGGATATAAATTCTTTGCCGAAGAAAGAGAGGTTTTTAGAGGTGCAAGAGATATTGCTGAAATGAGTAGGCCCTGCGATTTATCAGAAGTTGATTTTGAAGAACTTTTAGATTTAGATTTAAAAACAGTTAGAAAAAGACTGGGAATTTGCGAAACAAAACTTAGACTAAGATATGCGATAGAAAAAGAAATGTACCCAGAATCAAAAGAGAGTCAAAGAATAATATGAAAGAATTATGGGAAGAATATTATGATAAAATTATGGAAAGACTTGGCTGGATTGGTGCGTTTTTTGTTATCTTTGGTTATTATCTTAACGCTAACCAGCATATATCTTCTTGGGTCTTTTGGATTATTGGCAACCTTTGCGTTGCTGGATATTCTTCACATAAAAAGGCTTGGTCAACATTAGTAATGTCTTTAATTATTACTATTATGAATATATATGGATACATTTCATGGAATACCCCTTGACTATAATTTAAATATTCGCTAGAATATAAATTATGTCAGAGCTATGCAAAAGATACATTAATGACGTTTCTAAAAAGGATATATCATTATTATCCCTAGAACAAGAGCTTAATTTAGCAAAAAAAATAAAAAAGGGATGCAAACAATCCTTAAATGAGCTTGTTTATCATAACTTAAGATTAGTTATTAAAACTTCTCAAAGGTACGAGGGGTGCGGCGTTGACCAGATGGATTTGATTAATGAGGGTAATATAGGCCTAGTTCAAGCCGCAAAAAAATACAAAGCTTCAAAGGGTACAAAATTCAGCACATACGCCGGTTTTTGGATTAGGCAGAGAATGATAAGATACATAAACAACCACGGAAGAACCATTAGAATTCCCTGTCATGCTTATGCTATTTTTTCAGAATTAAAAAAAGAATACCAAAGACTTTTAAATAATGACGAGAATATGCCATCACTGACTTTTCTTGCATCAAAGTTTAATTGCACAGAAAAGAAAATAAAATCCCTATTACCATATTTAGAGCCAATGCAGAGTATTGATTCTCTTCTTGGAGAAGATGGAGAGGAAACACAGGAGAGACATATTCCTTCAGTTGAACTTGATGCAAATAAATTATTACAAAATAAAGAAAAAATACAATTAATTCAAAAAGCTTTAAAGACATTAACCAAAAGAGAGAAATATATAATTGAACATAGATTTGGATTACATGGAGATAAAAAAGAAACTCTAGAAACAATAGGGAAAAAATTTAAAGTTACAAGAGAAAGAATTAGGCAAATTGAAAACGCAGCATTATTTAAATTAAAAAACTTTTTTGAAGGTTATAAAGGACAAATATGAATAAATATTTTGATTATTTTGGAGAACTTTGCAAGTCTGGAGTTTACCAAAGCGTTGGTAAAAATGCAATAGACAGAGCTTCCACTTACGCTAAAGAATGGGTTAAAGAAAATCCAAGCTTATACAGTGGAAGAAATCAAGGAAATTTAACCACAATTCTAGAGCAATTGACTCACGGCAAAATAGCAGAAGAAGCATTAAAGGAACTTTTCAGAAAAAACGGCATAGAAACATCAGACCCAGATTATACAGTCATGCCAGAAAAAGAAAAAAAGAAAGGGAAGTGGAAGCACGATGCAGATTTGGTAATTTCTAACAAAAATAAGAGCTATAAAATTCACAAGAAAACCAGATCAGTAAAAAACGCCGTAAATTGGAATAATATATCTTGGCTAATGGAAAATAATTGCATTAAGAAATCCAAGTTTGATGATAATGATTATATTTGTGGCGGGTTAATTTTTCAAGAGAATAACGATTACTTTGCCCATTGTGTTTTTTTAACGGGTTTTAAAATGTTAGAAGCTCAAACAAACGAGCTTTTTGGCCCCACAGACGACAAAGGAAAAAGCTCAAAAAAAGCCTTGTACTATGATAAAATTCCTGATAATGTAAAGTCAGTTGGATTTAGGAACACAGTATTAAATTCAAAAGTGGAAAAAATGAAATTATTTAAGGATTTGAAATTATGGTAGAATTATTTATTGCGATTATATTTTTTATTTCCGGAGTCCATATTATTGGAGGAAATTAATTTGACTTTATTAAAAAATAATATTAAATTTAACTTGAATGAGGTTATTGACTGAATATGAATTGGCTAAAATTTTAAATAAAATAGAAATAAATTATGCCCAAAAAATGAAAAATTCATCAGGAGAAACAAAAAGTTTTAACATACATGGAATTTATACAGTCAGAGAAATTAGGAACAAAATAAACAAATATCTTGACACGAAATATGAAAAATAACTTGTTAGAAAAAACCAAAACTTATTTAGTTGGCCACATGCAATACTGCGAGGGTAGAGACTGGCGCGAATATGTTGAAAGAGAGCTAGAACAATTAAATGTTACAGTTTTTAATCCTTATAAAAAACCTTTTCTAAAAGACGTTGATGAAGACGAGGCTGCTAGACAAAAAATGGCAGACGATATGGAAAATGGTTATTATAATGACGTAGCGGAAAGAATGACAACTGTCAGAAGTTATGATTTAAATCTTGTAGACAGATCAGATTTTATCATTGCCCACCTTCTTCCAGATGTTGCTAGTTGGGGTAGCGCGGAAGAACTTGTTACAGCAGTAAGAATGAAGAAACCAATTTTTGTTTCAATGGAGGGTGGCAAAAAGAAAACGCCGCTTTGGATGATGGGTATGATACCTCATCATTATATTTATGATAGCGTTGATGAAATTCTATCTATGCTAAAAGAGATAGACGAAGGAAACAAGAAGATTGATAGTCATAGATGGAGACTTTTGAGAAAGGAACTAAGGTGAAAAAATTTTTCTTCATACAGACAAGCGGTTGCATGTAAAAAAATTTTGCCAATTTCGTTTACGTACAAGCGGCTTGTCCGTATAAAAAAAGGAATAGACATGAGTAAAAAATATTACATAGATTTAGAATCAAAAGTAAGTGGTAAATTTTATAGAGACCAACATGGTAGTGACTTTCCAACGTTTTCTAACATAAATGATGCTTATTTATACTCTATGAAAGATTATTGTAATTATTTTTGGAAAAATAACAAGTCAGCCAAGTATTATATTATTAGTGAAGAAAAGCCGAAAGATACCGATCCAATAACCAGAGAAGAAGCAACACTTTGCTATAATGGGGACACTGGACAATTTAATAATGAATAGAAAAGATTTTATAGTTTTAGGAAGTACGGGTCTTATTGGTGCGAGTTTAACTGACGTACTAGCATCCAACAATTGGAAAAAATCAAAAGAAGGAAAAGCTAAGAATGTTATTAACATCTATCTCTCTGGAGGAATAGCTCATCAGGAGTCTTTTGATCCAAAATACCTTGCGCCACAAGAATACAGAGGCCCACTAGGAACAGTTAAAACAAATACTGGAGAAAGGTTTTCAGAAAATTTAAAATATACAGCCAAAGTAGCTGATAAAATGACAGTAATCCGTTCCATGACACACGGCGAAGCAGCCCATGAACGTGGAACTCACAGCATGATTACAGGGTGGCGTCCCTCTCCTGCTATCACATATCCATCAATAGGTAGTGTAGTATCTAAGGAATTGGGTAGCCGTAAGGACTTACCACCCTACGTTGCGATTCCGAGTCCATTCCGCAGTACTGGGTCAGGATATTTAAGTTTTAAATATGGGCCTTTTGGTTTAGGCTCTAATCCTGAAAGTCCAAACTTTTCAGTAAGAGACTTAAAACTACCCAGCGGAATGGATGCTCAAAGATTTGCTTCACGCAAAAAAATAAGAGAAATAGTTGATGGTTATTTTTCTGATTTTGAAAAAAACGATCAATTAGACGCAATGGATTCTTTTTATTTAAAAGCTTACGATTTAATTAGTTCCCCCAAGGCTAGAGAAGCTTTTGAAATAGAAAAAGAGTCAGCAGATACAAGGGAAGCCTACGGAATGAATTCAGCAGGACAAAGACTTCTTATGGCGCGTAGACTTGTGGAAGCGGGGGTAAGATTTGTTACTTTAACTTATGGAGGGTTTGATCACCATACTAATATTAAAGATAACATAAACAGGCAGCTTGAACCATTTGATAAGGCTTATGCCACTCTGTTGACTGATTTATTTGAAAGAGGTATGCTTGATGATACTTTAGTTATAGTAACTACAGAATTTGGAAGAACTCCAAAAATCAACAGTAACGCTGGTAGAGATCATTGGCCTCAAGTATTTAGCGTAGCTTTTGCGGGTGGAGGAGTAAAAGCTGGATATATTCACGGAGCATCAGACCCCACTGGATCAACACCAGAAGATGATCCATTTGGCGTGGATGATTATGCTTCAACAATTTATAACTTAATTGGCATTGACCCAAACAGAGAGTTAATGGCTGATGGCGGTAGGCCAATTAGAGTTGTGAACCAAAACAAAGTAGAAAGTAAAATACTAAAATGAATAGAAGAGATTTTATCAAAAAAGCTTCAGTAATGGGAGCGTTGACAACGTGGACAGTTACTTGTCAATACGAAGAAAAAGAACACGACCCAAAGGGCAAAGAGGGAGAAACAGGCAAAACGGGTTACAACTGGGACTACAGAGTTTATTGCTATGAAAGAGGACAAGGAGAGTGGACATTCAGCCAGAATATCAGAGACAGTTTTGCCCCCGAAAGAGAATATATGACTCACAAAGAAGAGCAATCTTCACCCTATATTGGTTGGATGGATGGCGGTAAATTACATTTTGCCACCTTTGAAGAAGCTCAAGATTTTATTCATATGCACGTTAAAGCTAAAGACGATACTAATGTTATAGATTCTATGTATGATATTTATTATGTATCTAGAGAGTTAGACGAAAAAGAAACGGGTAGCGGAGAATACAAAGAAACAGAAATACAAGTAGCAAATTTTTGGTTTAATGGAGACACTGGAAGACAAATAAGCTGGCAATCTAAACAACCATATCAAGATTGGTCAAAAATGGAATGCTCATAATTAAATGTGTGGAATAGTAGGATATGTAGGCAAAGACTATTCTGGATCAAAAAAAATCTATCAAGGATTAAAAAATCTGGAATATAGAGGCTACGACTCTTGTGGTATAGCTATATCTAACGATAAAAATAATCAGATAGAAATTTTTAAATCCATTGGAGATACCGATAATTTATTAAAATTTGAAATTCCCACTTCAAAAATTGGGATAGGACATACCCGCTGGGCTACACACGGTTCTGTAAATATAGACAACGCTCACCCACATAATAGTGAAGATGGGGAAGTGTATTTAGTTCACAACGGTGTCATAGAAAATTCAGACGAAATAAAAAACTCTTTAAAATCTAAAGGTATTAAATTTTATGGAGATACCGATTCAGAAGTGCTAGTTAATTTAATTTCATATAATTACAAAAAATACAAACCTTGCACTCATGTAGAAGCAATAAAAAAATCATTAAGAGAGGTGGAAGGTACTTATGGTTTAGCTATTATTTTTAAAGATGACAAGAATGCGATATACGGAGCAAAAAGAAGTTCTCCACTCATTGTCGGCATTGGAGACGAAGAAAACTTTTTAGCTAGTGATAAAAACGCCCTTCCACCCCATGTGAAAAAGGTTGTTTACTTAAAAGACGAACAAATAGTTTCTATTTCAAATGGAGATTTTAAAGTTTATTATGTTAATAGCAACAACTCGCTAAACGGATATTCATTACTAAAACAAATAGATAGCGATTACCATAAAATTGACAAAGGAAGCTTTTCTTCATTCATGGAAAAAGAAATTTTTGAACAAGCAAAATCAATAGAAAATACATTCACAGGCAGACTAACAAACGAAGAAATAAAACTGGGCGGAATAGATTTAGATAAAGAAATAAATAGATTTCTATTTCTTGGGTGCGGTACAGCTTACAACGCGGGATTAATGGGAAAATATTTTATGGAAAATATAGCCAGAATTCCTACAACTGTAGAACATTCATCTGAATACAAATATAAAACAAGCCCATTTGATAAAAACGTTTTTGCCGTAGCGATAAGCCAATCTGGAGAAACGATTGATACGATAGGAGCAGTAAAAGAAGCTCAATCAAAAAGTATAAATACAATGGCTATTACCAATGTTGTGATGAGCAGTTTGGCAAGACTAGTACCAGAAGGAATCTATCAAAGAATTGGTCCAGAAATTTCAGTAGCTTCAACAAAGTCTTTTACCTCTCAATTAGTTTTATTATTAATGCTTTCCGTAGCCGCAGGAAGAAAAAGGAATATGAGCATTTTACAATGCTGCAAATATATATCAGAGATCAAAAAAATACCAAATTTAATAAACGACACGCTTCACTTAAGGTCTAAAATTCAAAGATTGGCTGGATTATTTTATCAATTTGATAGTATAGATTTTTTAGGTAGACAATATATGTATCCATTAGCAATGGAATCAGCATTAAAATTAAAAGAATTAACATACATAAACTCACACGCTTATGCCGCCGGAGAACTAAAACATGGCCCATTAGCCACAGTTTACGAGGGTAAACCATTCTTTTTTCTTGCACCACAAGAATCTCTGAGAGAAAAAAATATTTCAAACATGAAAGAAATAAAAGCTAGAGGCGGAACAATAATTTTATTAAAACAAAAGAATCAACAATTTCCAAAAGACTGTTTTGATTTTAGTATTGAAATTCCAAAAGCTCCAAGCTATATACTACCCATAATTTCAGCCATACCATTACAGATGTTTGCCATGTATATGGCTCAAAAAAAGGGGTTAAATGTTGACAAACCAAGAAATCTTGCAAAGTCTGTCACAGTGGAGTAATATATATTATATGAGGAAAATTGCAATAGTAAGCGGCGGATTTGATCCAGTTCATATTGGCCACATAGAGTTATTTAACAAGTCAAAACATCTTCTTGGCGCAGATGAACTAATTGCCATTTTAAATACTGATGATTTTCTTGTTAGAAAAAAGGGTGAACATTTTATGCCATACGAGGAAAGAAGTGTTATTCTTGAAAATTTAAGAATGATAGATTTAGTATTCGGCTCTGTAGATAAAGACTCTACAGTTTGTGAGTCATTGAGGCAAATAAGAGCTTTAAGACCAGTTGACGAATTACTTTTTTGCAATGGCGGAGACAGAACGGATGGCACAAATACCCCAGAGCATGGAGTTTGTGCAGAATTGGGCATTCACACAATTTACGGTTTAGGGGATAAAATTCAAAGTAGCAGTTGGCTTATACAATGAAAACTAAAGTAAAGAAAAAAACACACAAGACTTCTGATCCTCATTATGACGTTTATACTTACGGACAGGGCAAAAACCCGTTTGATATAGAATGGATAAAATATTACAATTCGTCAGAAGGTAGAGATCAAATTATATTTCTCTATACAGACAAAAAAACCAAAGAAATTTGTAAATATAGAATATTACGGTGACATCAGAGGATAAAAAAAAATTAAAACAATTTAAAAAATCAATAGAAGAAGAAAAGAAAACTTTTATTGGTTATCCCGTTAACTGTGATTTTAATTATTCAGAACTTTTTGATATATTATCTACACCATTAAATAATGTAGGTGACCCATTCCAATCTAGTTATTATGGGCTAGACTCAAGGGAGTTTGAAAGAGAAGTTCTTAAATGGTTTGCTGAATTAAATAATGCTCCAATAGACAACTTTTGGGGCTACGTCACAAATGGAGGCACAGAAGGTAATATGTACGGACTCTATTTGGCTAGAGAACTTTATCCCAAGGGTGTTGTTTATTATTCTCAAGATACTCATTATAGTGTTAGCAAAAACATAAGAATGTTAAACATGGAACACGTTATGATAAAGTCTCGCCATAACGGAGAGATGGACTATCAAGACTTAAATGACATGATAGCAACTTGGAGGTCGGCTCCACCAATTATATTCGCCAATGTTGGCACGACAATGAAAGAGGGATTTGATAATATCTGCGAAATTAAAAAAGTATTAAAAAGTTTAGCCATTCCAGAGTATTACATTCATGTTGATGCAGCTTTAGGCGGAATGACTTTACCATTTATTGATGACGCCCCTTGCTTTGATTTTACTACAGGAGTACAAAGTATGTCAATTAGCGGTCACAAACTAATAGGTTCTCCGATTCCATGTGGGATAGTTTTAGCTTTAAAAAGTAACGTGGGTAGAGTAGCGAGAGCAGTTGAGTATGTTGGTTCACTGGATAGTACCGTTACTGGCTCAAGAAATGGATTCACTCCAATATTGTTATGGTATGCCATAAAGAAATATGGATTTAATGGATTTAAAAAGATAGTTAGGAATTGCGTGAGAACTGCCGAATATTGCGTTAGAGAAATGAATAAAAACGACATAAATGCTTGGAAAAACGATTTTGCCATCACGGCTGTTTTTCCCAGACCAGATGAAAAAATAGTCAAAAAGTGGAAATTAGCCGTTCAAGACGATATAGCCCACATAATTTGTATGCCTCATGTGTCAAAAACTATCATAAATCAAGTAATTAGGGACATAAAAGCTTAAAAAGGTGTAAATTTTGTAGAGTATTTATGAAAACTTTTACAAAATGGTTCTTAGTAAATGCCATAATTGGCACTGGCATTTTTTTCGCAGAACAAAAAGAGGCTTTATCAACAATAGTAAAAAATGATCTTTCATACATATCAATATTAATTATGGCATTATATGTTGGGGTATCTATTCACATAGGTAGATTGTGTTACCTCTCAGATAAAATGAGTACAAAAAATAAAAAAATAAGAGAAAAGGAGAGAGAATATTTAATTGCACGCTCTGATCTAGGCTGGTTTTCTGCGGAACATTTCTTTTCTTTGGGATTACTAGGAACCATTATAGGATTAATTTTTGCAACCAGAGGAAGCCTTGATTCTTCCTTGCCTGTTGGTGAAATAGTTGCAGGATTAAAAGAAGGATTAAATACAGCGTTTTATACTACTGTATGTGGTATAATATTTAGCTTACCACTACAAGTACAACTTATGATTTTAAAATTTAAACTTAAAGACTCAAATGAATAACAAACAAATAGAAATTGATTTTAGTGACCAGATTAAAGCTGCGAATGAAGGCAAAACTTTAAACAAGCCATTTCGTACCCCAAAAGGGCCAAAAAAGTTTTCCGTTTACGTCAAAAATGAAAAGGGTAACGTGGTCAAGGTTAACTTTGGCGATCCAAATATGGAAATAAAACGAGACGACCCTGCTCGAAGAAAAAGTTTTAGAGCCAGACATAACTGCGATAATCCGGGGCCAAAATGGAAAGCTCGTTATTGGTCTTGCAAACAATGGAGAGCGGGAAAAAGAGTTCAAGGTTCAGAAGGTGAGTACGAATGGGATGGTGAAACTATTTTTGACCAAGAGGAACTTTTGCGTATTAACCCATCACTAGCTCATGCTCCAGAAGAAACTGAAGCAGCCCTACCAACCCCAAACAATCAAGAAAGTCATAAAGAATTTATGGACAGATGTATGGCTGACCCAAAAACAAATGAAGAGTTTGGAGACTCAAAACAAAGATATGCCGTTTGCATGAAGCAGCATGAAGGTCACGATTTCAAAGAAGAAGATTCAGAAGCAAAACAAGGACTTTGGGATAACATCCGCAAGAAGAAAAAAAGAGAAGGTAAAAATTACAAACCCGCAAAACCGGGAGATAAAGACCGCCCAGATGAAAAATCTTGGAAGAAAGCCCAAAAGCCCAAAAAGAAAAAGAAATAATGGCAACCAAAGAAGATAAGTACGAAGACAATGTAAAGGGTAAATTTTACGTTGATACAGAGTGTATTGACTGTAATCTTTGCCGCGAGTTAGCACCAGACAATTTCACCAATCACGAAGACGGATATTCTTACGTTTATAAACAACCAACAGAACAAGGCGAGGCAGACGCTTGCGCGGAAGCCATGGAAAACTGCCCTGTTGAAGCGATAGGTGACGATGGATGAGGAGATTTTTTTCATTCAGGCCATTCATTGATGTGCTGTTTTGTTGCTTGCTTATGCTTGTGGCAATCCTTTTTCTATTAAAAACAGAAGAAGAAAAAACGAAATCTCGTCCCCCAAATGTAATATACGAGGTAATATTAACGTGGGACGCCGAAAGTGCTGACGATTTAGACATTTATGTTCAAGCCGCTTCCGGTCATGTTGTAAGCTTTAACAATAGAGAAGGAGGAGATGGAAGTTTAATTAGCTTAGACCATGACGCATTAGGCAAAAGAAATAATAGTTTACCAGAACAGGGTGGCATAATTACAAAGTTCCACGAAGAAAGAGTTTCATTTCGGGGAGTTACAGACGGAGATAACATTGTAACGGTACACGTTTATTCTAAAAGAGACGAAGCTCCAGTTAAAGCAAAGATAACATTAATTAAAATAAAACCATTTAAACAAGTTGTTGTCAAGGAAAAAGTTTTTGAAACAACAGGACAAGAAAAAACAGCATTTCGTTTTACTACTGATAAAAATGGTGATATATTAGACGTAAATGAATTACCAGCAAATTTAGTTAACAATTTGCAATAATGATTTATATTTTATATGGACAACCGGGTTCGGGTAAAACAACTTTAGCTAAATTACTTAAAGATCATTTAACTAAAGAGATTATAGCTTCTGCCGTATACTCTCCCAAATTGCCCGTAATTATTGATGGTGATGAGTTTAGAAAAGTTTTTAAACTTATGGATTATAGCAGAAAAGGTAGAGAAGACAATATTAGCGCAGCAAATACGGTAGCAACATACATCTCTAAAGTTGAATCTAAAGATGTAATAATGGCACTCGTTAACCCCTATGAGCATTTAAGAAAAGAATTAAAAAATAACAATCAAGATAAAGTTATTGAGATATTTTTGCAGTCCAGTAGAGATTTAAGAAAAGAATATCATGTAGAAGATTTTGAAATAGGTGACCCAGAGTACGCTCTCCGCACCGATGCGCCAGTTGACAAAAGTTGGTGCAATTTTAAAAAATTATTAGAGTTATGAAAATAATATTATTAATTTTAATTTTAGCAGTCTTTACTAAGACTCAAGCGCAAACAGTACCTAGATTTTTATGGAATCCAGTTGTAAAACCTTATAATTTTGTACCAAATCCAGACCCCAACGATTCAACTCAAAAGGGATTTAAAAATAAGTCCAACACTTCAAAACCACACACTATGGGTACGCCGTATTTGGTTACGGAAATTGGTTCAGTTACAGTTGGAGGAAAAAAAGTAAGCACAACAGACACCTTTTGGGTTTATCCTTATACTTCTAATGATAGAGTTGGACTCAGTGCCAAGCAGCCCTTTATTATAGAGAGTAAATTGATGAATAGGTCTTATACGAATCCCGACACAAATAAGTTAGTATTTTTGACAGACCAACCCAATGTCCATAGCAGCAACTCTGGAGTGAGGCGTTACAACCCGCTTGACCGTCTTTTGTTTGCGGAGATGTATGGTAATTACTTTATCAAAGGCGAGGTAAATCTGACTAATCAACATACAGCAAATTTAAATGTTGTAGATAGCGCATTTGGCTCCCCAATTAATGCGTCTAATTTGGTAAGCACCAGAAATATTAAAGAGGTAATGAAGTTGGGAGACTTTAAAATGAAAGTTAGAATTATGAACAGGATGCCTCACCTTCATGCGAGTTATATGTATATGAATATAAATGGAGTATTAGTACAATGAATATAGCATTACCAATTTTATTATTAGTATTTGGAGGCTTAAGTTTCTGGGTGCTTACAGAGTCTACTGTTAAGTGGTATATAAAAACTGTTTGTATTTCTATTTTTTGTTTATTTACAGTTTTATTTTGGACTACCATACATACTTTTTTAGGATGGCCCGCCGATGAAGATGATATGCCAGAAAAAGTATTGATTCATTGGGTTATAATAAAAGAACCAAATAAAGCCAGAGAATTTGATGGAGCTATTTACATAACGCTCGAAACGGCAGAAAAAACGAAAGATAATAAATTAGTTAGTTTTTTTGGTTATGGTAGTAATAAAATACAACCCAGATTATTTAAGATAAAATATTCTAGAGAACTTCACGAAAAACTAGAAGGGTTAAAATCAAAATTAAAAAGCGGACAGCCAGTAATGGGAAAATTAACAAAAAAAGGAGAACAGGGAAAAGGTAAAAAAGCTGGGAAGGGCAAAAATAACAAAAATGGCGAAGGTAGTGAATCCCAAGAACAAGATTGGGAATTTCATGAATTACGACCTTCAGAAATCCACTCAAAACCAGATGAATAATATAAAAAATAAACATGAGAAATGCTTCAACATATTTTTTATTGTTAGAGAGAATAGATGTTGCACTTAATGCAATTAGTGGATTTATTTGTTCTAGACCATGCTGTTTTGAGTTTAAAAAGCCGTGTCGCTTACATAAGCATGGACATCATACCTTTATAGGGTTATCAAAACACATTTGTGATGGCAAAAAATTTAGCGAAAAAGAAATTGAAACTTTTGATAAAGATATAAAACATGGAGTTTTACATGGAGTTTTAACATTCGTTGCGGGTAGTATTATTGAGCCGGAAATAGCTCAAAGAATAGAAAACGACATAGACAGATTCAACATCAATACAATAAAAAATAAACACAAGCTGTCCAAATCTCCATTGGAAATGATAAAATCAATTCCAGAATGCAGAGAAGAAGAAAAAAAAGTTGGACAAGAAATATACGCCAACCCAAGCAAAGAGCAGAAAATTTTAGTCTCTTGCCTTGTTCATGATATTTTAAAATGTTGTTTTGGTGCAGAAAATCATGACAAAAATCTTATAGAATACTTTCCAAATATAGACGAACCCGCCCTAACGCATTCTAATCCTATCAAAAAACACGAAAGCGAAAATTTAATTAGATATGATAGATTAGAATTATATAGGTTTGAAAATTCTGAAAATTGGGTGAACAGACATAAAGTATATAAAAATCTAACAGAACTTGAAATTGATTTACTAGATATGTTTTATCAAATAGTAAGACCTGTTTTGGAAAAAAGTTACGCGCACAAAGATGAAAGATGGATTAGGCATGGATTAGAACGCGCACCACACGCGTATCGTTTTGACGAAAATTATCCATCAATGTTTTTTGATTTTTCTCAAAAGCCTCACGAACAGTTTTTTATTAATAAAGATAATATAGATACCATTTGGGCTGTAGAATTATCAAAGGGTTCATTGGGTGATTGTATTGTGGGTCAGACGAAACCTCAAGAACTTTTTGAATCAATTTGGCAAGAAAATTCTGGATTTTTTTCGTGGGAATTAGTGCAGGGTAAAATTCCTTTAAAAGAATACAGAAAAAAAATTCCTAAAGATTTAATAATTAGTCAAACTAGAGATCATTTTTTTGCATATGGACAAATACCAACCAAGGATTGGATTTTTACTCATAAAAATGCCTCTCACAAAGTTTTAGCAAATTTAATACAGTATGAAGATGTAAAATTTTGTCACGAAAAGACTGTTAAAAAAACTATAAAAGTGTGTGAAAAAATAATAGATGTTTTTTATGCCATAAAGCAAGAAATGTAATGCAGGACAATAATAAATTTTTAATCTTTGCTGATACCAGAACAGGAAGTTCGTGTCTACATTCTTTAATTTCCTTAGCTTATTTGAGACAATACAATTATAAGTCCGTATCAGAACCTTTTCATCCTGAAGTCATTTCATATTTTTATGGTGCATCCACCTATCAAGCTTTATATAAAAAAGAGCCAGACTTTGAACCAGAGCCTAAAAAATGGACTGATGCTGGAAGAATCTTAAATGAAGATTCAGAAACGATAAAATACATATACAATAAAGTATATGAAATGTTCGGCGGAATGAAACATATTTGGGGGCATCTTTATAGGCAAGATAACTTATTTTTATTAGATGAATCTATAAACAGGGGTTACAAAGTTGTGTTCTTGTATAGAAGAAACGCTTTTTTAAAATGCTTATCCCATATGATAAGCGAGCAGACAGAAGTTTGGAGGATACAAGAAATAAAAAACTCAAAAGAAATTGGTGAAATAAACACAGAAAGACTAGATTCTTTAACTCAAAGATACATTAAAGAAAAACAAGAATATGAGAACTATCTAAAAGGAAAACCTCATTATTTTATTGCATACGAAGATTTTTTACAGCAAGACAATTTAAATGATGGAATTAAATGTATTTATGAATGTTTAGATTTTTGTGGAATTAAAAAAAGCAAGCTTTTAGAACGAAATATAACAAAAATAGTTGATAAAAAATACAAAATGAACCCAAAAGAAAGATTAAGATTAATAAAAAACTTTAATGAAGTACAGCAATTAGGTCAAAAAAAATATAACCAAAAAATATAAATGAAAATATTATACCCATTTGCAAAAAGGTTTATTGCTGGACACGATTTTGAATCAGCTAAACCTAAAATACAAAAACTAATGGATGAGGGGTACGAAGTGTCCATAGATTATGTTGGAGAAAAAAGCAAAACGATTAAAGATTGTAGACAAGCATTCAAACAATACGTTCAAATAATTAATTTTTATAAAAATAAAAAAATTGATATTTCAATTAAACCAAGTCAGTTGGGTTTATTAATAAATCCAACCGTTTCTTATGGACTTTGTTTTAAACTCGCTGGAATCGCAAAAAAAAGAGGCCACACAATTCGATTAGATATGGAAGATTCCAAGGTAACAGACTTAACAAGGAATTTGGCAATCAGTTTAAATGCTCGATTTGACAATGTTGGAGTTGCAATACAGGCTAATTTGCATAGAACAAAAGAAGATTTAAATATTTTAATTAAAAAGGGAGTTTCGGTCAGATTGGTAAAGGGCGCATACGCTGAAAAAGAAAAAATAGCACTACAATCTCCACAAGAAATAGAAGATGCAGTTTTTAACGGCGCAGCAGAACTAATCAAAAAAAGCAAAATAACACACGCAATAGGCACACACGATCAAAATTTAATAGAAGACATAATAGATATACTTCCAAAGTCTAAAAAGTTAGATTTTGAATTTTTGTATGGAATAAGAAGAGACTTACAAAAAAGCTTGAAAGAAAAACAATACAATGTTAGAGTATATATACCGTTTGGAGAAGATTGGTTTCCGTATGTTGTTAGACGGTTAAAAGAATATAAAAACTTAAAATTTGTAATAGTAAATGTAATCAAGGAAATATATGAAAAAGCCTTTGGTAGCCGTAGTTGACTGGAAAAAATCTCCAAGAGGAGATGAAAGTTGTTACATTGAAAAAAAAGCAATAGGCAGTAGAGGAAAAGTTAAATATTTTAAATGTGATAAAGATAAAGATTGGAGTGAAGAACTTTTAAAAGCTGATTATATTCTTCTTTGGCATAATACAAATATGCCAGACACAGTTATAAATGAATTAGAAAACTGTAAAGCAATAATCAGAATAGGAACAGGCTATGATAGCGTTGACCACCTTACCGCAGCAACCAGAGATATACCCGTTTGCAATGTTCCAGATTATGGAACAGAAGAAGTTGCGGATCACTCAATAGCCCTAAGTTTGGCGTTGTGCCGCCAAATAATACCGATTGATCAAGAATGCAAGAAACTTGGCTGGGAGATTCCAAATAAAAATAAGATACAACGATTAAGTGAATTAAATTTTGGAATAATTGGATTAGGTAGAATTGGAACCTCAGTAGCATTAAAAGCAAAGGCTCTTGGGTTTAATGTTTATTTTTATGATCCATATTTACCCAATGGAGTAGATAAATCTTTAGGATTATCACGATCAAAAAATTTTGACACTTTTATTTCTGAAATGGATGTTATTTCTATTAATTGTCCACTGACAGATGAAACTCATCACATGATTACAAAGAAGGAAATAAATAAAATGAGAAAAAACGCCTTTATTGTTAATACTGCGCGTGGATCAATTATTAAGAAAGATGATTTATTTACAGCGTTAAGAAAAGATAAAATTGCAGGAGCCGCACTTGACGTTATTGAAGATGAGCCATTAAAAACAAAAAAAGAAGCCGCAACCCCAAACTTAATTGTGACTTGTCATTCTGGATTTTATAGCATACAAGCAGCGTGGGAAATGAGATTCAAAGCAGCGGCTCAAGCAAGAGATATGATTGTAGGTGAAGATATTCAAAATTGTGTTAACTGCAATTATTTACCAAGGAATTTTAATAAATGAAATATTTAGAGGATCAAATTGTTAAAGAGCTTTTGCAAGACCAGTGGCACAAAGTTATAGAAACTATTGAAGAAGCTTTTATTGACCCAACAGCAGATATGGTTCCCAAAACTTATCTTAAAGCTGGCAACGTTGGAGATTACAGAGCTATGCCAGCAGCATTAGGAGGATACGCAGCTTTAAAATGGATTGGAGTGTTCCCAAATAATCAAGAAATTGACCCAATTCTTGGTAGTGGCATACCTTTACCAACAACGCTTGGAACTTTAATTTTAAGTGATAGATATAGAGGTCAGACTCTAATGGCTATGGACTGTACCACTCTTACTGCATACAGAACCGCCGCCACTTCAGCGATTGCAGCCAAATATTGCGCTCCAGACGCAAAAGAATTTGTTTTTATAGGCTGTGGTTTACAAGCTAAATATCATATTCAAGCTTATGAGTGTATTTTTGGACACATGAATATGACCGTGGAAACCCATGACCAAAACAGAGAAGCTATGAAAAAACTTCATGAGTGGATTGGAAAAGAGAACATAGCGAGTGCTTGGGGCTATCATGATAATGTTGAAGATGCTGTTAAACACGCAGATGTTATTACCACTCTTACTCCAAGTAGGGAGGCTTATTTAGATATTCATTGGCTTAAAAGTGATTGTCATATCAACGCCGTTGGTGCTGACGCAGAAGGGAAGCGAGAGTTAATGACAAATGTAATTGACGGTTCTGCAAACATTATTTGCGATGATCCACAACAAGCATTACATTCTGGAGAATTACAATATAATGAGTGGCCTCATTTAGAAATCAACTCTTTAAAACATTTAATTAAAAATTATAAAACTATGCAGTTAAATAAAGGAGTATCTGTATTTGATTCCACGGGTGTGGCGATTGAAGATATTGCTATTGCAGAGTTAATTTATAGGCTATATCATGAATAAACAAATGTGGGTAGTTATTGTGTACGACCAAGGAGAAAAAGTAAACTCTTGGGTCTTTGACGCCGAAGAAGAAGTTCACGCGAGACTCAGAGCGGAATCATGGATTGATGTTAATCATGGAGATAAAACCGACTGGTCTTTACATAGAGTTTCAAGT
>CEUT01027982.1_pt1 | contig 44531 bp, 90 predicted proteins | sample 531401 | NCBI WGS metagenome assembly CEUT01 (sample SAMEA2622821, study PRJEB7988) | marine metagenome | biome: marine biome (ENVO:00000447); feature: surface water layer (ENVO:00002042); material: "saline water (ENVO:00002010), including plankton (ENVO:xxxxxxxx)" | depth 5 m | reverse complement strand
ACTGATTTAGGTCCTACACTAGAAGGTGGTGAGTTTGACTTCTACTTACTAACAGGTATCGGTCAGATGAAAGGTACTACTGTTAATGTTGAAAGTGCAGAGACAAAAGATTTAAAAGGTATCGTGGAATCATTACAACAATTATATAAAACAAAATTATCTATAGATAAAACTAAAGGCAAGATACAAGCATATGAACAAGGTGCAGGTGCGGCGAAGTTGTTCTTAACTATATCAAGTGAAGGCACACCTATTCTTGACATTCAGATTAGATACAAAGGTAGTTATACTGCTAATCCTCAGTTTCAAGCAACTGCAACTGTAGACTTGAAAAAGATATTCAAAAATATGAATAAAGAAAGTGTTGAACTAGATGAAGATGGTTGTCCTATAGACTTATTCGACCATGTAATTACCGAGGCAGAATATCAAGGTAAAAAAGTAAAACTAAATGATCCTATTAGAACTTCAGAGAATCCTAATAAGAAATTTAAAGTTTATGTAAAAGATGGTGATAAAATCAAAGTAGTAAGATTTGGTGATCCGAATATGAGCATCAAACGAGATGATCCTGAAAGAAGAAAGAATTTCAGAGCAAGACATAATTGTGATAACCCAGGTCCTAAAACAAAAGCAAGATACTGGTCATGTTTTCAATGGAGAGCAAAGTCACCTGTAAACAATGAAAATGAACCTGATATCGGTAGAAGAATTACTTTCAAAGAAAGCATTAAAGATAAATAGTCTAACAGAGGAACAAATGAGCAGATATAAACAATCACTAACTGAGAGTTATCTCAAAGTAGGCAGTCATAAAAAAGAACAAGAGGTTGCTGAACTTCAAGAGAAAATTGCAGGTTTAGTAAAAAAAGCAGAGAAGACTGGCATACCTTACGGCATTCTAAAGAAAGTCTATGATAGAGGTATGGCGGCATGGAAAGGTGGTCATCGACCAGGTGCAACTCAACATCAATGGGCATTCGCCAGAGTAAATAGTTTCGCAACAAAATCACCTGGAACATGGGGCAAGGCAGACAAAGATTTAGCAGATAAAGTTAGAGCAAGAAAAGAAAATGTAAATGAAGGTGAAGGTCATGATGGTAGCAGAATGGCAAAATCTCAAATGTTCAAAGCAATGGATTATGCTAAAAAAATTCATGATATGGTACAAGACAATGAAGAGTTAGAAGATTGGGTAGAGAGTAAATTGACAAAAGCAAGTGATTATCTATCTTCAGTTTATCACTACTTAGAATATGAAAAAACAAATCCAGAAAAAGAAGAAGGAGATGCGTAATGAAGTGGGGACCGTTAAAAGACTTACCTGCAGACTTAATCGAAAAATCTAGAGATGCAATGAAATTCGAAGATAGCAAATACCAAGCATTTTTTCAAAAAGCAATGAAAAAATTTGGTCATTCAAGTGTCGGCGAAATGTCACCTGCAGAAAAGAAGAAATTTTTTGATTTCGTTGATGCAAACTACAAAGCAAAAAAAGAAACTGATTAATCTTTTTTTAGGTTAAAACAAATGGCGAATTTTAAATTAGATGATGTGGAAAAGTTGGAAACTCTTTGGTTTGATTTCATTAGAAAAACCAAAGCATTAGGTTTAGATTTCAAAGATAATCATATTAGAATACAACTAGCACCTAAAGGTGTTAGTAAGAATATGATAACTAATAATATCGAGTGTTGCCTAGATAATACTGAGAAGAACACCGCTATGAAAGTAAGTCATAGTTTAAGAAAAGAAGATTTTGAACCTAAAGAGAAAGAAAAAAATGAATAAGAGTTTCAAACATTTTATAAGCGAAGATGTCGAAGATTACGGAACGATATATCTAGACATGGACGGTGTACTAGCAGACTTTATAGGTGGGTTAGAAAATGCGTTTGGTACTGAAGGTGCTGAAGATTTTCTAGGTACTTCAGGTTCTAGTACAAAGTGGGAAAGTCTCAGAAAAGTCAAAGGTTTCTGGAAAGACTTACCTATCATGCCAGGATCAAGAGAACTTTTTAAGTTCGTAAGTAAATATCCACACGAAACACTTACCGCATATCCTAAGAGAATGCCTGAAGCACAAGATGGCAAAACAAAATTCATGAGAACTAAGTTTAAATTTAAAGGTAAAATGAATTTAGTCATGAGAGCAGATAAACAAAAATATGCTAAGAATAGAGAGGGTAAACCTAATATTTTGATTGATGATTATATAAAGAATGTAAGACAGTTTGAGAGTGCTGGTGGTATAGGAATCCACCATACAAACGCATCTAAAACTATAAATACTTTAAAGAAACTTGGTTTCAAGTAACTATTAATAGGAGGACCTAATGAGTTCATGGGGAGCAACGGATTCAGACGAATCCAAACCTAAGTATATTATTGATAGCGAGAAAAAAGAAGTTTATGCTGATGCCAAAGGTTGGGTGAGACAGGCAGGAACAAAAGCATCTGGAAACGATAATCCTAATGCAACTCCTGAAGTCTTAGTAGCGATTGGTTCACTAGCAACTAAACTTGGTCAAGCAACGATTGATGCAGTAAGATTTACATCAACATCTGTATCAGGTGGTGGCGGAGTAGTAAAAGTAGAAGTTGACTTCAACGAGCAAGTAACTGTAGCATCACAACCTTGTCTAATGGTTGTAACAAACAGTCAAGCAGGCGGCGGTGGAGCGGCGAACTTAACATTAACTATGGACGGTACTTTACCTGTAACTAACGACACATTAACATTTTCTACAACTGCCTCAAATGCGGCAATAAATCAAAATGATGTATTGTCTATCGGCGCACAAACCATTGATAAAAATGGTGGTACAGTAGTCGATACAGTAGGTGGCGGAAATGCTGAAATGGCAATATCCTCTGCAGTATCATCTGCGGCAGATACATTAACTGTCGGTGCTTAATCGCTATGTGTAAGAATTGCGGACATGCCTGCCATTGTTCAAATGGTGGGTCATGTTCATCTTGTGAATGCAAAAATTGTGAGCATTCGCAATAGTCATATAAATAATTAAAACTAGAGTTGGTCCTGTTTGATATAAAGTCAGGACAACTTTGTAATGCATAATAGGAGATACTTATGGCAGACCAAAAAATATCAGAGTTAACCGCCGCAACAAGTGGCGCAAGTGCTGACCTTTTACATGTAGTTCAAGGTGGTACAAACAAAAAATTAACAGTAGCAAACCTTTTCGCAGGGATTGATACAAATGTTAAACTAGATGGATTTCTAGCATTAGAAGGAACCGCACAAGCAATTACTGCCGCTGGTTCTACACAAGCAATCAACACAACTTCATCAATATGTGAAATTACTTCAAATAGTGCAACTACTGGAGGTAATTCACTTACACTTGCTAACGGTGTGCAAGGTCAAATCAAAATTATTACTATGGTAGCAGATAGTGGTGATGTAGAAGTAAGACCTGCCAACTTTGCAAACGGTACAGGTATTACATTTAATGATGTTGGAGATACAGTAACACTAATCTATTTAACTAGTAAATGGGTTGCAATGTCAAATGTAGGCACAACAATCGCATAATATTAGAGAGGGAGAATAAAAATGAAATCATTTAAACAACACCTTTCTGAAGATAATGTAGCAACTCTAAAGAAAATTGTTAGCAACAAACAAAACATGCCGTTGAAAATGAAAGACGGTTCTATGAAAGTAGATTTGTTTACCGCTAGTGCTTTTATGAAGGGCATGGAAAAAATCAATCCTACTAATAAGAAAAAAGTTATGGATATGATTAACAATGGCACAAAAGCACAATTTTTACAACTGCAAAATGTCTTTATGAAAGCAGACGATGAAGATCCATCAGATGATGATAGTCAAAAACTTCAAGCAATGGATCAAGAAAAACTTGATGAACTTCTTGAAATGTCTGAAGAGGCATTTGACAAACACTTAGACACTTTATCAGACGAAGATTTTCTTCAACTAGAAGGAGTTCTTGGTGCTATAGGTCGAGGCGTTAAAGCAGTCGGTAGAGCGGCAGTTGGAGGCGTCAAGAAAGTTGCAAACAGACTTTCAACTTCAGGTCGGGCAGATGCCGCACAAGCAAAACTGGCGAAGATGCAAAAGAAAAAAGCAGACAGAGACAGACTTGCTAAAGCAAAGGCAGACATGGCGGCGATGAAGGCGAGAGAAAGAGAACAAAAAGCGGCGAAAAGAGACCAAGAAAATAAAAGAGCAGAGCAAGAAAGAGAAAAAGCAAAGCAAGAAAGAGAAAGAGCGGCACAACAAAAAGAAGGTTATGATGCAAAAGATGACCACAACATGGATCCTAGAAGTCATGTTGTTAAAGAAAAAGATAAATTTGCAGTCTATAACATTCAAAATAAAAAAGTGAAAGAGTTTGATAATAAAAAAGATGCCGAAGATTACTCTATAAAAAATCATGATGCCTTGATGAAAAAAGAGGAAACAAAAATGAAAAAAGAAAGCATTTACGATGCCTCTCTTAGAGTTCTATTAGGCGAAGATGGTTATTCTCAAAATCCAGCATTTGACGGAACAGATAGTGCAATGCATGATATCTCAAAAGATGATATTGTGAAACAACTAAATGCATTCGTTGGTGCTATAGGAATGAGAGAGTATGTAAATCCAAAAGGTGCTTTACTGCAATTACAAGGTAAATTAGCAACTATTGGAATAGCATTCGAAGTTCCTGAAATGCCAGGTGAAAAAGGTAAAGTCGTTGCCGAACTTACTCAGTACGGTGGAAGATATGGTAAAGATACAGATACTCCACATGATGAGATAATCAACGATGATGGAATTGCTCATAGAGGTATTGAAAGAAAACTAGAAATTGAGTACGAAACTGTAAGACACGGTTGTTCAAGAGTTTATGCGAAAATAGTTTAATAATCAATATACATATTATGCGATGACTGATATTGAACTAACACATAAAAACTTTTTAGTCTATGCAATGAAGGCGTATAACAATCCTCATTGCATGGACACAAATGAGTTTTCTGAAGATATTAAAAGAATTAAGTATGTAAAAAGATTGTTTCGTAAGTATAGCGAAACAAAAGTTTTGAGAACAAGACTAATACTTAATCACTTAATGATACTTTACAATGTGTTTGGTGCAGAGGCAGTCAAAGAAATGTTGTTTTTAAAAGTAGAAAAAAGTATGTATTCAACTTTAAAAACATTTTTAGTATTTTTAAATTATATGAAAGATAGTGAGTATGTTGAAGTGCCATTAGACCAACATATAGTAAAGGAATTAAGAGAAGTATAATGACTAGACTAGTAGATAACTTAATTACATTGAGAATATTAAGACTATTCACAATGAAATATAAAGACACTAACGCATTCAAGTTAGGTCTTATCAACGAAAAAGGTCAACAACTAGTGCCGATGAAAAACTTCACTAGACCTGACCAATATAATTCCTACACACTTTTACATAGATTAGTATTCAGACTTAGAGGTCTATTTGAAAAAGTACCTTTTGTAAAAAATAGATTAGCAAACTATGCCGCCGCTTTACTTTTAGTTAGAGAAAAAATTGTAAGTGAAGAAGAGTTTCATGAAAGCGATGATATATTGTTAGAAAAAATAGAGCAATATAAAAAAAGACCTGGTATGTATCTTGCAGAAAAGGCAGTCAAAAAACACCTTGATGATGATGCACCAGCGAATGCTACAGGTCCTGCAGTAGCAGGTACTTCAGGTAGTGGCACAGTAGTTGTACCACCATCTGCAGTTAAGGCATATAAAAAGAAAAATAGAAAAAAAGGTTTGTTCAGAGTTTCACCTGAAACATTTGATAAGTTTAGTAAAGGTAAAAGAAAGTTTGAAAGATGGTCAAACTATCTAAACTTAGAGAATGAGGCAGAAAGAAAGATATACGATTTCGCTAGAAAACATCCTGATGCAATGATTGTATTGCAAGACACCGTAACAGATAGACAAAAAGGTATTCGTTTTAATTCATACGGTGGTGGTAACTGGAGAAACATAAGCAGAAATCCATCATTAAAAGAATTTATAGAGAGTGAATAATGTTTATACTAGGTAAAATAAAACTACTAATTACAGTAGTCTTAATGCTAGGATTAGCAGGTGGGGTAGCATATGTCTATAAATTAAGAGGTGACAATGCTATACTTAAATCAAATCAAATAAAATTAGAGAGTTCAATAGAAGAGCAAAAAGAAGTTATTGCATCTCAAAAAGCAGATTACGAAAAGATTATATCTATCAACGATGATTTAAACAAAAAAATTAGTACAATAAATCAAAGTAAAAAAGAACTAGAAAAAAAACTAGCAAAACATGATTTAAATTATCTGGCAGTTGAAAAACCTAAGTTAATCGAAAGAATAATTAATAAAGGTTCAGATAAAATTATGAATGAAATGAATGAGGCAACTAAATGAAAAACATAATTAGACTTTGCATCTTATTCTTGTTTATTATGTTAATTATATTATTAACTGGTTGCTCTTTTATGCCTAGAGAAAAGCAGATAGAAGTAGTTACAAAACAAGTTGAAAAACCTAAACTAAACATCGAACAAGTTGAACCTTTAGATTTAAAACCTGTTAAATGGATAGTAGTTACAAAAGATAATGCTGAAGAGATATTTACTAACCTAGAAAATGAAGGTAAGTCGATTGCCTTGTTTGCATTAAACACAGACACCTATGAAGTGTTATCATTAAACATGGAAGAATTAAAAAGATACATACTAACTCAAAAAGAAGTTTTGGTTAAGTATAAAGAATATTACGAACCTAAAGAGGATAAAGATGAAGAGTAAATGGAATGACCTTCTATATGGTAAGTTTAAAAGACCTAAGAAGTGGATGCTAGAAAAAGATTTATCATTTTCTAGTGATTTAACAAAAGAAGAAATTAAAAAGTTTAAAGATGCTAAAGTAGATGTTAAGATAACTGCTACAGGTAAGATTACAGTACCAGAAGGTTATATTACAGACTTAGCAAGTGTACCGAGAGCATGTTGGGCATTCATTGCACCATTCGATGTGGCAAGACCAGCAGTAATACACGATATTTTATACGAAAGAATTAATGCTAGAAGAAATGATATCAGCAAAAAAGAATTTGCAGAGTTAAGAAAACTAGCAGACAATGTATTTAAACAAGGCATGAATGCTACAGAACCTTTAGTAGCATCTTGGAAGAAATATAGTGCCTACTACGCAGTAAGATTGTTTGGTCGATTTGCGATTAAATCTTCAGCACCAAGGACTTGGTAGATGTATTTCTTTTTAATAAAATCTATATTGGGTGCGATAATAGGACAATCTACTAACGCATGGTTTAAAAAAACAAAACTTGGAATATGGTTTTATAAAAAGGTAGACCGTTGTTATAATTGGGCGGCAGAGAGATATAATATAAAAGTTTTGACTACCGAAGAGAAGTTGATTAAGAAATTTCCTAAACTAATGGAGAGAATAAATAACTTAGAGAACGAGGTATCAAAACTAAATGGCGGAAGAAAATAATCATCAAAATGGCAACTTGCGTACAGAGATTGCTTTAGTTAAAAAAGACATAGACACATTAACATCTGTTACTAGTAAATTAGATACGGCAATAGATAAGTTAAGTGAAGTTATCACTTCGGTCAATCGTATGATTGCCATACAAGAAGAGAAACTAAGTAATACAGATAAATCACTAGATGATAATATCGAAGTTATACATAATCGAATAGAGAAAACTAGAGCAGAGGTTAACATGGAAGTAGAAAAGTCTCACCGAGTTATAATGGATGAGATTAAGAAGTTAAGAGAAGACCAAACATTACATCATCAATTAGTATCAGAGAGACTTGGCAAACTAGAACAATGGAGATGGTTAATGGTAGGTGGGGCAATAGTTTTAGGATACCTAGTTTCAACTATACCATGGGATAATATTTTTTAATTTTTCCCTTGACAAACAAATAAGTTTCAAGTATATTATGTTCTATGTCATTATCAACAGACCTTACATACATCAATCAAATATCGCATAAACTTCTTCTATTCAAGAAGAAGAAAGATTATCTGTATAATTTCAGATGTCCTGTATGTGGCGATAGTAAAAAGAAGAAGACTAAAACAAGAGGGTATCTATATCGAGCAAAAGATATGATGCTCTATCGTTGCCATAACTGTGGTTTATCTACAACTTTCGGTAAACTTCTAGAAAGATTAGATAGTGAAATATATAAACGATACATTTTAGAAAGATATTCTAACGGTGAACAACGCCATACGATGCATGATGATATAGAGTATCAATCAGTCGTAATTAAACAGAAACACCTCCTACAGACCCTTAAAACCGTCTCCAGACTATCTTTTGAGCATCCTGTAAGAGATTATCTAAAACGCAGAATGATACCTGAAGATAAGTGGAATGAACTATATCTTGTGAATAATTTTATGACATTTGTTAACGGCATTATACCTAATAAGTTTCCTAATGTCAAGTCTGACCACCCTAGATTGCTAATACCTTTCTATGATGAGAAAGGCAAACTCTTTGGTTTTCAAGGTAGAGCATTCGGTAAAGAGACACCTAAGTATATTACTATCATGTTAGATAATATGCCGAAGTTATACAACCTAGATAAAGTAAATTTATCGGAAAAAGTGTATGTAACAGAGGGTCCTATTGATGCAATGTTTATAGATAATTCTATTGCAATGGCAGGTGCAGACTTACCTGTAGAGTATAGAAAGTATGATGTAACATATGTGTTTGATAATGAACCTCGCAATCCTGAAATAATCAAGAGAATGAAAAAGGTAATAGAGCAAGGTGCATCAATATGTATCTGGCAGGACTCTATTGTTGAAAAAGATATTAATGATATGATAATTGCAGGTTATACACAAGGTGAGATTAAAGATATTATAAGTAACAACACTTATTCTAATCTCGGAGCAATGAACAAGTTAAATGAGTGGAAGAAATGCGTATAGATGTAATAGATAATTTTATAATGCCCGAAGAGGTAATAAAATACCAGAGAAAAGTAGCAGAGTTAACATGGAATGCATTTGAGAGAGATATCTATAAACAAAATAATGTCTTATCAGGAATGATTGCAGATTTAAATCCTGACTGGCGAGAAGAGTTTGATGATAAAATTCTAACAAAAGCACAAGAGTTAACGAATGTAGATTTATGGGTGGGTCGTGCATATTTAAATGCATGGAAGGCAAATGAAATTTGTTTACCTCATAGAGATTACAATCACACAACCTGTTTGATTTATATGAACATTGATGTGGGTATACAACATGCAGGTGAAACAATATTTTTTGATGATAACAATGATGCAGTAGGAGTAGTATCACCTAAACCTGGTCGTGCAGTATTCTTTGATGGATTCAAATTGCATAGAGCAGGATCGGTAAATAGTCTTTACATGAAAGATTATAGATTTACACTTGCTTATAAGTTACATCATGAAGATGATGATAAAAAAACAACAGAAATAGTAAATGATAAGAAAGAAACAGGTCAAGTATGAGAGATGGTGGATTAAAACATAGAGATTATACAGTTGAGGAATACCTAGCATCAAGTGAGGTAGAACCAGAGATTGTTGTATTAGATAATGTTATTACACAAACAGATGTTGATGAGTATCAAAATATTATAAATTTTAAAGAGCATGAAATAGAGGACTTAGCAGATAGATGTTTAGAGCAAATTACATCTAATCATCTTGAATTAAAACAATATGCAGGTCATCCTACTTTTGATGTCAAAGTTGTTCAATATAAACATGATGAGTATCCTGTTCCTTTGAATGGAACAGATGATGATATTGTTGTTATGTGTAACTTTACAAAAGGTTGGAAGCATCATTGGGGAGGTGAAGTTATTTTTTATGAGAATAGTGAACCTTCAGAGGTAGTTACAAGTTTTCCAGGTAGAGTAATTGTAGTAAGCAATGCCTGTGCATGGAAAATTACACAACCTAATATAAAGTCAGAACAAAATTTAGTATATCTAACATTTAAAGTCAAAAAGCAATAGAGGGAAAAATGAACAAAGAAGTAATTTCTGTAAAGAAGTCGGACGGCACATCGGAATCGTTAGACATAATGAAAATTCAAAAAATGACACAAGAGGCATGTAAAGACCTATCTGGTGTTTCGTCTTCACAAGTAGAGATGAATACAGGAATACAGTTCTTTGATGGTATTACTACTAGAGATATACAAAAGATTTTAGTTAAATCTGCTTCAGATTTAATTTCATTAGAAAATCCTAATTACGAATATGTTGCCGCAAGACTATTATTGTATGGATTGAGAAAGCAAGTATTCGGTCGTTTCGAATATCCTAGACTAAAAGATTTAGTTAAAGAGAATATCGAAAGAGGTGTTTACAATAAAGATTTAATAAATTATTATGATGATGCTGAATGGAATAAACTAGAAAAGTTTATTGACCATGATAGAGATTATTTGTTTACCTATGCAGGTCTTCAGCAAGTAGTTGACAAATATTTAATACAGGATAGAAGTTCAGGTGAGATATACGAAACACCTCAGTTTATGTATCTACTTGTAGCGGCAACTTTGTTCGCACAATATCCTAAAGAAAGTAGGTTATCTTATGTTAAAAAATATTACAATGCGATATCTAGATTTAAAATTAATATACCAACTCCTGTTCTCGCCGGTGTTCGTACTCCTATTCGTCAGTTTGCATCTTGCGTCTTGGTTGATGTGGACGATACTTTGGATAGTATTTTTAATTCTGATAGTGCTATTGGTTATTATGTCTCAATGCGTGCCGGCATCGGAATCAATTCAGGAAGGGTTAGAGGAATCAACTCAAAAATCAGAGGCGGTGAAGTTCAGCATACGGGTGTCATCCCTTTCCTTAAAAAGTTTGAGGCAACAGTTAGATGTTGTACTCAAAATGGTGTCAGAGGTGGTAGTGCAACCACTCACTTCCCTATATGGCACAAAGAAATAGAAGACATCATCGTACTAAAAAACAATAAAGGTAGTGAAGATAATAGAGTTAGAAAACTAGATTATTCTATTCAGTTGTCAAAACTATTCTATGAAAGATTTTTAAAGAACGAAGAGATTACATTGTTCTCTCCTCATGATGTACCTGGTCTTTATGATGCATTCGGTACAGATGAGTTTGATGAAATGTATGAAAAATATGAGAGAGCATACTCAATACCTAAGAAAAAAGTAAGTGCTAGAGATTTAATCTTAGAGTTACTAAAAGAACGAGCAGAAACAGGTCGTATATACATTATGAATATTGACCATGCAAATAGTCATAGTTCATTCAAAGATAAAGTATCTATGAGTAACTTGTGTCAAGAAATCACACTACCTACTAAACCTATTCAAAGTCTTAATGATATGAATGGTGAAATTGCTTTATGTATTCTATCAGCAATCAATGTAGGTATTCTAAAAGAACTAGATGACTTAGAAGAGTTATGTGATTTGTCTGTAAGAGCATTAGATGAGATTATAGATTATCAAGAGTATCCTGTAAAAGCGGCAGAGATATCTACAAAAGCAAGAAGAAGTTTAGGTGTAGGTTATATTGGACTTGCACACTATCTTGCAAAACATAAAGTTAAGTATAGCGATAAACAAGCACACAAACTTGTAGATGAATTATCAGAGGCATTTCAATACTATTTGTTAAAAGCATCTAATAATCTAGCAAAAGAAAAAGGTAAGTGTTCATACTTTGATAAGACTAAATATAGCGATGGAAAACTACCGATTGATACATACAAAAAAGATGTAGATGATATCGTAAAGAGAAAGTTAACTTATGATTGGAATACTTTACGCAAGGATATCAGAGAGCATGGGTTACGAAACTCAACACTCTCAGCACAAATGCCTAGCGAAAGTTCCTCTGTGGTCTCAGGTGAAACGAATGGTATTGAACCTCCGAGAGCATATCTCTCAGTTAAGAAAAGTAAGAAAGGAACACTTAAACAAATAGTTCCTCAATATACTACTCTTAAAAACAATTATACTTTGTTATGGGATATGCCAAGCAACGAAGGTTATATCAAGATAGTTGCAGTAATGCAGAAATATTTTGACCAAGGTATTTCAGGCAACTGGTCTTATAACCCACAAAACTTTGATAATAATGAAGTGCCTGTATCAGTTATGGCACAAGACTTGTTGACAACTTATAAGTATGGTTGGAAAACATCTTACTATCAAAATACAAATGATGGTAAAACAGATGATGAACCAGCACACCCAATAGGTTGGCATGATAATGTAAAAGAAGAAACAAAACAAGCAGACGAAGAAGTTTGCGATGCTTGTGCAATATAAAGGATAAAATATGGCATTCTTATGTAGTAATTTACCTCATGTTGATGTTTTCGTGAAGAAAGAATATTTGTACGATTTACAAAAAGGTCATGGTGAATTAGAACCAGGACTATGGATTTCAGTTAAATCTATACAAGGTAGAGCATTATACTTTGAAACTTATTTACCGAACTACGGTGCTTTGTATGATAAATTACCCATATCAGCATTCGTTTGGAAAGAAGATTACGGAGAAAGTTTGCCTTTATCAGAGTTACAGTTATGGGATTGTTTCAGTTATGATATATCTGTGATAGAAAAGAATTTCTTAGGTGGTAATATGTGTAAATATCTATCACCACAAAAGAAGTGGTATGGTGGACATTATTTGTTTACTATAGACAGTTGCAATGCAACAAATCAAGATTTGAATGTTGGGTTTAGTGAAACACCTAGTCAACACAAATCATTTAATATTATTAAGTTAGAGAATGGTCATTTTGCCGCTCAACCTAATAATAGAGTAATATTTTACGATAAGTCTTACACTCCTAGCAAGATGAAGATGCCTGATTTTAAAGTTTCTACGATAGAGTATGGTGTAGAAGGTGAGAACAAGTGGACCGCAGGTGATAGCGAAGACTTTTTTTATGATTTAAACGAAAGAGAGTAGAAAGAAATGGTAAGTGTATTTAATCAAAAGAAAGTTGACTTTACAAAACAAGCAATGTTTTTTGGTGAAGACCAAGGAATGCAAAGATATGATGAGTTCAAATATCCTATATTTGATAAACTAACTCAAAGACAATTAGGTTTCTTCTGGCGACCTGAAGAAGTATCTTTGCAAAAAGATAGAAACGATTATAACGAATTACAAGACGAACAAAAGCATATATTTACAAGTAATCTAAAATATCAGATACTTTTAGATAGTGTTCAAGGTAGAGGACCTGCATTAGCATTCTTACCTTTCTGTTCGATACCTGAATTAGAAGGTTGCATCGTAACATGGGACTTCATGGAAACTATTCATAGTCGTAGTTATACCTACATGATTAAGAATTTGTATCCTGATCCTAAAGAGATTTTTGATAAAGTTATTGATGATAAGAGAATAATGGAAAGAGCAGATAGTATTACAAAGTGCTATGATGACTTTATTAACTCTTCTCATGCATATAATGTAAACGGTACTGGTTCAATGAAAGAGTTAAAAAGAAAACTCTGGAGAGCATTGATTACTGTAAACATACTAGAGGGTATAAGATTTTATGTTTCATTTGCATGTACTTTTGCATTCGGTGAATTAAAACTCATGGAAGGTAGTGCAAAGATTATTTCATTTATTGCAAGAGATGAAAGTCAACACCTTGCAATTACTCAGCATATAATTAAAAATTATATGAGGCACGAAAACGATAAAGAAATGCTAGAAGTAATCAAAGAAGAAAAAGATTTCGTTTATGAAATGTATAGAACTGCAGTAGATGAAGAAAAGAGATGGGCACAATATCTATTTAAAGATGGTTCAATGATAGGTCTTAATGAGAAACTATTATCAGACTATGTTGAGTGGGTAGCAAATAAAAGAATGAAGGCGATAGGACTAGATACTATATATGGTATCAAACCGGGAGATAATCCTTTGCCTTGGACTATGCATTGGTTAAATAGTTCAGGTCTACAAAATGCACCACAAGAAACTGAAGTAGAAAGTTATATTGTTGGCGGCATCAAGCAAGATGTAGAGAAAGATACATTCAAAGGTTTCAAACTCTAATGAAAGAAAAACTATCCTGTATTCATTGCGAGGCATCGTTTACTATATCTCATGATATGGATGAAAACTATTATGAGATTACGATGTGTCCTTTCTGTGGTGGTGAATTAGAGGAAAGAGAATTAGAAGAAGACGAGGAAGAGGAATAAAGAAATGGGTACATCATTCGGTATAGAATTGTATAACGATAAAGAAGACAAAGTTCAAAAAAAGATTGACTTAAAAGACTACTTAGAATTTGTTGAAACAGTTACAAGTCCTGAGAGCATGAATATATCATCTACAAAAGGAAGACTAGAAAGTTTAGAATACGGTAAAACACCTGTAAATACTGCAAGTTTATTGACAGGTGGTATGGGACTATCTAGCGAAACAGGAGAGTTCAATGAAATCATTAAAAAATGTTTATTTCAAGGTAAACCATTTGACAATGACACTAGGTATCACCTTATGCGAGAACTTGGTGATATTATGTGGTATTGGGTTACTGCATGTCGGGCACTAAATTATGATCCTAACGAAGTTATAGAAGAAAACATAAAGAAACTACAAGCAAGATATCCAGACAAAAAATTTGATGTTGAAAAATCAGAGAACAGACAAGAAGGAGATTTATGACAAGAAAACTAAATGTGAAAATATCTGATGGACTAGAGTTCAATGAAGAGAAAGAAGGATTATCTTTCAAGAAGATTATCAAAGCGATACAAGGTAGTGTACCTAAAGATACTACTAGATTAAAGGTAGAATACACTAATCGAAAAGGTAACTTCATTGATAGATGGATTAGAATACCTATGGGAAGAGAGAAAAAGTTAGGAAGATAATAATGGCAGTTATAGGCATAGACTACTCATTGAGTAGTCCTGCTATATGTGTTAGTGAAGATGAAGAGTGTACCTTTGATAAATGTAAGTTCTTTTATCTAACAAATAAAAACAAATACGACACTACTATAGCAAATAAATTCTATGGGCAGTTACACAAACCGTGGAACACACCTGAAGAAAGATATCATAATATATCATCGTGGGCGATGAAAATAATCAACGAATATGAACCATCTCACATTACTATAGAAGACTATGCCTTTGGTGCTAAAGGTCGTGTGTTTCATATAGGTGAGAATATGGGTGTATTAAGATATAGAATATATCGTGGTAAATATAATTATGCAGTAATATCGCCTAGTGAAGTAAAGAAATTTGCAACTCAAAAAGGCAATGCAAAAAAAGAATTAATGTATGAAAAGTTTTACGAAGAGCATAAATATAACATGATTAAAGATTTTAATCAAACAACACTAGACAACCCTGTAACTGACATAATAGACAGTTACTATATTTGTAAGGTAGGTATATGTTTACTGCAATCATAACCCTACTATCGGCATTAAGTATATCATTTGTCGCCGCCATGTATTCGATATTCGGACTCATGGCGATTTTTTCTAGTGCCGCTATAGCAGTTCTAGTTATGGGAACTGTTTTAGAAGTAGGTAAATTAGTAACCGCATCTTGGTTATATCAAAACTGGAAACGAACACCTGTAATACTCAAATCGTATTTAACAGGTGCAGTTATAGTTTTAGTATTTGTAACCAGTATGGGTATCTTTGGTTTCTTATCGAAAGCACATCTAGACCAAACTGCGTCTGTAGGTGATAATTCATTAGAGATAACAAACATCGAAAGATTAATCAATAATGAAAATAGAGCAATCAACGATGCAGAATTAGTTATTAAACAGTTAGACGATGTAATACAAACATTGATTGACTATGATAGAATTAGAGGTAAAGATGGTGCAGTTAAAACAAGAGAGAAACAAAAAGATGAAAGAGAAGAACTAAATTTAATTATCAACGATGCAACAAATACTATTGTTAAGTTGAATGAAAGAAAGATAGTTTTAGAGAAAGAACAACTAGCATTAGAGTTAGAAGTAGGACCTTTAAAATATATCGCTGAGTTAATATATGGTGAGAATGCAAAAGATTACTTTGATGAAGCAGTTCGTTGGGTAATCATTACTTTAATATTTGTATTCGATCCACTTGCAGTTTTATTGTTGATTGCGGCAAATCAATCATTTAAAGATTTACGAATGAGAAAAATTGAGAAAGAAAAAATTGCAAACTATGAAGATATAGATAGTGATAATATTAAAGACATAGGTAAGAAAATTGATAAGATATTACAAAAAGAACAGGAAGTTCAAGATGCCGTATCGAAGTCCAGTAGTATGCCTGAAAAGTCGATGGGTGATGGGAAAAGTAAAAAGACCTCTAAGTCAAGAAGAAAAAGAGGAACTCACCCTAGAGATACTGGAGAGATTACCGAAGTAAAAGAGATTGTCAACAGAGATACAAATGAACTCTGGGACAAGTTTTCTGCTAAAGAACGCCTTGAAAAAAGAGTCCCAAATCAAGGTTATCCAGAAGTAGAAGAAGATAAATAGAGATATGGAACTAGAGAAAAGAATAGTAAATCTAATCCGTAAAAGCGATGACAAGTCGTATTACGCAGAGGTACGGGCATACCCGAATAGATATGCTAGACTAGAAAATGAGAGTATTAAAGTTTCATACCTAGATAGCGAAGACGACTTTCAAAGGAAAGATGTCGATTTAAATTATAATACAGAAAAGGCAGAGACATGGTTATGGGAAAATGCAGAGATGAAAACAAACTTTGTAATCCCTGAACCACAACAATCATCTGCCACTCAAACGCCTAGAAGTGTATCACCTATTCAAGAGAAAGGTACACATTTAGAAATAACCCTAGGCAAATCTCAATAGAGAACATAGGAGGATAATATGATTAATTGGATAGTCGCAAGACTAAAGGAAATGTCAACATGGAGTGGTATCGGTTTAGTAGCATTATCATTAGTAATATTACTAGCAGGACCATTCGTACAATACCTTGCATGGGCAGGACTCATATGGGGTATAATTTCAATGATTAAATCAAGTTAATCCTAGACTACACGAAACCCCCTAGAAATAGGGGGTTTTTTATTACTTTTTTTTCACTTTTTTTGCATTTTTCCCTTGACATATGGCAATAGTCGTGCTATTGTATATGTATGATGAGAATTAAAAAAGAGGAAAAAACAATGATTGATTTTATTAGTGCGAATAATGGTGGAATTGAGTTTCATGCTGGATTAGAAAATCAAGTAGGTTTCGCAAAAACTGCCGAAATGGTTGCATACATTATTGAAACAAAAGGTCTTGCAAATACTGTTAATCATAGCAGTAGCATGGACTTTGCAGATGAGTATGACTTTGCCCATTATGATGATGCTTGGAAGTTATGGGACACAGGTCTTAATATTTTACGAGACAAAGGAGCGATATAATATGAGTTGCGATGTGAATACACGAATAAAAGAAGATATTTATGAAGAATTGATGGAAACACCATTAGGTGATTTTATAGATATGATTGCTGGTTTGCCAGGTTCAAATGCAGTAGACAATCTTACAATCGCATTAGTTGATAAAAAGTTCGAAGAAAAGGGTATTTAACCCTTGACAATGGCATAGTTTTCTGATATATTATAGACATAATGATGATAGAAAGTGAGAAAAAAATGGAAAAACTAATTAATGATTACCTTGAACACTTAACAAATGACTATCATGGTTGGTGTGATAAGGCAAAGATAACTCTTACCGCACAAGATAGGAAATATACATTTAGCGAAGGTCGTAACTATTACAAAATCATTCATTTGATGAGTAATGGTCAAAGGTCTGTTCATAGTTTTGTAGTTAAGAAAGCAACTAAAAAGTTCGGTGTTGGTGCAATACTGAAAGCGGCAGGATGGAATGCTCCTGCAACTAACTTTGCACGAGGAACTATATACGATGCAAACACTTATGAAACTCACCGTTGGAGTGGCATTTAATGATTAAGTTTGCTTTAGGTATGTTTGTTTGTTATTTGTTAGTCTCAGTTTTTGGCATGGATATATTTGCTAATCTCTGGGACGAGATGATTAATATTTTTGAAAGGTTGAAGTAATGAAGAAAAACACCATGCAATATGATGTCGAAGATATTCTACTCAGGACATTAGAGTGGGTTATCGTAGATGGTGGTTATATTAGCAAAGGTGGTAATAGTAATAGTAAAACAACTATTGATAAAGTAAAGCAGGACTTACTCAACAACACACCTTCACCTGAAAAACTTCCTAGTGAGTGGGCAGAGAAACAAGTTAAGATTGTTGAGTTCTTTAAAAATATTACAATCAAAACAGATTATGATGCAACGATAAAAACGATTGCAAGTGTAGATGCTATTTCATGGAAACATGTAGGTGCTTGTGTTTCTATGGTACAAGCATATGATAACATGGTAGAAAAACAAAAAGCACATGACGAATATTTTACGAAGTATGGCAAAAGCGATTATGTGGGTGTGCAAGGTAAAAGAAAAAACTGGTTTCTTAAATTAATTGAAAAGAAAAAAACTAATTATGAAGGTTTGTTTGTTTATACATTTGTCGATAGACAAAACAATCTTCATTGTACTTGGGTAACACCTGAGAAAGATGAAAGTTGGGACATCAAGTTAAACGATTGTGTCGACCTTGATGCAACCGTCAAAGGACACAAACTAAATAAGTTTACAGGTGTTCGTGAGACATGGGTAAACAGATTAAAAATAATAGACAATATGGGTTCTGCACAAGGACCTGTGCAACAATAGAGGTAGTATGAAAGCAATAGTATATTCAAAAGCACAATGTGGTTATTGCGATATGGCAAAGAACCTATTGGAACAAAAAGGTATCGAGTTCGAAGAAAAACGAATAGATAGCAATGTGGCAATACTAGATGAACTCAAGGAAAAAGTCCCTGAGGTTCGAAGTGTGCCGCAAATATTTCTTGACAATGAGCATGTAGGGGGTTATAATGAACTCAGAAATAAACTACAAGGAGAATGATATGATTGGAACTAGAGATAGGTTAATCACTAGATTAACAGAAGGCAAACTTAATGTTACTTTCACTAAAAAGAATGGTGAAGAGAGAACTATGTTTTGCACATTGATGAGTGAGTTTCTTCCTGAGAAAAAAGAAACAGAAAAAACAGACCAAAAAGTAAATGAAGAAGTTCTTGCGGTTTGGGATTTAGATAAAGATGCATGGAGAAGTTTCAGACTAGATAGTATATCTAATGTTCAAACTGCCTAACATTCCTAATTATCTTGCTGGTAACAAGGTACCTATAGGTTGGTCACCTAGTTTGATAGAGCATGGTTTCTTAGATGCTTTATCAGACAGACCAGAAAAGGTTGTTGCACAAAAATTAGTAGCAGGAGGTATTACATACTGTCCTGCTTTTGCTAGTTACTATAAGAATGTATTTGCTATAAAGATGCCATTCAAGGTAATCTTTAATAAACTTGGTGGTAGATTAAGTACAGATATGTCACCTAATATAGCACAAGGTAATAAGCATAGTATTTTTAGTATCGAAGAAGATCCTCAAGGTGTTGCGATACAAATACTTCTTTCTAATTTGTTTATAAGCGACAAACCTTATACGATGATAGAGACAATGCCACCTATTCTTCATGGTTGTAGAGAAGAAATTACATACATGAATGGTAGATTTGATTGTCATGCATGGCAGAGACCTTTACACTTTGGGTTTAGAATATCTAAAAAAGTATTAGATAACATAAGTGAAGATGATAGTATAGTATTTGAAAAAGATGAAGTTGTAATGTATGTAAGATTTACAACACCAGATAATAGGTCAGTTACTATGCATCAAATTAGTCCTACAGATTTAGATGTAGTAAGAAAATATACTGCAAGAAATGTTAACTTAAATGCATATGTAAGTCTAATGGATTACAGAGAGATATTTAATAGAGTGAGATATCGAAGACCCAAAAAGTTTTTGAGAGATTTAAATTATGGCAATAATTAGAGAAGTACCACCTAAGAAGAAAAGAACAAAAAAGAAAAAGTCAGATGACTTACTAGAGATACCTGAGTTTCTAAAAAAACTATCAGAGAACGAAGTCGATAGTAAAGGTAGAAAATATAAATGGGTATCAGCAAAATTTGAAGAAAAGTTTATCAATCAAAGACCTGACGGCACTAAAGTTTATATGTATCAAGAAGTCGAAGGTTCTCATAGATTGTATGAAGACGGCACTAAAGTTTATTCACAAGATTTAATTAGAAGTGGTGAAACAGAGAATAAATGGAAGATGCCAGAGAGAGCAGAAAGACCACCTAAAAGAAAAGAGATACATCTGAATATAGACTTACTGATATTTAAGGCAGTTGACGAAATGAAACATGCTAAGAAACGATTAGTTATGAAGTATGTTAGAGAGAACTTAGATGAAAAATATCTAAAAATTGTGAAGAATATTACACCTGCGATAAGTAGAAGAATAGCACACTTGGTAAGTTTACAAAATATTGTTTATGAGAAACAAACTAAAACGAGAACCGTGCTAGTACGAGGAAGGTACAAATATGTCGGATAAAGACAATATAATACCATTTCCTAGTTTAAAAGTTTCTAATTTATCTAAACAAAGATTAAAAGCAGAGCAACTTACTGAGGAGATGAAAAAGACAAAAGCATTTGATTTATGTAATCACTTGTCAGAGGCAGTTATGATGGCAGGTGCAAAAGAGTTAGCATTGAATGGTTTTAAAGTGCAAGACCCAGAGTTTCTAAAAGACTTTTCATTTGCATTAGAGGCATTAAGGTCAGCATGTATGAGACAACAAGGACTACATCATGCCTTTCAAGATTTAAATGATAGATACTGTAAACACAATTTAATTACTAACAAAGCAGGTGAAGTAACTAAAGTTGGTTTAGAGTTATTAATAAAAGAACTAGAGGAAGACTATAACAATGATAATTGATTTACTTAATGACATAAAAGAAATACGAAACGATATGGTTGCCAAGAATTATCCATATCAACAATTAACTAACTTAATTATGAAGTGGGAAGAGAAGTTAAATATACCTGCAAACGATAATGAAGATATGCTAGATAATTTAGATCCTTACATTCCTGAAGAAGAGGATTGATGAAAGTAGTAAAAGTAATCGCCATATATGTTTTAATATTTGGTGTAATGATATACGCAATAGGTTGGTAATGCGAATATCAGATTACATGAAGTTAAGTGAAGTAACAAAGAGAAGTAAAAGAGCAAAGAAACACATAGCAAAAAGAAAAGGTCGAGTTGATAAGAGAACAAACAAGAGAGGTAAAGCAAAATGATTAATCATGTAATGAGTATATTTGGTGCAATCGTTTTATGTTTTGTTGTTATTTACTTGGCACACGAATGGGATATACCTAGAAGATGGTTTTATCACGGTCTAGAATGTAGTGGTGCGATAGGAGGAGGTTGCTTATGATTGAAATACATACAAAAGAATTTCATTGTGATGGACCTGAAGGCGGCGAACACCCTAGAGTATATTATACTATGGACGCAGACAACACTAAAACATGTATGTATTGCAACGAAACTTATAAGTATGTAGAAAAAAATGACTAAAGGTGTAACATTAGAACTCACAGATTGGAATGGTGAAACAGGTAAGTGTGTGAATGGTCACGATGTATCAATACTAACAGGTGGTTATGGGTATTGTGCTGAATGTGGTTACGAGATAGAAGGATACTCTACTCTATATTTACCACCTAAAGGTCATACAATGCCAGGAGTTACTGAATATTAATGAAAGAATTTAATTATAATTTAAACTATAAAAGACTAAAATTTAAACCTAACGATAAAAGATATCGAATAGGTAGAGGTGAGCAAGGTGTATTATTAGTTAGACCATATACAGATGATATATGTAAATACTGGAAGTTTAAGACACCTGAGATAGCATTTGAAAGTGCATCTAGAATATTATTCTTATATCACCAGTACAAAGAAAAGAAAGACTTTGTAGGTATGGATATGTGCCGTAAATTTTTAGAGATGGGTTTCACTAGAAGTCGAAGATATGCTAATCACAAAGACGGCAGAATATATGATGAGAAGTTTAATAGATTGCCGCAAGAACCAGATGCATTGACAAGTGCCAAAGCAGTATCGGCAAGAGTGTTCAGAAATGCAAGAAATGTGGTGACAAAAGACCCAATATATGTTACTATGAGAAAACAATGGAGAAGTAGTGAACAATGATATTAGTTGATTTAAATCAGGTTATGATAAGTAACCTAATGCAACAGGTCAATAGTGCATCAAATGGTCTAGGTGGTCCTGGTATCGAAACAGACTTGATAAGACATATGGTGTTCAATTCTATTCGAATGTATAAGTCTAAGTTCGGTAAGAAGTATGGTGATATTATTATATGTTGCGATGATAAGAACTACTGGCGAAAGCAAACCTTTCCTCACTATAAAGCAAACAGAAAAAAGTTTCGTGAAGAAAGCGATTATGATTGGAATTTAATCTTTGAAAGTCTAAATGAAATACGAGAAGATATCAGACAACACTCACCTTACAAAGTGATACAAGTTGAAACTGCAGAGGCAGATGATATCATAGGTGCTATATGTAAATATGTAGATGAAGAACAACCTTTAGGTGCTGAAAACATATTGATATTATCAGGTGACAAAGACTTTCAACAACTACAACAATTTCATAATGTAGAACAATATAGTCCTATCATGAAAAAGTTTATTAAATGTGTAAGACCTTTTGAATATCTTGCAGAGCATACTGCAAAAGGCGACAGAGGTGATGGTGTGCCTAACATCTTATCACCTGATAGTGTATTTGTAGATGGTCAAAGACAAAAACCTTTGACTAAAAAAAGACTAGCAGAATTTATTAAGAGCGGTGTTGATGCATGTCAAACAGACGAAGAGAAACAACATTGGCAACGAAACAACTTGATGGTTAATCTAACGATGACACCTGATAATATAGTTAGTCAGATTATAGAACAGTTTAAATCTGAACCAAAAGGTAGTAAGAGAAAATTATTAGATTTGTTTATCGCTAAGAAGATGAAACATATGATTGAACTAGTCGAGGAGTTTTGATGAGAAAATTTATATACGATAGTTGGGAAGGTCTCATGGATCATAGATTAAATCCATTACGACATATACCTGACTTGCAAGTACGACATATGGTCATGCAAATACTGGCATTTATGTGGTCTGCCATATTCGCATTACAGACAACAAATATTTTTATGAACTTTGCAATAAGTTCTATCGCCCATGTAGCATTTGTAACAGGTATAGTTGTTACAGTAGCAACATTTAAAGTAGCAGAGACTACAGGATTTAAATTTAGAAGTGGGTATCATTCACATGGTAGGGGTAGAAACTATGTAATTCATAGAGACAAACATGGCAAGATAACTAAACAATACTTGCCTGCTAATGACCCAGGAGGTGAACATGAATAAAATAATCGACCCTAAAAATCCACACACAGTAGGCAAGAGTGTTATGAACTTAGGCAATCATGTATTGATTGCAGGTTTTCTTGCGATGATATCGTGGGTAGTTTGGATGAGTTATGTTTAATAAATTAAAATATTTAATCTTAGATAATCTACCTACTTTGTTTGCAATATTAGTTGTAGCATTTGGTTTGATACTAATTACTAAACATGCAAATGCGGCAGAGTGGAATGATAAACCTGTTATGTGTATGCAACCAGGTGAGTTTGAAGATGTATTGGCAGAAAAAAATCATGTGTTAATATTACAAGGCACACAATTTGCTAAAGTTAGAAGTGAAGAAGGTCTATCAGATATACCTGTAGAAATACCTCTTCTTGTATATGCAGATTTACAAAGTCAAAATTTTGTAGTAGTTGAATATCATCCTTCATATACAAGTTATTGCATACTTGCATTTGGTAAAGATTTAGATATAAGCGGTAAGAGAAGTTAGGAGAAATATGTTAAGAGTTAAGATACCTAATGTTACATTTAGGATTAGAGTAGGTGACGAAGTTGAAACTGATGGTGGTTGTGCTATCGGTGGTGCGTGGGTAAACGAGACTACAGAGGATTACTTTGATAATAAAAGAGTAGTGTTGTTTAGTTTACCAGGTGCATTCACGCCTACTTGTTCAAGTAAACAACTACCTGGATTTGAAAAAGAGTACGACACTATAAGAAGTCTAGGTATAGATGAAGTATATTGTGTATCAGTAAATGATAGTTATGTTATGAATGCGTGGGCAGAGCATATGCGTATTAAACATGTGAAGATGATACCTGATGGTTCTGGTAACTTCACTAGATTTATGGGTATGTTAGTAGGTAAAAATCATTTAGGTTTCGGTATGCGTAGTTGGAGATATATGTGCGTTATCAATAACGGAGTTGTTGAGAAGTGGTGGCAAGAACCTGGCATCAATAACGAAGGTTTAGATGATGACCCATACATAGAAAGCACACCTAATAATATGCTAGAGTATTTAAAAGATAGCAAGAGCAGAAAGTTTAGACCTGACGGTATGTATAAGTGAAACAATTATGGTACAATATAAAAGGTTCACTACTTAGAACTATAGTATTTACTGTAGGTCATTTTTTCATTGCAATAACTGTATTGAAATTACTAGACCCAGGCATCGAACTATGGGTAGCAATGGCAGATGCAGTAATAGAACCATGCGTAAATGCAGTTTGGTATTTCTTGTTAGATAAGTATTGGGTATCAAAATACATAGATGAACCACCAAGACCTATAAAGAGTTAATGCCTTTAGAATACGGACTGCTTTTTGCAGTTATAAATATACCAGTAAGTGTACTTGTAATGTTTTTAATATTACGATTTTATGAGGCGACAGATAAACAGAATGCAAAAGATAAAAACAATAAGATGTATTAATATATTGAATGACAATGATTTCGAAAGTCTTAACAAATCAATCAATCAATTAGATTTCAACTTATCATACAATACTGTAGGTTACGGTTCTGAAGTTAGAGAAGACGATACACCTCAGTTTGTTCATGGTCCTACATACCCACCCATATGGACTAATAGTATATTCGTAGAATTATTTAATCGAATACATTTTGATGTGCAACAATATTTTGATGATGTAACAATGACACCTAAAAGGGCAAAGGTTAACATACTATGTAGTCATGCAAATGCCCCTTTACATCACCCACCTCATACAGACATAGAATACGATGGCAGACAATATAGTTTGATTTACTATCTTAATGATACAGATGCACCTACCTTCTTCTTTGATGATAATGATAAGATAATAGATAAAGCAGAGTGTAAAGCAAATTCATTTATTTGTTTTCCTTCGAATATAAAACACGCCTCATCTAATCCTGTTACACAAAAAATAAGAAGAGTAGTGAATTATGTATTTGAAATCAATAAAGCAAACAGACCTAATTTCGCAGATAATGGTAGGGGCAACGAACTTGATGACTAAAAAGTTACTATCACTACACCCATATATTCATGATGCAAATGTTACTTACTATGATGGTAAGAAATGTCATTATATCAAAATAGAAAGACTTAAACAAGTTAAGAAGTTTCGATATACTGCAGATGTTCTTGATGCATCTTTTATAGATGAATTAAAAGCAGACATTAAGTATTTAAATGTTGATTGGGATAACTTAGATGAAATTGTATTGACTTCAGGTGGTGTAGAAAATCACGAAGTAGTCGAAGAGGTAATGCAAGTAGAAAAACCTTTCAAAGCAACTAGAATAGACCATCATTATGCACACAAACTAAGTGCAGACTGGTTGTTTGGTGAACATGATAGAGCATTAGTCATAGATGGTTGTGGTGATAATGGTAATCACACAAGCATGTACGATACGATACCAGAAGGTGGTAATGTTAAGTTTGTAGATGATAGAGATCCATATCCTATGAGTATAGGTTGGTGGTATGCGAAGATGTCAGATAAGTTTTGTCCTGGTTCTGAAGATGAAAGAAACTGGCGAAACGGTGCATTTGTAGATAATGCTGGTAAACTCATGGGTCTTGCATCTTATGGTAAAAAGATTAAAGGTTACTACGAATGGTTACAAAGTTTACCTTATGAAGATTTTTGTATAGAAGCATTTAATTTTGAGAAACTAAGAAAGTTTGGTTACGAAACTTATGGTAAACCACCTGCTAGAAAAACTGCATATGGTTATGTAGAAGGTACTGTCATGGGTATCACACCTCATCATATAGACTGGTTACATACGGCACAAGAAGTTTTGTTTGAAAAGATTGTTCAGTATGTAAAAGAAACTTTTAGAGATACAGATGAATTTACATATACTGGTGGTGTAGCACATAATGTTAACTTAAATGCAATCATGCAACAAGAGTTTCCTAACATGAAGATACCACCTTATGTAGGTGATGAAGGATTGTCTTTAGGTGGTATGTATTATCTACTAAAAAAGCATGGTATCAAAGCAGACATACCTACATATCAAGCAACTACAGATGAGTTTCATCAACCTAGATTTGTAACAATAGGAAAAATAGCAGAGGCAATACATAAAGGTTGTGTTGTTGCTAATCATCAAATGGGTGCAGAGATAGGACCTAGAGCATTAGGTAATCGTAGCATATTTTATAGAGCAGATTTAATTAACGCACCTAGATTATTTAATACGAGAGGTATCAAGAAGAGAGAATGGTGGAGACCTTACGGTATCAGTTTACTACTAGAAGATGCAAACAAATTTCTAACAACACCTGTACCTTCGCCTTACATGTTGCACACAAGCAAACTAACTGAAGAAGGTAAAAAAGCATTGTCTGGTGTAGTGCATGTAGATGGCACAGTAAGATATCAAACAGTAGAGAAAGATTGGTATGCGTTACTACTCAAAGAGATGCAAAGATTAACGGGTAGTTCAGCAATCGTTAATACATCATTAAACTCTTTTGGTAAACCATTATCACATACGATAGAAGATACAAAAGAATTTGCTGAAATGGCAAAACCTGACTTGACATTTATAGGAGATGATATCTATGCACAAGTTTAAGTTTTTCTACACGCCTGTTTACATACAATCAATACCTTTACATGAGAAAGAAGAACTAATTAAGTTATGTAAAGCACATAGAATAAATGATAATTTTGATGACAATGAACAAGACCAGCGAAGTTTAAATCAAGACAAAGGTTACTACTCAATGCCTTTTGATGCCGAAGAAACTGATATGGCAAGTGAATTACGAGATATTACTAGCAGATTAGTGGCAGAAATAGACCCAAGGTCGGTTTTAGTTAATTTTGACTTTACAATGACTACACAATATGATACTATATACTTCAAAGAAAATCGAAGTAGTTCTTGGGTTGCCAACTATTTTCTAGTGCTACCTAAAACTGGTTTCGAAAATAAAGAGATACGATTACATAATCCTAACTCTTTGGGTACACCTTATTATGAAAAGATAGTGCCAAGAGAAAATATGTTAGTGATTACACCTGCTCATTTAATGTATGAAGTCTTACCTGACCATACAAAAAGCGAGTGTATTTGTATTAGAATGTATTTCGAAGAGGAGAGATAATGGACGAAAAACATTGGACAAGAGAAGACCTACAAGGTAAACAAGACTTAGAAGTAGGCATTTACAATAAACAAGATTACGGTAGTTTTAGATTTTTCGGTCCTACAATCTACATAGGTCAGATGAATCCTGTAATCATAGAGCAAATCAAAGATGTAGGTAACAAAGCAAGACAAGATCCTAAAAGATATGATATGCGTAAGCAACTTGCAGGTAACCTATCTGAAGAATATAATCTAAAGATGCTAGTACGAGATGATGACGATCCTATCTATCAAGAGATTAAGAAACATTGTGCTAGATATATTTGTGGTGCAGAGCATGGTATGGCAGAGTATCAATCAGACCATTACATCAAAAACATTGAAATGGAAAGCATGTGGATTAACTATCAAAAGCAATACGAATGGCAACCTGAACATAGTCATAGTGGTCATTTAAGTTTTGTTTTGTACTGTCAGATACCAAACACTATAAGAGAAGAAGAACAACACCCAACACAACAAGGCAATTCACCTATGTCAGGTGCGATTACTTTGTCGTATGGTGAAGATAACACTTACAACACTACTGTTAAACACATAATGCCAGAGACAGGCGATATCATCGTATTTCCTAACTGGTTAAGACATTATGTATATCCATTTGTAAGTGATGTAGAAAGAATAGCAGTAGCAGGCAATGTGTTCACAGACAAGACCTTTGCTGGTGATACGAAGTGGAAAGATAGTCCTTATACAGATAAGGATTTAAAGAAACTAAACGAGGTAAACTAAAATGAGAAGAAACTTATACGAGTTCTTGAAAGAAGTTAACGATGCACCGTCAAAGGCAGAGAGAGTAAGAATGCTACAAGCATTCAATGTCAAACCGCTAAAGACGATGTTACAGTTGGCGTTTGATAAGAACATACAATTAGATGTGCCAGAGGGGGCGCCTCCATTCAAAAGAGATGAGAGAGAACCTATCGGTATGTCAAGCACGGATTTAATGAACGAGACCAGACGACTGGCAAGGACCGCCGTGGGTACTACAGACATCAACAAGGTACGAAAAGAGACTATCTTTGTGCAAATACTTGAAGGTATTCATTACACAGAGGCAGACCTTGTGATAGCATGTAAAGATAAGAAGTTAGAAGACATGTTTCCGAATGTTACCAGAGAAGTGGTAAGAAAAGCATTCCCGTCTATACTAACTGATATACAAACAAATCAATATACGAAGAAAGCAGAGGCATAATATGTCAATAGATTATAAAGTCAAGTTCTATACACTAGACGACCAAGTGAAAGCATACAAAGAAAATACTGAATTGTTTTACGAAAAAGGCAACAAGTCTGCCGCAACTAGGGCGAGAAAAGCACTAGGTGAGATAGGCAAGTTTGCCAAAGAGCAAAGAAAAGCAATTCAAGAAGATAAGAATAGTTCAAAGTAAGGAGAATCCTGATGGGAGATATTCGTAAACAAATCATAGACGGCATGATTGCACACAATAAAGGCAAGATTGCCAAGCATAAAGCAAATGTAGAGATATACCTAAATCAATCAGTAGGCATCGGTGAGCATGGTGATGTGCTTGAAACTATCGAAAAAGAACTCAATGCAATGGGTAAATGTCATGAACAATTAGAGATGATAAACATGTACTTTGCCGACAAAACACCCAAGATTTAATGAGTATCTCCTAGTCTTGAAAAAGTCCCCGACCATGGTCTAAATAGTCATATGAGAAAAGAACGATTAAACGAAATACGAAAAGAAATGCGTATCGAACAAGACCTATATGGTGTGAATAATACGAAAGACTTTGCCACAAGAATTGCTGAAGAAGAAGAGATATTGTCTATATCATTGAAAGAAAGTCGTAGAGCAAAAGCAGAAAGACTAAAGAAAGAGCAGGTGAAATCATGAGTGCATTCTGGCATACTGTCATTGCATTAAGTTGTATGTATCTTTGTTATTGTTGGGGTAGATGGTCTGTAAAGAACCGCATATTAGACTTGCAAAAGTTTCTGATAGAGGGTAAATTCGTTGCAACTTATACTCAAAAGAACGGTAATGTTGTACTGTTAAAACACCCTATGGCAACTCAAAATTCATCGAAAACATCGGCAAACGATTAGGGTTTCAGAGCGGTAATCAATAAAAAAAGCAATAAAAAACATACATGGGAGCGATGTTGAGGTGGCGAGATATCGACCGCCCAGGCGCCTGAGAGAGTGTGTTGCCGAACCCACGCATTATAGCACGAATACGCACCTGTGTCAAGTAAAAAACCGGCGAAATAATGCGGAATAATGCTTGACAAAATGCCAGTCTTGTGCTAGTATAATACTATGAACTGTTGGAAAGAACTCGCAGATACAGTTACTTACTCTGTAGATGACTGTTTATGCATAGATGGTTACATGCTATACGAACATATGGAGCAGTTATATAAGGTGCCCTGTCAAAAGTGCAGTAAATCCGTAGGTTCTGAGGCGGCAAATGACGAAAATAACCCTTGACATTGGCGGCATTTTGCTGTATAGTGAGAGTATGAATAACCGAGAGGTACAATTATATGATGATTAAATTGATTAAGGCAGCGATTGTTGCCACAGGAATCTTTGGATTCTTTCTCATGCTTGGCGCAGTAGGTTCAGACTGCGATGGCAAGTGTATGGAGAATGCAATGAGTTTATTAGACACATTACTGTATAGTCTGCTAGGCGTAGCGATGATGGTAGGTGCTCTGATAGGGTTTAACTATATGTCTAACTTTGAATAAGGAGGTGAACATCATGGCAAGGACAATGGTACAATACGAGAAAGTTCTAGAAGTGCTGAAAGCGGCAGATGGCGAACCAGTAATGCTAGAAGAGTTAAAAGAGAAGTGCGAGGCGGCAGGCGTCTTCATGTATAGAATAAGTTCTTATATGTGGGACATCAAGACCAAGACTTCATACGGCGTTATGCCTATCAAAGATGGTAGGAAGTGCGTAGGATATAAACTAGTCGGTAATGGCATAGGTGCATCGAAGACACAAACTACAGAAGCAACTGCGGATGTAGATAGTCAAACGATTGACACCAGCAAACTGGCAGTCTCCGCACACGCCTAAACATATTCGCTAGGCGTTTTTCTTCCCTTTTTTTCGCCAGCGAAACAACCCACGCCCATTCGTGATTGGATAGGTGTGGGTTTTTTTGGTTAACCTACTGAAATACAACGATATTTTCTTTACGATTTCCCTTGACAACAGGTCTCATATATGATATACTGGTAAGATTAGGCGCCTTGGACCCCCCCACATATGCAATAACGATGTCAATATTCTGACACTAGTGCCCTCGTTCTGCGGCGGATTATTCTAAAGGGTTTTCGAACTTTGCCACCAAACACCATTATTTAAAAAATTTTTTTTGGAAATTTTTTTGGGTATATAGTTGGCGTCCCCGGCAGGACTCGAACCTGCAACATCTAGTTTAGAAGACTAGTGTTCTATCCTGTTGAACTACGGAGACTATACAACTATTGCACTAATAGAAATAGTGCCACAACTAGAATAAGTTCCATTACTTGACCTCACTTGGTTTGATTTGTTCCCATTGTTTGTATAACTCAGTTTCGCCTGTAGCACGATATGATTGACCTGTCTCTAAGTCATGTATCAACCATTTCTTCGGACACTTCGTAAGTATCGTGAGATTGATTGGACTCTTCAACTCTTCAACACTCGTATTATCTTTCAGTTTTCTCATATGCTCGTAGTACGAGTAACTTCTACACGATAACAGTTTACAGTTTCATCACAAAGCATCGGTCTTGAACACGATGCAGTTAACAGTACAATACTAATAATCAGAATAAGATACATCAAACTTCGCCATATCGGTATCTCAAATTCTACATGCAACCACTTCTCATTTCTCATACAGTAAACCTTTCTATCAGACCTATCACTACATGATAACACGCCCAACCTATAAATCCATATATACATGCAAACAGAACCATCTCAATACTATCTGTTTCATGCCACCATTGTAAAAGTTTTGCTTTCATTTTCTTCGATTATTCCACCATTCGTAAACAAAGTATGCCACCATGAGCATCACAATGATAAAGTATATTTCAATGGGTCTCATTGCTAAGTCTTCATATGTACCTGTAATCATTTGAACATACTCCTTAGTTTATTTAATGGGTTTCGTAAACTCTCATGTACTTCATTGATTACTTTGATGTGACCTGAAAGCATTGAAACTAAATCGTCAAGTCTTTTTTCAAGACGATGTATATCTGAACTTAACTGATTTTGCTTTGCCCCGATATCTGCTATCTGAGATTTCAGTTCTTCGATTGCTTTATCTTCTTTTGCCAGTCGCAGGATCATTTGCCTCCCTCTTGCTTAATACAGTAAGACCACCTTTGTTATATGCTTGACCGATTACATATTGAGAAGAGATTTCTTTCTTCCATTCTGTATTGGGTTTTGTTGCATTCCCTACGAAAGGTGATGAGTTACTTACTGTTGGTTGATTTGCTTTTGCATCTCTTTGAATACTTGTTTCTACCATAGGAACATAGTTACTTCGTATTCGTTTCTTGCCATAGAGATACCTTTTAAATTCATCTTCATTCATGATAAGTTTTTTATCAATAGATTTTACACCATCGTTATATGCTTTCATCATTTCAAAAAATTTTTTTTGAGTATATTTAGGTTTTTTTCGCCTTTTTGTATTTAAGGTCGTATAGTAAGCAGGCATCAATGGCATATATTTTCTCTACTGATAATTTAATTTAAATTTAAGTTTACGATATTCTTCTGGCAAACTATTCTTTATCTTTGCCAGGTCTTCTTTGAGTTTTTCATTTTCTTCATTCAATTCTTTCACACGCATTTGCAGGTTATGTACCTCTGCCTGCTTTTCTGCCATGTCTCGTTTCCACATATCATCGTTCTTATAAACTTTCATAACACTACTATACTCCTTTCTACACAATTAGTCAAGCATTATTTCGGTAATTTTTCAATATTTCTTTTAAATTTCCAATAAGGAATCACTTCTTTATGCGAATAGTTTAGGTCGCACACATACCGATAGTTACAATATACCGTATGGTAGATTTTATTACGAGACCAAGTAGGTTCGTAACTATAATCTTTATAGCGATATACTGGAAGATTTTCAGGATTCAAGTCTTTTATTTTAGTAGTCATGGTAATAATCCTTCTCTGTCATTTTTACCATAGAAAAAGTCGGAGTTTTGCCTGCCGACATTATATATAGGGTGTCCCCCTTTTAAGTCAAAACTTCGTTTTCATCAACTAAGTTATCGACTATAACCGAACCGTCTTCTTTCGCATACTCATCATCTGGATCATATACTACTTTTCCGACATATTCGGTAGAACCGCTCTCTGAATAATTACAATCAACATAATTGGTTTCAACACCGTTATTATTTTCGGTAATAGAACCATTTAAAGTATTTACTTCAGAATAGTTAATACCCCCACCATCTAGAAACTTCTGGTCTGCCTCATCTTCATTAGCGGCAAGAACCTCTTGCTGAATTTCGATAGTGTAGTATGTTTTCTTTCTGTATAGATTTTTACCGAGGTCGTCTTTAAAGACACAAACCTCTGTCTTCACTTCACTCATCACATATCACTCCTTTTCATAGTTAAAGACTTTGTAAGTCTTGGGTTAAAATCATATTTAAAAAACTGTCTTGTATTAAAAGTCTGTGCATAATCTTCTACGAAACTTGCACCATCACCTGTGATATCTGTAGTATCTTCACCAAACTCTTCATCATAAGTCTTATAGTAATCATCACCTGTAATCATGTTTACTTCGCTATGACCAGTAAAGTTACTAGCACTTTCTTTAAAGTTGTTATCACAAAACGATTTAACTTTTTCTTTAAAACTTTTATCGTTAATTCTGTTCAACTGAGATAACGGTACATTTCTAAAGATAGTATAATGAATATCAAACCAATCATTATCTTCATCATCAAAGTATTCTCTAGAATAGACTAGATGTATTGTACCGTGTTTCAGATTATATTGCATTAGTGTATTGTCTCTTTCGCTACTTCAAAGTATTCTTCAAGTTGCTCTTCTAATCCATATTCAGTTTCGAATCCTATCAGACCCCATGCAATCTCGGCATCTAAACATTTCTTAACTGCATCTGCTATACTCAACTTGCAAGTGTTTACTTCTTTTGTTACATTTGTCAGAAAGTTCTCTGCCTCGTCCCAGTAGAAGTTTTTAGTCTTACTCATATTATCTCCTTTGTTAATTTAATCATCATATAATATAGTTATAGCATGAAATAGTGGCATATGTCAAGGGTTATTTTCAATTTTTTTTGCCTCAAAAACCTAGTAAAATCAACACTTTCTGAATATGCATAATTGTTGTGTCAAAATAGCAAGGGATATGTTCATATTGCATAACTAAATATTCGTGTCAAAGTAATAATCTAACATAACAGGGAGTACAATGTCAAGACTTTTGAACAATTTTTTTGGGTGGTTTTTCAAAGTAGAGAATCCGCCGATGGTAAATTATATTAAAACAGAGTACCCAGAGCAAGACTGGGAATATCAAGCGAATAAAAATGGTGTAGATCCTAAATCTATATCTAAAAAGTTTCCATATTGGATATAATGTCGTTTGTGAGAGGACTTGTTCTAGTTCTTTCTCTTACCATATTCGCATACTCTTCACTTATCTCGGATCCTATCCAGCATCGGTTAAGATTTCGACTTGCAACTGCAGTCGTACCTGAACCCATAAACGGATCATATACAGTTGCACCCTCATCGGTGTAACTATCAATAAGTAATTCAACAATAGGTATCGGCATACCGAAACTAAAGTTTGCATACTTTTGATTTTCAACCACATGACAATCAGGCAGTAGTTCTTTTTTAAGTTTTCGTGTTTGTCCTTTTCTGCTAAAGGTTAAAAGGTGCTGATAGTTCATACGAAACATATTTGTTCCTAGACCTTTGATCCAGAGTTTATGAGTGTGAAGTCTATAACCTAACTTTTTAAAACTATCAATTACTTGACTATGTTTAGATAAAACTTCACCTTTGTATTTTCTATCAGAGATACAGATTGATACAAAGTTACCTTTAGGATTAAGTAGATGTGCCCATGTATCAACAAAGTTACAATAGTTTAAATCTTTGTCTTCGTTTATTTCAAAAAAATCTGGTGGGGAAGTTAGCACATAATCATATTCTAAATTACGATTGAGTGTCTCCCGACAATCTTCAACATATATCATTATCTTCTTTTCTTTTTTCTAATCTCGTTTTCTATCCATTGTTTTGCAGTTCTATTCTTAACTGGTTTTTTTACTAGTTTCGCAACTTGTTTATATGCCATATTTAATTCATTATCAGTTGCTTTGTCATTATTAATACTTATATAGTTTTGTTTGAATAATTGTTTTAGTTTAGGTTTATTGCCCTGAATGGTCGCATGTGATTTTTTAACTATATCTTCTGGTACAGTTCTAGACCTTTCTTGATTTCTTTGTAGTGCAACTTCTAAACTAGTATCTACGAATATTAAATAACAATCATAACCTAACTCTAAGAGTTTAGCAGTTTGCCGTCTGATAACATCTAAGTCTCTAGCAGTAGCATCTATAACTAATCCTAATCTACCTCTTATGTAGATGTCCATAGCATTGCCTGTAACTCTTTTTGCAACTGCTCTTATAGGATCTCTTCTTTCTGCCTCATCATCAGGCATCTTTGCAGATAGACCTGCTTTCTTTAGACCTATCTCAAAAGCATTATCTGAATTAACATTTTTTAATCCTAGACCTGGGGTAACTTTTTTAGCAACATATGATTTGCCTGACCCTGGACCGCCTGCCATGAAGAATGCTTTAAATATGCCTGGGTCGTAAACACCTTCACTAAGAGTTACTTCGTGTTTAAATTGATGAAAATCTTTATACATTAGTTAACCTACTATTATAAATATTATGAGAATATTTATATATACTAAATATCGTTATCAGGGAGTAGTCAATGGAACGAAAAACAGACAAAATCGAAGCAAGTCTTAAAAAGCAGACTTCTGATTATCAAGCAACTAAGAGAAAAATAGTTGATGGTAAAGTTCAGTATGTTAATGATGGTTCTAGAGTAACAAGCAGAATAGGTGATGACCCTGCAGGATCTAAAGTAGGTAAAATTAAACCTGAAGAGATTTACGGCAAAGCACCAATATCTCTTACTAAAGAACAATTAAGAGATCCTGAAAGAAACCCCTACAACAACGGTACTATATCTTGGGATAAAGAGAAACATATTCTTACAGACCTAGATGAAAAAGTAGTTGATAAAGAAAAAGGTAGAGTATTCAAGAATGGTAAGTGGAGACCTATCAATTCTAAGTATAGCGAAGGTGATAGGATTATGTTTACTGAAGAAGGACACTCACATTGGGGTCTAGAAGGTATGATAAAAAATATAAGAAGTTACAATGATCCTTATGTTATGGCAGTAATAGTAGAAGATAGAAGAGCAAGAATACCAGGCGAAAAAGTTGTTTGCACAAGTGACCAAGTAGAATTAGTTTCAGCGGTTCATTCAATGAAAGATGACTACTTGTTTACAAATGTTTCAAGAAACGATATTGTTGCAGGCGATAACGATTAATTTTACTTGACAAACCTAGTTTGTTATATTATAGTGAGTGAATTATGAAGAAACATATTGATTATATTTTTCCGCACCCTATAGCACAATTTCAATTAGATGTAGATAACGATGCGATTACAAAAGTTATCTATGATATTTTAGGTGATGTAAGAGAAACTAAACAACATGGTTGGAACTGTGAAGTTATTTCTTCTTACAATCACAAAAAATATACTGCAGAATTTTACAAACATAATTGTGTAATAGATTTACTAAATCAAACTCAACAAGCAGGTGCAGAGTTTGTAAAAGAAGTAGGTTGGGAACCTGCAGGCAATCATTTTCCTTATACAGTAGACCATGCTTGGTTTAATCTTTATCGAAATGACGGAGACATAAGACATTGGCAAGAGGCACATCATCATGGGGTACATGACATTTGTGCCATCTATTATGCCACAGTAGATGATAGTTTTACAGAGTTCGATAATCCTAATAGTTACACTTTTCATTTAGCACATGGACAAAAATACGGTTCTAGTCCTGTAACTAAAAAGTTATATAGAGTTGTACCACAACCTGGCAAACTAGTAATCTTTCCTGGGTATATGTTTCATCGTGTTAATCCTTCCAAGTCAAATAATTTCATTCAAAATCGAATAACTATTGCCATGAATTTCGTACAACTTCCAGAAGAAGAGAGATTACTCAATAAAATCAACGATTCCAGTCAACTTAATTTGCCGATTTAACCCTTGACAAATACTACCACATTTGTTATTATGACTTATGAAAGGTAAAAATGCACATGAGATATAATAGTAAATATAAAAAACAATACGACAGACCTCGTAAAGAGTTTTATCCTAAAGCAACAGGTCTAGAAGTTATCGTTAGAAATAACGATGTTGAAAAAGCAATTAGAATATTAAAAAAGAAAGTTGCTAAATCTGGTCTTATGCGAGAGTTAAAGCAAAGAGCATACTACGAGAAACCATCTGATAAGCGAATTAGAAAACAGAAAGAGGCGGTTAAAAGATGGAGAAAAGTACAAAAGAAACTTCAGGAAAGGTGGTAGTTTATGATACCTAAAATAAATACATTTTTATTAATTGGGGTAATTACTTTTATAACTCATTTTTATATTGTTGTAAATAAAAAATTCGATGAGATGCAATCATATCTTGATGCGACTTATAACGAATTAAGTATGATACATTATGATAATGAAATTAGTTTAGAAGAACATGTCAATAATGATAATCACAATGGTGATACTCTAGAAGAAAGCATGACACAATTTCTAAATCTAATTAAAGAATTAAAGAAACTAGATAACGAGGGTAATCAATAAATGAATATTTTTTACTTAAACAAAGATCCTAAAGTATGTGCCGAACAACATTGTGATAAACATGTTGTGAAAATGATTGTTGAATATGCACAATTACTTTCTACTGCACATAGGGTCATAGACGGTGAGGAGTATGAAGACCGAAGTAAGAACAATAGAAAGATTAAAAGATGGAAACTATCTAACCCAAACAAAGATGAGATTATATACAAGGCGTGCCATGTATCACATCCTAGTGCTATTTGGGTTCGTAAGTCTTCTCAGCATTACTTATGGTTGTTCAGTTTGTTCACCGAACTTAGTAAAGAGTATACCCAAAGATATGGAAAGACCCATAGCACACATAGATTGCTCGGTGAACTTTTAAGTGAAGTTCCTAGTAATTTAGCAGATAATGGTTTTACAGAACCACCACCTGCGATGAAACACTTTCCTGATTGTATAGTGCAAGGTGATAGTATTCAATCTTATCAAAATTATTATGTAGTGGCAAAACAATACTTTGCAAAGTGGACTAATAGAAATATACCGACATGGTATAGTGACCGTGTAAGTCAAACGGTCTAAATAGTTCCATGCCAACATATACATTTATTAATCAAGCGACAGGTAAAACGGAAGACAAGTTCATGTCTATGAGTGAACTTGATGACTTTACTAAATCTAATCCTCACATGGAAAGAGTATTAACTGCACCTGCTATTGTAGGGGGTGTAGGTATGCGAGTAAAAGAAGATGGTGGGTTTAGAGAAACAATGTCTAAGATAGCAGAGAAACACCCAGGGTCACCTCTTGCTGATAAGTACGGTTCTAAAACAAATAAAGCAATTAAGACTAAAGAGATTTTAAACAAACATAGACGAAGACAAAAAAATAAATAGGAGTGTGCTACTGAGAAACGAAGATGTTCTATTAGGTCAATCTAAAATAGACCGAATGCAACTTTGTCAATCCAGTATTGTGCAGGTGGTGAGGCGCCTCACCACCATCCTTTCATTAGAGAGATTACATGATTAAAGAAGTTATACATGATTTTGCAAAGTGGTTACAAAAGAAGTCTTATGTAGCACCCGAACCTAAAGTAGAATTTTATTCTATCATCGAAGGTCTAGAAAGATGGCAACCTATAGTAAGAGCAAATAAATTTGTTCCGTCTTGGTATAAAGACTTACCTAAATTTCATGCAGACGAAGATGTTCAAGATCCTGACTTATATAAAGGACACTTACCATCAGGTACCCCGATAGAATGGGGAACTAGAAATCAAACAATTAAAACTTGCCCAGGTATGCAAGATATAATGACACAAGGTTTCTATAATTTATTTTGGTCACAGGCACTTATAGAAGTTTCACAAGCAGGAGATTTTGTTTGTTTCACTCCTACTAATCAAGGAGGATATGTTCCTGCAGGTGATGACAATAGAAATGCAGATTACACTAGAATAAAAACTTCAAAGTTAGAAGATGTTGTTCGTCAATTAAAAGGCAGAGGTCTTTCAGATGCCGATTGTGATTATTATAAAAAACAATATCACGATAAAGAGTTTACAAGTTTTAGTACGCACCCACCAGGTCAATACGATACAATGAAACCTTTGTTGCCTAGACACTATTCAAAACAATTACTAAAGTTGCATAGTCCTTGGCGTATCATTACACCTAAAGGTTGGTCTACGATTGTTACAAATCCTGTTTATCATTTTCATCCTGTTCTAGAAACGATGACAGGAATTATTGATACAGATTTTTATCATATGTTTAATTCCTTTTTCTTTTTAAGAGATACGGGTCTTAAATTTGAATTAACTTTTGGTACACCTATTGCTTGGTATCTAATCGTAAAGAGAGAAGACTTTCCTTATGAGATAAGACAAGCAAGTGCAAATGATTATGCACACGAAAGAGTATTACAAAATCATATGAATAGTAGGTGGGGAAGTGCCGCACCATATAGAGAAATGAAAAAGATATACAAAGGAGGTAAATGTCCATACGGTCATGATGAGAAATAATTGATGACCTAATATTATGTTTAGATATTCTAAAGGGAGAACTAAATGTCTAGACGAGAAAAAATTATCACATGTAAAAACCTAAGACCAGGTTTACTTCAAGAAATAAATCCTAAAACACCAGCACAAAAAGAAACCTTTCAAGCATTCGATGATGACAAAAATCTTATGCTACATGGATATGCAGGTACAGGCAAAACTTTTATCATGTTGTATCTTGCCTTGAACGCAATATTAAATCGAACTGTACCTCAAGAAAAAATATTAATTGTAAGGTCAATGTTACCTATTAGAGATATAGGTTTTCTACCAGGCAATACTGAAGAAAAAACATCTGTATATACAGAACCATATAATGCATTGTTCGAAGAACTATTTCCTGAAATACCTAACCCATATGACCTTGCTAAATATAGTGATATACTAGACTTCATGCCTACTTCTTACATGAGAGGTATTACTGTAAGAGATAGTTTAGTAATTGTTGATGAATGTCAAAACTTAAACTTTCATGAACTAGATACTATCATGACAAGAGTAGGACAAAATAGTAAGATTTATTTCTGTGGTGATTTTCTACAAACAGATTTGAGAAACCCACAAGAACAAAACGGCATAATTAAATTTATGGAAATACTACACGATATGAAATCTTTTAGAACTGTAGCATTCAAAGAGCATGATATTGTGAGAAGTGGTTTAGTAAAGGAATATATAATAAGTAAAAACAAAAAAGAATATGCTATGAATTTTGATAGTATAGATAAGAAATTAAGGAGTAAGATAGCATGAAGATAAGCGATAAAGGTATAGAACTCATCAAACACTTTGAGGGTTGTGAATTACATGCCTATAAAGATATTGTTGGAGTGGTAACTATTGGTTATGGTCATACAGGTAGCGATGTTGCCGAAGGACAAACAGTTACCGAAGAAGAAGCGGAAGAAATCCTAAGAAAAGACTTGACTAAGTTCGAAGATTATGTTAAAAATTATGTAGAATGCGAATTAAATCAAGAACAGTTTGATGCCTTGGTGGCATGGACATTTAACTTAGGACCAGGTAACTTGAAATCTAGTACATTACTTAAACGATTAAATGAGAATGATTACGATGATGTTCCTAATCAGATACGAAGATGGAACAGAGCAGGCGGCGAAGTTGTCTCAGGTCTTGTAAGAAGAAGGAACTCAGAGGCACACCTGTTTGAACATGGTGAGTTGAAGTACGAATTTGATGATTGAGATTAATAAAGAAAGACCTCCAGTAGAGGTAGAAAAATTAGGATACGATAAAGAACAGTTAGAGCATTTTAATATCTACTTTCAACATAATTTTAGATGGACCTATAACATGGGTCATAGTAATGATAACAAATATTTTTGTTCAGATTATACAGTTGATGGATTGTATGTTCAACAAGATCCTTTTGTTAAATTAATATGGCAAAGAGCATGTGATAAATTTAACATACCATCTTTATCAAAGATAGGTAGATGTTACTTGCTAGGACAAACACAAGGATTAGATGGACCTTGGCATGATGATTATGATGTCAACGAAAATCCTAATATAAGAACTTTGTTATACTATCCTATTTTTAATCCTCATCGAAAACATAAAGGAACACAATTTAAATTTGAAAATGAAGACGAAGTTGAAATTCAAGAAGTTCCTTATGAACAAGATAGTGCAGTTTTCTTTGATGCAGGAGTAACTCACAGAGGTCTTTCAACTACAGATACTAAATCATTAAGAGTATCATTAGTATTTCAATGCATAGATGTTAACATGGACATGAAACATTGGTGTGAAGATACTTGTGGTAACGATGAAAGACTAGATAATATTATACGACCTATTATACCAGGATAAAGATAAATGTTTAATCATGTAAATACGATTGATATACCAGAACTACAAACACTAAACGAAAACAACTCTAGATTTTATATTACACCTACAGGAGAGAAGTACCCATCGGTTACTACTCTTCTAGGTTGGTCTACAAGAAAATCAATTTATCAATGGCGGCAAAGAGTAGGTGAACAAAAAGCAAATAGAATATCAGGTCAATCATCTGCTAGAGGTACAAGATATCACAATATAGTAGAGAAGTATTTGCGTAATGAGGATGTGTCATTTAGTTCACCACTAGATAAAGACTTGTTCAATTCTACAAAAAATCTCTTATCTCGCATAAATAATATTAATCTACTAGAAAAGACTTTGTATTCTGACCACTTAAAGTCTGCAGGAAGAGTAGATTGTATAGGTGAATTTGACAATAAACTTTCAGTAATAGATTTCAAAACATCATCGAAACCTAAAACTGAAAACTACATCACCAATTACTTTATGCAAGGTAGTGCCTATGCGGTGATGTTTGAAGAGAGAACTGGTATACCGATATCTAACATAGTTATCATTATGGCAGTTGAAGGTAATGAACCGCAATTATTTCGAACTAAAAGAGATAATTACATAGAACAGTTTAAAGAACTGAGGAAGAGATACGACAATGAAAAACTTACTAACTAAAGTTGTAATATTCTCTCTTTTGTTCTTAGGGGTATTAGGAACCACTACTGCATATGGAGTAGAAAATGGTTACAACACTAGTCCCGTTGCGCCACTAGAAAACGAAAAACCTGAAGATGCAAAACCTGAGAACGAAGAAGAGGATTTCGAAGGACATTACAGACAAAAACCAGTTGTTTGTAGTTACGAACTAGAAAAGGTATTTGAATACTTGCATAGTCAAGGTGCAGTTATATTTGGTAAATGGTACAGACCTATTGACAATGCATATGTTACAATGTGGATTGACAAGACAGGTGACGATAGAGGACAAGTATCTATTTTAGAAACTTATCCTAATCATAATTTAGTATGTACTGTTAGCGGTGGATTAGATTTTAATGTGAACGAAAACTTTGCAACTGAAGAAGAAAAACAAAATTACAAAAAAGAGCAAGAACTTGAAGAAACAGATGATGAACCTATATTACAGTATTCTACAGAGGGTGCAATAAAAATCTAATTTTACCCTTGACAAATAAGTTGTCTTGTGCTATAAATATAATCGCAATGATGAAAGCAGTTGAAAGGTTAACAGGACCAGGGGGCAGTACCCTGCACCTCCACCAAAACATTTTTAAATTCAGAGAATTTTTTTATGGGGGTGAACTAGGATCGACTGGAATTTATTAGATTGTCTGGAGTTGCCGGTAAGACACGACCGATAATCAGTTCAATTTTACAAACGCAAACGATAACTTTGCACATTCAGAGTATGCCCTAGCGGCATAATTTGAGGGGTTGGCGACTTACCTTGCAACAGAAAAGTCGCATTTTATATAGGTTTTTTTTACTTGACAAATCACAAATAATAAATTATGATGTATCTATGAATAAAATAATTATACTAATGTTTGCCACTCTATGGGTGGTATTTTTTCACCACAATGCAAAAGCAGACGACCTTGACGAATTAGGTTGTCTTGCTAAGAATATTTACTTTGAGGCAAAGTCTCAATCTAACGCAGGTCAAATATCAGTTGCTTTAGTTGTAATGAATAGAGTAAAAGATAGTAGATTTCCTGATACGATATGCGAAGTCGTTTATCAAGGACCTGTAAAAGAAAGTTGGAAGACAAGACAATATCCTGACTTAGAAGACCACAAAAGAATATACTATCCTAAAAAACATCAATGTCAATTTAGTTGGTACTGTGATGGTAAGTCTGATAAGATATGGAATGAAGATGCATTTGCAAGAGCATTTATAATTGCAAAGAGAGTTATATCAGGTCAGTACGATGGATACTTAGAAGGTGCTACACACTATCATGCAACTTATGTTAATCCTGATTGGGCAAAAACAAAAACTCTTATAACACAAGTGGGCGACCATATCTTTTATAGATGGGACTAAAATGAAACACGAATTATTTGCAACACCTGTTTGGGAAGACGATGTTTTTATATCGCCTAGTAGTGCAGATATTATGAGAGATGAAGTGTTAGATTATGCATACAAAGAAACAGGCATATCTGATTTGTCTATAACCTATTATACTTCTAGCAATACTTTAAGTCGTTTTAAGATTAGTGAGAACTTTAAAAGACTTCACTATGAAATAGAAAAAACTGTATCAAATACATTTGATGTAGATAATTATATTATAAAACATTCTTGGGTAAATGTTGTAGCAAAAGAAATACCACAATCATTACACCGACATGGTCCTCAAGATAATATTAGTGCTATATTATATTTTGATAATATAGGAGAAACTCTTTTTGCTGATCCTAGAGTTCAAGTATATGGATCACCAAGATGGAAATCAAAAGCAATGCCAGGTAAGTTATTATTCTTTCCTAGTTATCTTTATCATGAAGTACATAAACATGATGATGAAAGACGAAGAGTAGTATTTGCCTGTGATTTAATTAAGGATGAAAGATGACCCCGATGACACCTAAACTCTTTAGCAAAACAATCGAAGATATAGTCAAAGATAAAAAAGTTAATCACATGGATGCGATAGTAATCTTTTGTGAAAAGAATGATGTAGAACCACAAGATGTTAAAAAGTTTATAACTAAAACACTCAAAGATAAAGTTGCCTTAAATGCACAAGAACTACATCTAATACCGAAGACGAATACTCTGCCGATATAAAGGAGTAAGAAATGATTTTACAACAAGAATATTTTGAAGCAAATAATATTCTCACCGAAGAAGAAATACAAAAGATTAT
>CEUT01066213.1_pt1 | contig 45918 bp, 62 predicted proteins | sample 531401 | NCBI WGS metagenome assembly CEUT01 (sample SAMEA2622821, study PRJEB7988) | marine metagenome | biome: marine biome (ENVO:00000447); feature: surface water layer (ENVO:00002042); material: "saline water (ENVO:00002010), including plankton (ENVO:xxxxxxxx)" | depth 5 m | reverse complement strand
TCTCCTATGAGTCCCACAGGTATCGCTGCATATAAACGATGGTTAAAAACAGAAGAAGGAATAGAAGATAAGTCAGAAGAACATCCTTTCTATAGAGAAGTCAGTGAAAACATGGGTTCTCTAGGATCAGTTACAACTGCTAAGTCCTTCTTAGAAAAATTATTCAATGCCCCTAGTTCAGATAAGAGCTAATAGATCTCTTCTGAACCCTTACAGTGTTAGTTTAATTAGTATTGGTCACTTTGTCAAGCTTGACACATGAACACTATTAATGTAGTATAATATCTATAGGTGCAAATGTTCTCATGGCAATTATGGCTCCGAAGAAAAAACAGCACTACGTTGACAACAAGAAATTTCTTGAAGAACTCGTCAAGTATCGTAAACGAGTCCATGTCGCCAAAGAACGTGGTCTAAAAAAACCCAGAATTACAGAATATATCGGTGAGTGCTTTCTCAAGATTGCAACTCACCTTTCATATAGACCAAACTTCATCAACTACATGTACAAAGAAGACATGATTGGTGATGGTATAGAAAATTGTGTGCAGTACATCGATAATTTTGATCCCGCAAAATCATCAAATCCCTTTGCTTATTTCACTCAAATCGTCTACTATGCTTATTTGCGGCGTATTTCTAAGGAGAAGCGGCAGATGGATATTAAAGACAAACTTATAGAGAAGAAAGGTTTTGATGAAGTCTTCCACACTGATGGCGAACATAGTCATGCAGAAATGAACTCCATTAAATATCGTATTGAATCTAACATGAGGAATTAATTATGAGTAAGGACAAACCAATCTCGGTAGAAGACTACAAAGATGTCGCTGATGATTTCTTTGCTAAGTACGACTTCGTTTCACAACGTATTGAAGGTCGTGCTGAGGACGTGCTGAAAGTAATGGAAGCACTTACTGGTGCAGTTATGCGTGAGCGTGCTGCAAACAAAATCGGACCCTTTGGATTTAACAAAAAAGATGGAGACACAGCAACAGACACAACCGACGGAGAAGACGGAGGAAGTGAAGGTGCCTGATGGTGCTGAACTAATCGACGATTGCTTCTGGGTATGGGAGACACGTTTCGGTCTCTTCTCTACAATGACCACAGCAGGGCGTCAAATGCTTACCGCTGGTGTTCGCGACGGTGCTATCTCAATGACTCGTTGGCACCTTAAGTGTGAGCAAGAAGGATGGCCTGAGGGTAGCGTCAGGGTTGTCGGTAAAGGTATCGTTGAGGGTAAACTCTAATGAGTTATACATCAGACTACTGGGGTGGTAAACTCTGTAACAAGTGCATAGACCGCAAGGCAAAACTTATAGAACAGTTAAGTGAATTGGTTGGCGGTACCGCTTCGGAGGTAATTGTGGTAGACTCAAGAGGTAATGAGTCACGACGTATCGTTATTGAGTACCCCTATGAAAGTCCTACTAATAACTGATCAGCACTTTGGTGTACGGAATGACAACCAAGTTTTCGTTGACAAGTACAAGAAATTTTATAACAACGTCGTCATTCCATTTATTGATAAGCATGGTATCACTGAGATTATATGTCTTGGTGATACTTTTGATAAGCGAAAAAGTATTAACTTTGCATCTCTGGATGCTGCAAAAGAAATGTGGTTCACTCCTCTACAAGAGAGAGGTGTCACCATGCACATGCTTGTAGGCAATCATGACATTTACTACAAGAACACTCTACGTGTTAATGCACCTGAACTATTACTCTCAGAGTATACCAACATATCAGTCGTTCACGAACCTTGTCAGTATAACTTTGGTGGTCGTGACATACTTCTTCTTCCTTGGATATGTGATGAGAACCGAAAGAGTTCCATGGATTTTGTTGATAAAAGTGATGCAACTGTCTGTATGGGGCATCTTGAGCTTAATGGTTTTGAAGCTATCCCAGGTCACTTCATGGACCACGGAGATGACCCCACCCCCTTTGACAAATTTGATCTGGTCTGCTCAGGACATTTTCACATGAAGTCCCGCAGAGGTAATGTTAACTACCTCGGCAACCCGTACCAACTTTATTGGGGTGACTACGCACAGAAGCGTGGTTTCCATGTACTAAATACTGATACTCTGAAACTGACGTTCTTCCCTAACCCATATGACATCTTCCAGAAGGTGTACTATGACGATACGCAAGAACTTAAACTCCCTAAAAATCTCAAGGGATCCTTTGTCAAACTCATTGTCGAAAAGAAAACCGATCAGGTTAAATTTGATCAGGTAGTCCAGCAGTTACAAACTATTGGTTGTGCAGATCTTAAGATCATTGAAGATCTTACGGTCGATCTTGGTGATGTAGATGATGCTATTGAAACTGAGGACACTCTCACAACTCTAGAAAGATGTGTGTCTGATCTGGACAATAAAGATGATGTCTTTGCTATACTCAAATCCTTGTACTTGGAAGCACAACAATAATGTTTGTACTAACAGACGATGCAACTGGCGGCGTTTACGCTGTAAAAGATGATTCGGACGGGCGTCAAGTTGTAACTATGTTCGTTGACAAGGACGATGCTGTCAGGTATTATAGTCTCCTGGAAGCAAATGGATTTGCTCGTACACTAACCGTGACCGAGGTTGAGAGTGACGTGGTAAAAGACAACTGTGCTATGCACGGATACATGTTTACCATCATCACTCCTGATGACATTATCGTTCCACCACCTGAAGAAGACTTAGAAGACATTCCTAAAGCATGATTGTATTTGAAAAATTGCGTTGGAAGAACTTTCTCTCCACTGGCAATAACTTTATTGAACTTGACCTAGTAAAGTCTCCTTCCACACTTGTGATTGGTAGGAACGGTGCAGGCAAGTCCACGATGTTAGACGCACTGACCTTTGTTTTGTTTAATAAACCCTTCCGTCAGATTAAGAAGGGTCAACTGATCAACAGTGTAAACGAAAAGGAATGTGTAGTTTCGATTGATTTCCGAATCGGCAGTGTAGAGTACCAAGTAATACGTGGTATCAAACCCAATGTATTTGAAATCTACCGTAACGGATCGCTTATCGATCAGGATGCCGCGAACAAGGACTATCAGAAATACCTTGAGCAGAGCATACTTAAACTTAACTTCAAGTCTTTCACTCAGGTTGTTATTCTTGGTAGTAGCACTTTTGTTCCTTTCATGCAACTGTCTGCTCCGCATAGAAGGGAGGTTATCGAAGATCTTCTCGACATTCAAGTCTTCTCGCGGATGAATGCGATCCTAAAAGATCGAGTCAAGGACACTAAAGAAGAGATTAAAGACTGCTCTCATCTGTTGGAGATGGCACAGAAGGAAGTAGATCTAAAGACAGCATTTATAGATCAATTAGAGGCACAGTCAGGCAAATATAATAAAGAAAAGCAGGAAAAAATCTCTGCAAATCTACAACGTATCTCTGAAATCAATTCAGAGGTAGCAGCACTTGATACTGCAATCCTAAAACTGGAACCAGAAACCCTGAAACATGGGGAATTGACCAGTAATATGGAAAAACTTAAAGAACTTCAGAGTAAAATTAATTACAACTTCCGTAAAGGAAAGAAAGATCTTAAGTTCTACAACGATAACGATGAGTGTCCCACATGCTCACAAACCATTGATACTAAATGGAAAAAAGAACAATGTGGTACACTTAATGAGCGTATCCTCAAATACAATACAGCGTTAACTGATCTAAAATCTAAAATAGAGTTGATCACCACACAGATCTCCACTATTGATTCAATCAATATGGACATCACGGACAAACGTTATACGATTTCTTCCATGCTCCGCGAGGAGAACAACCTGTCTAAGGAAAACAATCGTCTAACAGAAGAACTCAACAAGGGTACGCCTAATGTTGACAAGGAACGTGATAGTCTAAACGCATTCCTAGTAGCAAGAGATGAGAAACAGGCAGAGTGTGCTCAGGTTGGTGCTAGGTTTGACAATCTAAAAGTTGTTGGTAACCTATTAAAAGATGGTGGCATCAAAACCAAGATCATTAATAAGTTCATTCCAACCATCAACTTAAAAATTAATAAATACCTATCTGAAATGGACTTCTTTGTCAACTTCACACTTGACGAAGAGTTCAATGAAGTCATCAAATCACGTTTTAGAGATGTATTTTCCTATGCATCTTTTTCTGAAGGTGAGAAACAAAAGATTGACCTTGCATTACTCTTTACTTGGCGAGCGATTGCCAAACTTAAGAACAGTACAAGTTGTAATCTCTTGATTCTTGATGAGGTATTTGATTCTTCTCTTGATAGTTCTGCAACTGACGAACTATTCAAGATTTTGAAAGGTCTGGGTGACAATACCAATCTGTTTATCATCAGTCATAAGGGCGAAATCCTTCTCGATAAGTTTAATCGCACTGTGACCTTTGATAAACCGAATGATTTTTCTCAGATGACAGAAGAATAATGCTAAAAATCGCAGAATATGTCGGAGTGATGTTGAACAAACCCGTTATACCCTGTATACTCGGTGCGTTAATTTTATTTCCCATCACATATTTTATGATCGATTCACTAAAAGAACCAGAGAGGTACCTAGGACATGGCGAGGGAAGGAGAGAAGATTGATATTGGGTATAATGATACCCAAATCTTGTACGAGGCGTTATCTGCCTATGCTAAACAACAACCAGACTTGTCTAAAGCAGAGCATGCCATCACACTCGCAGATATTTTCTATGATATTCTTGTAAGTGAAAGGATGGAAATGGAACAAAACGCTAGGTTGGACTAGAGACAGTTCACAAACCGTCCCCTAGGAGCACACAGGTGCCTCTAGGGGTATTATTATATCCATATACAGACACACAGAATTACATGACCACTCAAGAAATCAAAGGTACCCTCGCTAAACTGCTTGCTACCGAAAATCTTGTAGTGGAGCACCGCGTGTGTGAGACTGCTTCGTTTGACGTTGACCGTCGCGTACTTGTCCTTCCTATCTGGAAAGACCTTGACAACGATACATATGATTTGCTCGTCGGTCACGAGGTAGGACACGCACTCTACACTCCTACTACTGAGCAAGAGGCAATTCCTAGCGACATCCCCCGTTCATACGTGAACGTGACTGAGGATGCTCGTATTGAGAAGAAGATGAAGTATAAATTCCCTGGTCTATCCAAGTGTTTCTACCGTGGATACCAACACCTTCATGAGCGTGACTTCTTCAACGTTCAGAACACTGATCTTTCCAGACTGAAACTCATCGACCGTATCAATCTTCACTTCAAGATCGGTACATATGCAATGATTCCTTTCCAGAGCGATGAGAAGCAGTACGTTGACCTAGTTGACGAGTGTGAGACCTTCTCTGACTGTGTTGACGCTGCTCGTGTCATCTACGACCTTGAGCAACAGAAGCGTAAGGAACAGCAAGAGAACCAGAAGGCACCAGAAGATGCAAGTGCACAGTCTGGCGGCGACCAAACTGTTGACATGGTTGACCCTGGTGACAATGACTCTGATGAGCAAGAGTACACCTACGATGACGCTGATTCACAGGGTATCGACGGTGATGATCCTGCACAACTTGATGTTCCTAGTTACGAACAGAATGACATCGAAGAGGCAGAGACAGACACAGCACTTCAGGACAACCTTCAGAATCAAGCAAGCAAGGATGCATACGAGAATCCTACTTACATCGAGATCGATGATCCTGACCTTGACGTTGCTGTTGTTGACCACAAATCTGTAAGCAAAGTCATCGAATCATTCTGGGTTGAGTATGCGGAGAGAACAGAGACAGAGATTGACTTCTCTATCGTTGACAAGAACTACCGTAAGTTCATCGATGCCAGCAATCGTGAGGTCAACTACCTTGTAAAAGAGTTTGAGTGCCGCAAGTCTGCTGCTTCATACGCTCGTCAGACTACATCTAGAACTGGTGTTATCGACTGCACTAAACTACACACATACAAGTACAGTGAGGACATCTTCAAGAAGGTAACTAGCATTCCTGATGGCAAGAACCACGGTTTGATCTTCCTTCTTGACTGGTCTGGATCTATGTCTCACATCATCCATGACACTATCAAACAACTCCTCTCCTTGACATCATTCTGCCGTAAGGTTGGTATTCCTTTTGAGGTCTACTCCTTTGTAGTCGATGGTTCATGGCACGGTGTACTCAGCAGCGGTGAAGACTTCAAAGAACTCACTGCACAGAGACACCATACCTATGCATTCCACAAAGCATTCCGTCTTGTAAACCTTCTCAGCAGTCGTGCACGTTCTGCAGAGTATGAGAACAGTGCTAGGAACCTGTTCCGTATCGGTAACCAGTTGGAGTCTCGTAGTTATGGATGGGAGAGACGTTGCAACAGCGAGTGGAAGGACATTCCTATCCCTGGCGTGATGAGTCTCGGTGGCACTCCTCTGAATGATGCTATCGCTGCTATCCCTGCACTAGAGAAGAAGTTTCAGAAGTCAAATGCAGTTGAAAACCTCAACGTTGTGATCCTATCTGACGGTGAATCAAACAACTCTGGCGAGTGGTTGACTCACACTTCAAACGGACACACCTTCGGTGACCGCCACGCCTTCTACTCTGCTATGGGTTACAGGCACCACCTTCGCAACCGCAGAAACGGACGTGTATATGGTGCTCTAGGTGACTACATGGAGATGACTCGTAACCTTATCTCCTATGTCCGTGACGTATGCCCTAACGTAAACGTTGTTGGATTCCGTGTTGCTATGCCTCGTGAGGCACAGAAGGTCATCTACAACTGGACACAGTATGATCGCACTAAGTATGAACCAATCACTGCACAGTTCAAAAAGAACAAGTCAGCAGTCATTCCTGACTGTGGTTACAACGAATTGTATGTGATCTCTGCCACAGCACTTGACAATGAGGTAGAATTTGAGGTACAAGAGGATGCTACCAAGTCTCAGATTCGCAACGCATTCAAGAAAACTCTGAAGAGTAAGGCAGCAAACAAGAAAGTCCTCACTTCATTCATCAAACAAATTGCATGAACATCTTTGCAGTCCACGAAGATCCCTATCTGGCAGCAACACTGTTGCCAGATAAGCATGTGGTCAAGATGCCACTAGAGACAGCACAAATGCTGTCTATCATCTACAGTCCTCACTATCACAACATCGCACAACTACCTAAGAAAGACGGTAGTCCATACAATACAGTCAAGGGTGCATTCAAGAATCACCCATGTACAAAGTGGGCAGCAGCGACCAAACATAACATCGCCTGGTTGCTCCAACATGGCATTGGATTATGCGAGGAGTATACATATAGATACGGCAAAGAACATGGGGCGGAAAATGCTATACGCATTGCCGCCCATTTATGGCATGGTGCATGTCCAGACAAACACTCACCGTTTGTTCGTGCAATGCCAGACGAGTGGAAATTAGATACCACTATAAATTCAGTTGAGGCATATCGTCGGTATGTCAACAGTAAACCATGGGTAAAGGACAATTACTTACGAAAACCAGAACGAAAACCAGATTGGATCCGAGACGATGGCAAAAATGAGACACCTAGTCTTTACGCTCAAGGGTTGTCAATATCACTTGCTAGACGATGAAGCATATATTAGAACAACGCTGGTAAATGCTGCTGTAATGGCACAGGCAACGCTCCTAGGCATCACCAGTCACAAGTTTGATCCTCAAGGTGTGACCGCAGTAGCACTGCTGGCAGAGTCACACATCAGCATCCACACATGGCCTGAGAAATTGATGGCAGTGTGTGATGTTTTTACGTGCGGAGATAGAACGATGCCTGAATCGGCAATGCACTACATGTATGAGAACTTCTGTGCACAGGACATAACGGCAGGTAAAATCCTACGTGACGATGAGGTGATTGAACCACTTGAATAACCGTCCACTAACCCGTGCCAATGGGTTGCTTGCCGATTACAATAAGTACATCGACAAACAAACAACACATGGCATTCGCACCTCACCCCGTCACTACAAACGACATCATTTCATTCCTTTCTCAGAACAACACTGAGACTGTAGGAACGGTAGAACTTCTCGGTGCTGCTGAACACTTCTCCTGCTCATTTGCTACTGTCAAGAAACGCCTCAAGGCACACAAATCAGGCATTGGCAAATGGAACCTTTCAATCGAGCAGGTGCGTGAACAACTTGAGCACACTGTGAATGTTCGTAGCATTGCTTCTACTCAAACAGCACAACAATCCTTGATTCCTTCTATTGACAACAACTTTGTACCCTTCGGTAACTTCAGAGATCTCAAGAAAATCCTGAAGGCAAAGATCTTCTACCCAATTTTCATCACTGGTCTCTCTGGTAACGGTAAGACCTTCGGTGTTGAGCAGGCAGCAGCACAACTCGGTCGTGAATTGATCAGGGTCAACATCACCGTCGAGACTGACGAGGATGATTTGATCGGTGGTTTCCGTCTGCAGGATGGTAACACTGTATGGCACAACGGTCCTGTGATCGAAGCACTTGAGCGTGGTTCAGTCTTGCTCCTTGATGAGATTGACCTTGCATCAAACAAGATCTTGTGTCTCCAGTCCATCCTTGAAGGTAAGGGTGTCTTCCTGAAGAAGATCGGCAGGTATGTTGAACCTGCACCTGGGTTCACTGTGGTTGCTACTGCAAACACTAAAGGAAAAGGATCCGACGACGGTAGGTTCGTTGGTACTAATGTACTCAATGAGGCATTCCTTGAGCGTTTCCCCTTGACATTCGAGCAAGAATATCCTACTGTTGTAGTTGAGACAAAAATGCTCCAGAATTACTGCAGTGAATTGAACTGCTGTGACCAAGGATTCATTACGAATCTCGTGAACTGGGCAGACATCATCCGTAAGACCTTCAATGAAGGTGGTGTTGATGAAGTCATCTCTACTCGCCGTCTCGTTCACATCATCCGTGCTTTCGCGATCTTCTCTGACCGTGTGAAGGCAATCAAGATGTGCCTCAATCGTTTCGATGAGGAAACTAAGCAGTCTTTCATCGAATTGTATGATAAGATTGACGCTGATGTCGATGTCAACAACACTATCGAAGCATGACTATGAAGTACAACGAAGATGTTATCATTAAAGAACTTAAGGATTACATCATCGGCACCTACAAACAGCATTACTCTGCTGGTAATGACTCGATCCAGACCTTAGATCTGATCGAGTCTTGTGGTGACGCTGAAGCATTCTGTAGATCAAACATCCTTAAGTATGCATCCCGTTATGACAGGAAAGGCACAGCAAAGATGGACATAATCAAAATTATGCACTATGCTGTACTATTGATGCACTTCTCTCAAAAAGACCGTACCACTGAAACATACAATCAATGAGCACTAAATTTTCCCCTACCACTTTCGACCTGCTGAAGAACTTCAGCAACATCAATAAGTCTATTGTCATCGAACCTGGTAACAAGATCAGCACGATCTCAATCAACAGGAACATTCTTGCTCGTGCAACGGTTGAAGAAGAGTTCGATCATCAGATGGCATTCTATGATCTCTCTACTTTCCTCGGTGGTATCTCTCTGATTCAGGATCCTGAACTTGAGATTGATAATCAGAAGTGTCGCGTACGATCTAAGAGTGGTCGCTCCAGTACCACCTTCTTCTACGCTGATCCTGAGATCATCACCACTCCTCCGACCAAACCGTTTGATCTTCCTGAGGTATTCTGTCAGTTTGATCTGTCCTCAGACAACCTACAGACTATTGAACGTGCTGCTAAACTGTACATGGTGCCTGACCTGTGTCTCTACACAAAGAATGGCGACATGATTCTCTCTGTCACTGACAAGAAGAACGACACCAGCAATGCATTTGAGATCAAAGTTGGCGAGGACTCTCGTGACTTCTGTTTCTGCTTCAAGGTAGAAAACCTGAAGGTCATGTCCCAAGCACAACGCTCTAATGTGTCTGTAGACTACACCGTTCGCATCTCTGAGAAGAAGGTTGCACACTTTGTGGGTAACAACCTCGGCGTAGAATATTTCATTGCACTTGAACCTGACTCTGTATCCTGATTATGTTTCTCTGGGTTGAACAATACCGTCCCAAATCGATTGATGAGTGTATCCTTCCTGACTCTACCAAGGATGTCTTCCGAGGTTTCCTAGATCAGGGAGAGATTCCTAATCTACTCCTTGCTGGGACTGCTGGTGTTGGTAAGACGACGGTTGCTAAAGCACTTTGTGAGGAATTGGGTTCTGATTATCTGGTTATCAACGGTTCCGATGAGGGTCGTTTTCTAGATACAGTTCGCAACCAAGCAAAGTCTTTTGCATCCACCGTCTCTCTGACCTCTGAGGCACGTCACAAGGTCATCATCATTGATGAGGCAGACAATACCACTCCTGACGTACAACTGCTCCTGAGGGCGTGTATGGAGGAGTTCAGCAAGGTCTGTCGTTTCATTTTCACATGCAACTATAAGAACAAGATCATCGAACCTCTGCACTCTCGTTGTGCTGTTGTCGATTTCTCCCTCAAAGGTGCCGAAAAGACTGCCCTGGCAGGTGCATTCTTCAAGCGTACACAGGAGATCTTGACTAACGAGAACATTGAGTTTGAGACCAAGGTGGTTGCTGCTCTGGTCAAGAAGTATTTCCCTGATTTTCGTCGTACAATCAACGAACTTCAACGATATTCTTCTCGTGGTAAGATTGATTCAGGTGTCCTAGCACAGGGCACTGACATTAAGATCCAAGATCTCGTCGCTCACCTTCGTGGTCGCGAGTTCACTAACATGAAGAAGTGGGTTGTTCAAAACTTGGACAATGAACCCACTAAGATCATGCGAAAGGTATACGATTCGCTCTATGAATTCCTAGAACCAAAGAGTATTCCTGAAGCAGTCCTGATTATTGGTGAGTATCAATACAAATCTGCATTTGTTGTTGATCATGAGATCAATTTGGTGTGTTTCCTAACTGAAATTATGATGAGGTGTCAATTCAAATGAAAAGATCTAGACAAAAGAAATCCAGAATGTATTACTACTTCTGGTCTGTAATGAGTGCCACTGTCCTCCTTGGACAACTCTATGTTGGTACTGGTTACCGTCTCCTACATCAGAGCATGGAAGACCTACTAGATAAAGTAGATGGAGTAATACTTGAAGTACCCAATCCTACTAGACCAAAATATCTATGATGGAATTAGAAGACATTGATAGGATTCATAAACTGTTTCCCGTTGAAATAATGCAGTTCAAGTGCCCCGATGAAGTCATCGATAAAGCACTTGAACTTTTGTATGATGAGGAGTTAGGACTGCATAACTTTCCTAACACTGTCTATACATCAAAAGGAGATCTGCATACCAGACCTGAGTGGAATGAAGTCACCCAATTTATTCAGCAATGTTTGAATAGGTGGATGGTCAACTACAGGTTGCAGTGTGATGAACTATCTGTGTCTCTGATGTGGGGAGTATTTTCCAAGGCAAGAGAGGGTGGGTGTCATCCTATGCATAGACATTCCATGTCTGCTGTCTGTGGGGTCCTATACCTGACTGACGGTACCCCTCTGGTCATTCATGATCCTGTTACATCTAGGAATTGGGATACACTAGAGATTATGAGGGATGATGGATGGAACCCTGAGGTTGAAATTGCAGCAAAACGTGGTAAACTGGTCTTATTCCCAGGTTGGTTGCTTCATGGTTCCCGAGGTAATGATAGAGACACAGAACGTTGGGCGGTCTCTTTCAATAGTTTACCTACAGGTGACGTAAACAACACTGCCCAAGACTACCCTATGGCAAGGATTAAAGTATCATGAAATGTAAGGTGACATTGTATGTGGCAGGTACAACCTTTGATGAGATTGTACAGGCAAAAGACTATGCAGATGCAAAGAAAACTGCACTAGCACGTAACCCATCAGCACAAGTTGTGGGTGTAACTCGTGTATTTGACTAACGCCACTCTGGAATGGAAAATGAAAAAACTCAAGACACCACTGCGGTATCCTGGCGGTAAGTCTAGGGTAGCAACACACCTTCTAAAGTGGATACCTAAAGATATTAAAGAGTATCGCGAACCTTTTCTCGGTGGTGGATCGATGGCAATCGAATTCACCAAGCAATTTCCTGATGTTCCTGTGTGGGTCAATGACAAGTATGAATACCTTTATAATTTCTGGATGCAATTACAGAAAAATGGTGAGGATTTGTCTGATGTCCTTCAAGCAGTCAAACTTGAGAACAGTACCGAGGATAAGGCAAGGGAGTTATTTAATGCTGCCAAGACAGAGATTGGGAAAGCGGATTCTTTTCGCCAAGCTGTTCTATTTTGGGTTCTTAATAAGTGTTCTTACTCTGGGTTGACTGAGAACTCTGCCTTTTCTGCTAGTGCGTCACGTCAGAACTTTACTATACGTGGTGCAAAGGCATTAGCAGACTATTCTGACATGATTCAGCACTGGCATATCACCAACATCGATTACGAAATTGTGATGAATCGAGAGTTGTGTAAGAGAAATGATGTATTTCTGTTCCTTGATCCACCCTACATGATCAAGTCATACCTATACGGTACGGATGCAGAGTTGCACAAAGGATTTGACCATAAGAAATTTGCAGAAGATTGCAAGGTGTGTCCACATAAGTGGATGATCACCTATAATGTAAAGGATGAGATCTCTGAATTGTTTGAGGGATTCCATCAACGTAACTTTAAGATCACGTATGGCATGCAGCACCGACGTGATAATAGAAAACAAGAACTGCTGATCACAAACTACGACGTAGAACCACCCACTCCTATTGATTTGCTCTATGCATGAATATCCTCTCAAAGATTATCTCAACAGCATCAACCTGAAGCAGGGTGATCTCTCGGACGACGAGAGAGCGATGAAGAAGTATCCTGCGTATGTGATTAACAAGTGTTTAAGTGGTTTCATTGACACATGCATGCATTCAAACACGATGAATGGCATGGCACATTTAGATAATGACCTTCAGTATCAGTATTTTATACATAGTGTTAGGAAATCCAAGCGATTCTCTCCCTGGCAGAAGAAGGAGTCTCACTCCGACATCGAACTTGTGAAGAAATACTATGGTTATAGTTATGAAAAAGCGGAACAAGTTATGCGTATTCTGACGAAAGAACAACTTGAGGTTATTAAAATGAAACTCGATACTGGAGGTAAAAGATGAGCGATGAGATCAAGTGGTCTCAGGACTTGATGCTAGAAGTTACCCTCCGCGAACCAGATGATTTTTTGAAGGTACGCGAAACGCTTACACGTATTGGTGTAGCGTCACGTAAGGAGAGGAAACTGTATCAGTCGTGCCACATTCTGCATAAGAAAGGAAAGTATTATATTGTTCACTTCAAGGAGTTGTTTGCTTTGGATGGAAAGCAAACAAACATCTCTGAGAATGATCTGCAACGTAGAAATCGTATTGCAAAACTACTGTCAGACTGGGGTTTGATAGAGATTGTAGAAGAGATTGCAGAAGAACAACTTGCACCACTAAATCAAATTAAAGTGCTCTCCTATAAAGATAAAGGGGAGTGGACTTTGGAGTCAAAATATAACATCGGTAAGAAGAAACAGACAGTCGAGGTTAGCTAAATAGCTTTACCTTGATTTCGTCTACATATGGAAGACAATAAGTCTCCAAAAGTAGAGAAGGTTCAAGATGATGAAGACAAAAGTGAAGTCCTTGGTAATTTAGTGAAAGTTGTGGTCCTTATTTGGTCCGCATCCCTTCTCACTTTTTCGTACGTTCGATTGCCGAACGGACAAAAAATTCTGGATTTTGATCCGACGTTCATAGCTTCAGTTTTTTCTGGATCTTTAGCTGCGTTTGGATTGTCTCCTGCTAAAAACGGAAGTGCTCCGAAGAAAGCACCACCCATAGGTAAAAAGGAGGAAGAAAATGCAAAAGGTAATTAATGCCTTAGCGGTAGTATCGTTCATTGGTGTCGCTGGCATCATTGGCGGTGGTGCCTACGTGTATGTGCAACGTGATGCACTAATTGAAAACGCTAAAAGTCGTATCGCAGAGGCAGCTGCCGAAGCAATCACTGGCGCTCTGCCTGGAATGGTTGATGCTGCTGTGCCTGAACTGCCCACTGCGACTGGTCCCGTCTTACCTTCAATGCCATGAATAAAATTAAGATTGCTGCCATTGGAGTTGGCGGTGTAGTTGCCTTCGCACACATCGGTCTGCTTGGATATGTATTCAACAGACCAAGACAACCTGCGATTCCCGTACCTACTATTAACATCCCTGAGGGAACTCCTTACTCTTCATACAAAATTGAAGCAGGTAAGGATGGTTATAGTATTGAGTACAAGGCAAACGATCCTGCAATTCTAGAGTCACATAGATCTCTGAATCTTGATAAAGATAAGAGAGGAATGTTCGGCGGTAGTCATGAAACACGTAGTGAGTATCGCTCTGATCAATACACCATGGATGGTGTTAGAAACATCGGAGGTGAAATAGGTGAACTGGGAAAGACAGGAGGTGCAAACGCCAAGTGTATCGCGGCGGACGCTGGAGCACGATCACAAGGTGCGATGGCAGGTAGTGCTATTGCCGCTGGTGTTGCTGTCCCTGCACTCTCTGGTATCCCTTATATTGGATGGTTGGCAGGTGGATGGGCACTGCTTCTAGGACAGAAAGCAGGATCAGAACTTGGTTCACAAGTTGGTACAGTATTTAATGACTGCTGATGGAAATCCCCGAGGTGAATGTGCGGGGTGTGAATATCAATGACATCAATATCCCCACTAATCTAATTAATGAAATCCCTGATATGCCTGAGTGGTTGACATCTAGTCCACCACAGGCAATCCCTGTATACCCACCTGTCACCACGCAGGTGGGTGTTCCTGTAGTTGATATGCCTGGATGTGTAGAGGCACACGAAGCGGACGACGGCAGGAACGATCAACTGAAGTCAGACGACCCCAAGGGCGTCAAGACTTACTGTGATGCAGGTGTGCCATCGTTCGGTGCTATGGACTACAACAAAGACGATCTAACCCTTACAGGTCCGCCAGTAGTTGCACCAAAACTGAACCCAGAACAACCAGAACTGGAACCCCCAGGACCAGTAGAGGTGCCAAAAGGAACCACACCGCCTGTAACAGCAGTGACGGAGAAGGAGGAACAGTGTGAGTGGTACAAAGAATTGTTAGCAAGTGATCCACGTTGTATTCAACCTACGATTGCTGAGAAATATTTACCACCATTAGAGATGGTTACTACCACAGCGACGATTGCTGTGGTTGCGACATCAACTGCCATCTTTGCAAAACCCGTTGCTGACCTGCTATTGAAAGCAATCAAACCAACGGTCAAGAAAGTAATCAAAAAGATCAAAGAAAAATTAGGTAAGAAAGTTAAGGTTGAGAGTGTATATGAACGTCGGAAGTGGCAGCGTTCTTTGAAGAAGAAGTAGGAATGCTATGTACGTGAGGTTGCACTTGTGAAGGTGGTGCAACTACCTGCACATCTGCACATATAGTTGCATACTTTGTACCAGGAGCGAAGCGAATTCCTTTCTGCAATAATTCACCACAATTTTTAAGTCTCGCGATCTCAAAATCTAATCTCTTGTTAGCAAGAACTTGTTCTCTCATGGCATTGTGTTTGATCACTGCCTCTTCGCATAATTTCTGCTGCTTTTTATTGAGTGGGATAGACCATGTAGCAGAGAATCCTATACCCAAACTGTAATTATCTTTCTGTCCTGTACGTGTGGGTTGATTCCACAAAATCGCACCAGGATTGTCTGGTGCACCGTCCTCATCCATGTCACGCATATCATATACAGGCGTGTCATACCATCCTTCATATGGTTTAGCAGCACTTGCACTACCTGTGACATATGGTGTGATGTTTAATGTACTACCTTGACACGTAATACCATCACCGTATTGATTTGTAATGTACGGACCTTGTAAAACCTGAATGGCTTGATTGGTCACTGAGCCAGAACTATTCGCAATCGGAGCAGCAGTGGCACTTACGCCCCCTACAGTTTCCGCAACCGCAAGTTGAGCATTGGTGATTGATGTTAGGCATAATACTACTGGGAGAAAATACTTGTTGTGTCTGTTACGCTTGTTATTTCCGTTGTTCTGTTTATAATCGTTTGGTTTTGAAGTCCTGGTCCGCTGTACGTCTCTGTGAACTGAAACGCTGCGCCTGGTGTTGTCTGGGTAAACTGTGGTTTGCTTGTCACGCCCGTCCATGTTGATGTTACTCCGTCAATAGTTACATTGTTAGTTCCCGTACCTGGGGATAAGTTACCATTTGCTGTGACACCTGTGCCAGTAGCAGAATATTGATAACCAGTTGAGTAGTCCATAGAATTTATGGTCTCAGTTATCTTGGAAGTCGTCTCCGTGTGGCTCGTCATTGAGCCCTGGGTGAAGTTTGGGACCACGGGGACCGCCAGGGCAGTCGCAGTAGTATTGAATACTACGACTACACCTGTCACAGTACACGTTATTATCTTTCCAAAATGGATGCTCACGGGGATCCTCCATTAGTGTGCGATAGTGATCTCCGAAACAAATTGGCCAGTGGCAGATGTACCCGCCCCTCCAGCAGTCAATGCCATGGCACCATTGGTACCTATGGTTCCTGCTAGATCCCCTGCTGTTCCTGCAGCAGTGCTTGTTTGTGAGGAGAAGTTACCCACTGCACCAACGCTCGGTGCACTTGTACTAATTACGTCGCCTTGTGTAAACGACTGACTGTAACTAAACTGATTTCCAGCAGTGTGCTGGGTCGCAGAAATAGCACCAGGTGACAAAATCCCTGAGGTGATTGTACCTGTGGAAATGGTGTTCGCCGTGGTACCATCGGTAGTATTCACTCCACTTCCGCTAATCGCGTACGAGGAACCGATCCTTGAAACTTGAGTAGCAGCCGCGTTTACATTAAGTTGAACGCTACTTGACATTTTTGATGTAATATCGGCATGTGCAGGTGCCGCCAACGCTATCATTCCAAAAAGCACGAGTGCTTTTCTCATTTGAACCAATCAATAAACATGTTGCTAGCTCTATTTAGGTAATCCTATTTTCCAGAAATCCGTCCAAATAATTCGGTATCTACGGTATGCATTTTTACTCAGTCACAACTAAATAAAGTGGTTGCCTTCGGGGACCACACATAACAACTCGCTTATTTAAGGAGAACACATGACTGGACTAAGAAAGTTCACGGCAAAAGATTTTAATGCCGTGGTAGACGCAGCATCAAAGTATAGCGTTGGGTTTGACGACCTGTTTTACAGACTACACTCATATGGAATGGGTACTGTAAACGAATCATACCCCCCATATAACATCGTGAAAGAATCCGAGGTTAAATGGAGGATCGAAATGGCACTTGCTGGTTGGGATAAGGATGAGTTTGAAGTTACAACGGAATCGAACGTCCTCCTAATCAGATCTAAGACAGCAAAGGTAAATGGGGAAGAGGAGTATGCACATCGTGGAGTTGCAACTCGCACCTTTGCTAGAGGTTTTAACCTCAGCGATGACGTTGAGGTAGGAAAGGTAACTCATAAAAATGGTCTACTCTCTATTGAACTCAACAAGATCATTCCTGATCATCAAAAGTTGAAAACATACGAGATCAACTGACCTATATAATGTACAACCGAAGAGACCACCCTTGTGGTCTCTTTTTTGTTTGGAGTTGTTATGAACATGTATGTTAATCTGTGTCCCAAGTACACAGAAAACTCGGAAACCGTGACGGTTGACGTGCCAACTGAATATGTCGATCAGCTAATGCAGATGGTGCACATCCTTGCCGATGAAAGGAATCAGACAGCAAGGAAAGCATTAGTTGACATTGTGCGCTATAGTTTTAATACATTAATGGAGAAAGAGTATGACCGTAAAAGTCGTAAGAATGGTCAACGGCGAAGACGTGATCGCGGACATCAAGGAGATTCGTAAAGACGAGGAGACTCCTGGTGCAGTAGCATACATGTTCGACAAACCTTACGCAGTACAGATCTTGGAACCTACCGAGATGTTGTTTGAAGAACGTTCTTCTACTGAGGAACCACAGAAGGTTAATGAACTTGACCTGAAGTTTTACCCCTACTGCCCACTCTCCAACAAACCTGAGATTGTAGTTGCAGTCCACCAGGTTGCACTCATCTATGATCCCCACCCTAGTGTGAGTGGGAAATACCTTGAACTAATTAAAGCAATGGAGAACAACAATGCAGGAAACTTTGAAGTTGATTATACTCACCAACCACCTGTACCTTCTGGGGAAGGTAACTGAACTGGACGAGGAACCCAACTTCCTTATCGAAGAGTGCTACAAGGTAGAGAGCGAGGAAGAACTTAGTAAGTATCCCCTCTACACTGATCAACGTTACCTCTTCTTGACTTCTGACGTGGTATTGAGTATAGTAGATCCATCACCTAAGGTGGCGGACCTGCACTCGAAAACTACTGGATGAAGTTCTATACAAACGTTTTACTACTAGGCGACAACATTCTCTATCGCGGGTACGAGAACGGGGAAGAGGTCAAGTTCCGTGATCGGATCAGACCTACCCTGTACTTTGTTACACAGGATCAGAGGAAGGAGTCGCCGTATCGCACTCTTGACGGTCGGTCTGCTCACCCACAGAAGTTCGATGGTGCACGAGATGCACGAGAGTTCATACAAAAGTACGATGCTGTAGAAGGCATTGAGGTCCATGGTTACGAGCGATTCGTTTACCAGTGGATCTCTGACAAGTACAAGGGACCAGTTGAATTCGATATGAAACAGATGAAGATCTGGACTATCGATATTGAGGTCGCATGTGAGAATGGATTCCCTGATGTACAAGCATCCGCTGAGGAAATGCTGTGCATCACAATGAAGAATGTGAACACAAAGGAGACTATCACCTGGGGCACCAGGGAGTTCTCTCCTGCTGATACTGAGTATCGTGTGTTCTGGACTGAGCAAGAGATGTTGCAGAACTTCCACAAGTGGTGGGTGGACAACACACCTGACGTTATCACTGGTTGGAACTGTAACCTCTATGACATGCCATATATCTGCAGACGCATGGAGCGTGTGCTAGGTGAGAAGTGGATGCGTTCATTGTCACCTTGGAACAAGGTGGACATGCGTGAGGTTGTGATCAAAGGACGTACTAACCTTGCATACGAGATTGCTGGTGTAACGATTTTAGATTATCTTGATCTTTACCAGAAATTCACGTATAGTAACCAGGAAAGTTACAGACTTGATCACATCGCATATGTTGAACTGGGTCAAAATAAACTCGATCACAGTCAGTTTGAAAATTTCAAAGACTTCTATACTTCTGACTGGCAAAGGTTCGTGGAATACAACATCCAGGATGTTAATCTTGTTGATCGCCTTGAAGACAAGATGCGTCTCGTGGAGTTGGCACTCACTCTAGCGTATGACGCTAAGGTAAACCTGTCTGATGTGTACTCACAGGTTCGCATGTGGGACACGTTGATCTATAACGATCTAAAGGCACGTAACATTGTGGTGCCCCCGAAGATCACCACTAAAAAAGATGACAAGTATGCAGGTGCATATGTGAAAGAACCAGTGCCAGGTGTATATGACTGGGTTGTTTCCTTTGACCTGAACAGTCTATATCCACACCTCATCATGCAGTACAACATCTCTCCTGAGACGTTGGTTGATGAGAGGTTCCCTGGTATTACAGTTGATAAACTTCTGCAGAAAGAGGTCACGCCCAACCCTAAGTATTGTGTCTGTGCTAACGGTGCTCAATACCGTAAGGACATACATGGATTCCTACCAGAAATAATGCAGCGGATCTATGATGAACGAAAGATTTACAAGAAACAAATGCTTGCCGCTAAGCGTGATCTTGAGCATGCCGCCACACCTGCAGAAACCTTGGCACTACAAAAGGCTGTGTCAAGATTCAACAACATCCAAATGGCAAGAAAGATCCAACTCAACTCTGCCTATGGTGCCATCGGAAACCAATACTTCAGGTATTACTCTCTGGCAAATGCTGAAGCGATTACTCTATCGGGGCAGGTAAGCATCCGATGGATCGAAGGTAAGATGAATACTTACCTCAACAAATTACTCAAAACTAATGATTATGATTACGTTATTGCTAGTGACACTGACTCTATCTATCTCAACCTGGGTCCTCTGGTTGAAACTGTATTCGCGAAGCGAGAGAAAAGCAGTGCGAGCATTGTTGGGTTCCTTGACAAGGTGTGTGAAGTGGAACTTGAAAAGTATATTCAAAATTCTTACAAAGAACTGGCAACCTTTGTAAATGCATACGAGCAGAAGATGTTCATGAAGCGTGAGACTATCGCTAACAAGGGCATTTGGACTGCTAAAAAGAGATACATCCTTAATGCATGGGACATTGAGGGTGTCCGCTTTGAGAAACCAAAACTAAAAATGATGGGTATCGAAGCAGTCAAGTCTTCCACCCCTGGTGCATGCCGCACAAAGATTAAGGAAGCACTTGAGATCATGATGAGTGGCACTGAAGAACAACTCCAGAAGTTTGTCTCTGACTTCCGTAAAGAGTTTGAGGTCATGCCACTAGAGGACATTGCATTCCCTCGTGGATGTAACAACGTTGCCAAGAACAGTTCGCCACACTCCATCTATGGCAAGTCATGTCCTATTCATGTGCGTGGAGCATTGCTCTACAATCATTACATCAAGAAACATAAGTTGGCGCACAAGTTCCCACTGATTCAAGAGGGTGAGAAGATCAAGTTCTTGTATCTACGCAAACCAAATCGTATAAATGAGAACGTTATCTCTTTCTTCCAAACACTTCCTACAGAGTTTGGACTTGACAAACAAGTGGATTACGAACTACAATTTCAGAAGAGTTTCCTCGACCCACTCAAGGCAATCCTTGATACAATGGGTTGGCACTACGAACCGCAAGCAACCTTGGAGTTTTTATTCGGATGACATCATCTTTTTTCGCAGATATTGTACAGGAGTTAGACAATGACTACGCTGGTGTGGTCAGTGACGGCGTTGCTGCAGGCGACGTTAATAGTTTCATCGATACTGGCAGTCACATATTTAATGCCCTTCTTAGTGGTTCGATTTTTGGAGGTCTTCCTGCCAACAAAATCACTGCCTTGGCAGGAGAATCGAGCACTGGAAAGACTTTTTTTGCTCTTAGTATCGTTCGTTCTTTCCTTGAGTCTGATCCTAATGCTGGTGTCTTTTATTTTGAGAGTGAGTCAGCCATTAGTAAGTCCATGATTGAGGAGAGAGGCATCGATTCCAATCGTATGTACCTCGTTCCTGTCGTGACTGTGCAAGAGTTCAGGACTCAGGCATTGAAAGTCTTGGACAGGTATCTCTCACAACCAGAGGCAGACCGCAAACCTATGATGTTTGTGTTGGACTCTCTGGGTATGTTGTCTACCACTAAGGAGATTGAGGACTCCGAGGCAGGCAAAGAGACCCGTGACATGACCCGTGCACAGGTGGTCAAGTCTATCTTCCGTGTGCTTACCCTTAAACTGGGTAAAGCAAACGTTCCTCTGCTAGTCACCAACCATACATATGATGTGGTCGGTGCATACATGCCTACTAAAGAGATGGGTGGCGGTAGCGGACTCAAGTACGCTGCTTCTAACATTATCTTCCTGTCTAAATCCAAAGAGAAAGACGGCAAGGAAGTTATTGGTAACCTGATCAAGTGTAGAGCACAGAAATCACGCTTAACCAAGGAGAATTCTCTTGTTACAACACGACTATACTATGACGCTCGTGGATTGGACAGGTATTACGGACTACTGGAATTGGGTGAGAAGTATGGAGTCTTCCCAAGGAAGGGGAATCGCGTCGTCGTTGGCGAATCTAGTGTTTTTCCTTCTGTTATTCTTGCCAATCCTGACAAGTATTTCACCGAAGAAGTAATGGGCAAACTAGAAGAAGCAGCACGACAGGAGTTTGGATATGGATCTTAAGGACTACATCAAAGTTTATGATGATGTTCTAGATCCCAATGTCTGTCGCAATGCAATCAAACTTGCACAGAATACTGAGACCGAACGGTGGGACCATGATGGTCGTCCATCGTTCAACATGATCAACATCACTCTGGAAGCAGAGAAACATAAACATCCAGAATGGTTGAAGATCCACAACGATTTAATTATTGGTATCAAGTATTCTTCTGAGAAGTATATGCTTGACCTGAATTTGAACGATAGGTTCCCTCCAAAGAACACCATCGAACAGATCAGACTCAAGCACTATGCACCGAATGGTATTGATAGATTTGATAATCATGTAGATGTTGGTGACCATGACTCCGCTCGTCGCTTTCTTGTGCTATTCTTTTACTTGAACGATGTGGAAGAAGGAGGAGAGACAGTCTTCACCAATCTAGATCACTCTGTAAAACCTAAACAGGGCAGCGTTCTGATCTTCCCACCAACATGGATGTATCCCCATGCTGGTCTTACCCCAGTCAGCAATGACAAGTATATCGTCGGCACTTATCTTCACTACGTCTAATGCAGATTGAAACTATTGTCCTTAGTAAACTTCTTTTAGATGAAGATTACTGTAGGAAAACCCTGCCTTTTATTAAGCAGGATTATTTTGAAGACTACACAGGAAAGGTGATCTTTGATGAGATCAGTTCTTACGTTGATAAATATGAGGGTTTGCCAGAAGCAACAGCAGTTGCCATTGAAGTTGAGAAACGCAAAGATGTAAACGAATCAACTTACAAAGAAATCATCTCGTTCCTTGAGAACTTAGACAGGGATCAGTACAACACTGAATGGTTGTATGACACTACTGAGAAGTGGTGTAAGGAACGTGCGATCTACCTCGCTCTTATGGAGAGTATCAAGATCGCTGATGGGCAAGACAAGACACGCAGCAAGGATGCAATCCCGTCTATTATGTCGGACGCACTTGGTGTGTGCTTTGATGATCATGTTGGACACGATTACTTACAAGACTCAAATGACCGCTACGACTTTTACCACAGAAAAGAGGAGAAGATTCCCTTTGATCTCGACTATTTTAACAAAATCACAAAAGGTGGGCTCAGTAATAAAACTCTCAACATCGCTCTTGCTGGTACAGGTGTCGGCAAGTCTTTATTCATGTGCCACGTCGCTGGTGCCTGTCTCCTGCAAGGGCTCAACGTTCTCTACATTACATGTGAAATGGCAGAGGAGAAGATTGCTGAACGAATTGATGCCAACCTCTTGGACGTTCCGATCCAAACGTTGAGTGATCCTCTGTTCACAAGACAGAAGTACCAGAACAAAATTGATGTCCTGAACAAAAAGACTCAGGGCAAACTTGTTATTAAGGAATACCCAACTGCATCAGCAAATGCTAACCACTTCAAATCTTTGCTGAATGAGTTATCATTGAAGAAGGGTTTCAAACCCCATATCATCTTCATTGATTACCTGAACATCTGTGCTTCGTCACGTTACAAAGGAAACATCGTCAACTCTTACACGTATGTTAAGTCAATCGCTGAAGAACTCCGTGGTCTTGCTGGTGAGTTCAACGTTCCTATCGTTAGTGCTACTCAGACTACACGATCAGGTTATGGTAACTCTGATGTAGAGATCACTGACACCAGTGAATCCTTTGGTCTACCTGCGACTGCTGATATTATGTTCGCTCTTATCTCTACAGAAGAGATGGAGAACTTGAATCAAATTATGGTCAAGCAGTTGAAGAATAGATACAATGATCCAACCATGAACAAACGCTTTGTTATTGGCATTGACAGAGCGAAGATGAGGTTGTATGATTGTGATCAATCACAACAGAACATCGTTGACTCAGGTCAAGATGATATTGTGGAAATGCCTATTAAGAAATCTTTCGCTGAACTAAAAGTATGAATCAAGCAACCAATGATCCCAACTCCAACGAAGAGATGGCGAAAAAGGCGGAACAGTTTTCGTCGAAAACGCAGGACAAAGTTGAAAACATGGAGCAGGATGCTCAAGACATCCGTGACTCTACCTATACAAATGCTGACGACGTTGCTAATGACGAACGAGTCACAGGTGCCTACGAGACCAAGAAGCGTATCAAAGAGAAGACCTCAGAGAAACGTAAGAAGAAGAAGGTCGAGAAGTTTGAGATCGATCTCGACAAGTATATGGCGTTTGTTGATCAGACAACTTCGCGTCATTCGCAAACGACTGCTGATTACAAAGAACGTATTGAGGAGTTGGTTGCTAGTGGGTGCAATCTTGCCCGACTTGATACTGCTGCAAGTGGTCTTGTTGCGGAGGCAGGTGAGTTCATGGAGATTGTCAAGAAGATCAAGTTCCAAGGTAAAGCATGGGACGAAGCGAATCAAGAACACCTCCAGAAAGAACTCGGTGATATTATGTGGTACGTCGCTCAAGCGGCACACGCACTGAACGTTCGCCTTGATGACGTGATCTACCTGAACACACTGAAACTGGCAGCACGTTATCCTACAGGTGAGTTCACTGTTGAACATTCAGAACATCGTAAGGCAGGTGATATTTAAGATTTGGAAGTATGCCCTAGGGAGTTATTCAGATGATAAGACTGAACCCTATGACAACTACATTACTGCAGTTCGCAGTATCATTTTTGTCAGTTATCTTGTCACCAACTGTTTTATTATTAGCGGAGTGATCCGACACTGGAATCCTATGAGCGAAGAATTTACTGAAGAATCACTGATAAAAGCATACACCGACCTCGGTTGGGACATGCGTAATGATGACATTGTTGTTGAGGTTGCTGGTGCATCTGTCTATGAGATTGATGGTGCTGGCACCAAGTGGGCACCACTCAAGGGTACAGTCAAGTACAATAAGGATGCATTCATTGTTATTAAGAACCGATCCCGAGACCCAGTTGTCCCATCACAAGCACCAGTTGATCGGTAGTGATAAATAGGAGGGTAAACCCCTCCTTTTTTCATGGCAAGAACTATCAAAGAGGCATGGGCTGACTATAAAAGACATTATGCAACTGGGTTTGAATCTCTCGCTAAGAAAGAAATACCTGTGTATGATGGAGCAGTTAGCAGACATAAAGTAGGAACAATCAGGAAGGGTACACCAGTACATGTGAAACCCCTGAAGGGTGAGAACTATGTGCCAAAGATCGAAGTTATATATGATGGAGATAAGCATGGGTGGATTCTTACCACTGCTCTAGGTAAACCTGGTCAAGGTGCCAAGGGTAAGAAGAAGAACTGTCCCATGAAACCTCAGGACTTTGAGGGTATTGCTGGTATCAGAATAGGATTCAATGCATACTATAGGAAAGTCCTGAACGCTATCGATAGACGTGATGATCTACCGATGGTATTGAAAACATACCTGAAAGAACTGACAGAGTATTGTATGCACCATGGTCCTGCTGCCAGACGTGAACTCACTGAGGCATATGCAGAACTGGCTAAGAGTGAATACATCTCATGCATGAATGACATTGAGAAAGACTTCTCTGAGATCACTGCACCACTGTGTGTGTTGGAACGTGGTAGTGGTGAACTTGCGAAGTTGGGATTTCCAAATCTAGATAAGGCAACGTCTGAAGTCTTCATCCCTACGGAGGGTAACTTTGCCCTGGTTGACTTCATGCTATATGACAGAGATGATAGAGAGTATCAGTTCTCAGTCAAAAAGATTAGTAAGACCACTAACGTAGTCAAACCACAAGATATTATTAACCTACTGGATAACTCAAAGTCATCTGCTAGATGGGTTAAGGACTATAAGAATACATTTGAATTCAAAATACTGACTGCACTGGCAGACAACAGCGTCAGGATCGGATCATTCAAAGCACTAGAACTCTGCTGTGCTGAGGGTAAGACCAGAGCACACATCCCTGCTGACGTGGTGAACAACATCCAGAAGATGATCAAAGATGGCGACCCTAGTGAGACAGATGTAGAAGTGGTACATGACCTGTGGTGGAAACTGGCAGAGGTGTTCTATAATGAAGCCATCGATTACTGGACAAACCCTAAACACTCATCAGGCATCGTTGGAATCGCATCACTCATCTGTCAAATCATGCTTCGCAAACTCAGTGCAGACAAAAAGTTGATCTCCTTCCGCGACATCATGACTGAGTTTGTTATGCGTGAGGTTGTCTACTACAAGTTTGCTGCCCCTGGTGGCATTCCTAACTTCTATATGGAAAATCATTTGAGCAACAATTTGAAACCAACAGATAATTTCTACCTCAGAGAGAAATCTACCATTGGTAATCCCTATCGTGACAAAGTGGGGATCCAACCATGAGCAAGAATACTCACCTAGAACACCTAGAAGATGACATCTTCAACAACGGTTACGCTGGTGCTGTCAATGCCATTGCATTCCTGACATCACTACGTGACATGCTCACCACTGGTAAAGGTGGTACACAGACCAAGGTTACTGTCAAGTGGGACGGTGCACCTGCTATCTTCTGTGGTACTGACCCTGAGGTTGGTGCGTTCTTTGTTGGTACAAAGTCTGTATTCGCCAAGGGAGAACCCAAGGTGTGCTATACCAATGAGGACATTGAGATGTGGTATGGTGATCACCCTATCAAAGACAAACTCAAGATGTGTTTGTCACAGTTGTCCAAGTTACCTATCCAAGGTGTCCTTCAGGGTGACCTGCTGTACACACAGACTCCACCTCTAGTCACCATGGGTGGCAAGAAGTGCTACAAGTTCCGTCCTAACACCATCACATACTGTGTTGAGAAGGGTACAGAGATGGGTAACAAGGTTGCCGCAAGTAAACTAGGCATCGTGTTCCACACTAGGTACGTTGGTTCATCTCTCCCTGAGATGTCTGCGAGTTTCGGTGTTGATGTTAGTGGTCTCCAAGGCGTTAGTTCTGTTGCAGTCTTCTCTGCAGAGTTCCAGAACGTCAACGGCAAGGCAAACCTCAGCAATACTGAACTGGTCAAGATCAACAACAGCATCAGGACTGCAAAGCAAAACCTTCTTACAGGTAAGAACTTCCTGAATGCTATCGGTGGTGGTAAGAAATCCTTTGACTACGCTGCTGTCTTCAAGATCTACTTCAATGATGTGATCAGACGTGGTACCATCCCTAGCAGTTCTCAAGCGATGACCAATGGGTTTATCAAGTTCTTGTCTGCTAGATATGACAAGGAAATTGAGAAGAAAAAGACAGAGAAATCTAAGAAAGACTGGGAAAAGAAAAAGGCAGACGCAATAAATTACCTAAATACTAACAAGAGTGTTATATATGCGTCACTTTCTGGTTTCAAAAACTTGATGACTGCTAAGGAGCAGATCATTAATCGCCTGAAACGAATTGAAGGTGTCGGCACTTTCCTTGAAGATGAAAATGGTTATCGTGTTACAAGTCCTGAAGGTTTCGTTGCCATCAAGGACGGAGGTGCGGTTAAATTAGTTGACAGACTAGAGTTCTCTAGAGCAAACTTCACAGTAGCAAAAGACTGGGGATGAAATTTAAGAAGTTCTTGATGGAAGCAGCAGCATCCGCTGCCAAAGCAACCACAAAAAAGAAAACTGAACAACCGCAAGACAAGCACGTCGCTATCACATTCGGCAGGTTCAACCCGCCCCATGCTGGGCACGGTAAACTGCTCGATGCTGTGAAGAATCACAGTGGCGACTCAGGTAACTATCGCATCTACCCTTCACGCAGTCAGGATCACAAGAAGAATCCTCTGTCTGCACACGAGAAGGTTGGATTCATGCGTCAAATGTTTCCTGACCATGACAAAGCAATCCAAAACAACGAATCACACAAGAATATATTTGACATCATGCGTGACCTCAATGATGAGGGACACGAGCATGTCACCATGGTTGTTGGAGATGACCGTGTAAAAGAATTTGAAAACCTACTAAACAAATACAACGGCAATCACTACAACTTCAAAAGTATCAACATCAAATCTGCTGGTGCTCGTAAGGATGATTCCGACGATCCTATCGAGAACTTGAGTGCAAGCAAGATGCGTGACCATACCTCTAAGGATGATCACGCATCATTCCATGCTGGCATGACAAAGCATATGACACCTAAGCACAGTATGGCACTGATGCAGGCAGTCAAGGCAGGCATGACACCACCTCCTAAAGCAAAGAAAGGTGCCAAAGCAAAATCAACTGTCCACGAATCTGTCTGGGAGTACGCTCCTAAACTGGACTTTGCATCCTTCCGTGACTGGTACATGCTAGATCACATCTTTAAGGTGGGTGCAATCGTAGAGCATGATGACACTGGTATCACTGGTAGAGTCGTACATCGTGGTCCTAACTACATCATCATGGAAGATGGTCTCGGTGGTGAACACCGTGCATGGTTGCAGCACGTCACTGAGGTAAACAATCAGTCCAACAAATCTGCCGACGATGGCAGCGGTAATGACTGGAAGATTGGAACTGATACATATAGAATGTCAGTTCAAGCGATGACTCCTGGGCAAGAAATCAAGAAGTTCAGTGAGTTCTCAAAGAACCAAAAGTCTACCAAGACTAAATAGTACATATTAACCGACACGTAAAACCATGTCCCGTGATATTCGTATCTCAGCAGCATTAATGGCTTACTCTGTCTATGAGCAGAGACAAATCCTTAATCATGTTGAGGCAGGTACAACACCAACAAGTAAAAGACTCCAAGAGGGTGTAGAAAAAGTTCTACCTATCCTTGAGGAAGTGGAAGAAGTTGTACTTGAGGGTTACGCTGGATTCCCAGTAGAAAAAGAAGCAATCATGTCCAAGAAGGGCGATGACCGTAACATCGGTCGCGTCATTCAGATGGGTGGATCACAGATGTTGATCACTGGTCGCAGAACAGATGGTCGTTACAGTGTGATGAATAAGGATGGCGGTAAGACCGCTAAGGATCCTGCTGATCTTGGAGTCGTTACCAAGGAGTCGGTCGTTGGTATTGACGCTGAAGATATTATCGAAGGACTGAAGCAAGCACGTAAGAACGTTGGTGCAAGCAAGTGTTGGGATGGTTACAAAGCGAAGGGCACAAAGACTAAGAACGGTAAGCAAGTTCCCAACTGTGTCAAGGAAGAGGAAGAAGATATTGAAGAGGGTTACAAGGGTAAGCACGGTCAGTCTGACAAAGAGTATGCTGACTCACGCTCCCCTGGTGGCAAGATGGTGTCTGGTGACTCCAAGCGTAGTGGTGCTGAGTACACCCATGGTCGCAGAGTCAAGGCAGCAAACCCTGGTATGCAACCTGATGTAGGTGGCAAGACCAAACCTAAGTCCCAAGGTAAGATGGACAAAGGCACCCGTGCCGATCTCCAATTCCGTAAGGCGAACCTGAAGAAGGAAGAATATGAACAGGTCGAAGAAGAGAAGAAAGGTCTCTATGCAAACATCCACGCTAAACGAGCGCGTGGCGAACGCCCTGCTAAACCTGGTGAAAAGGATTATCCCGCAAAGGATGCTTTCAAGAAGGCAGCGAAAACTGCGAAGGAGTCTATTGATTTCAGTGCGTTCATTGACTTTGACGACGATGAGATCGATCTCCTTTCTTTCCAGGAAATTGAAGCAATCTGTGAGGAAGTGTTCGTTGAACTGGAGCAAGAAGGTCTCCTCAGCGAAGCACTCCAATCGGTAGAAGGTATTGCTCTTCTCACTGAAGACTACTACGACAGTGCTGTTAAGGCGTCTAAGGCAGCGTCCAAGACTCCTGAGGCAAAGGCAGGTCGTCGTAATCTTCGCAAAGAGAAGATCAAGGCAGCAGTCAAATCTGCTGCAACAAAAGTCGGTAGTGCCGCTGGCACTGTCGCAGGCAAGGCAGTCAACGCTGGCGAGAAAGCCGTCGGTGCTGCTAAGTCAGTGCCAAAAGCAGTTGGATCTGCTGCTAAGAAAGCAGGTTCGTCTGTAGCGGGTGCAGGTAGTGCCATTAAGAGTGGTGCTAAAAAAGTTGCCCGTGGCGCAGGAGAGGTAGCAGGTAGTGCTGCTGGAGGTTTTGCCTCTGGTTATGCTGCTGCTCGTAACAAAGGTGGTTCCTCAGGTGGTGGTTCATCTACCAGCGGTGGTTCATCTAGTTCCAGTTCTTCTGGATCTGGTTACGGATCCTCTTCAAGTTCCAGCTCTAGTTCCAACAACAGTGGTTCTTCTGCTGGTTCATCCAAACCTCGCACTCGTCTTCGCGACCGCATTAAGTCTGGTCTGAAGAAAGCAATCGGTGGTGCAGCACGTTCTGTATCCCGTGGTGCCCGTAACGTAGCACGTAGAATGGGTGAGTCCTATTCATGGCGTGATGCTATCGGATACGAGGGCGTTAAAGATGGAGAATCAAATGACCCTAAATAACAAGCAACCCTCCAAGAAAAAAGGGAACGTTATCTTGAACCCTAAAAAGGAAGATCTCATGCAAGAAAAATTAGATCCCGTAGGTCGCGAAGACAGCGACATTGATAATGACGGGAAAAAGAATACTAAATCAGATCGTTATCTGCTTAACCGTCGTAAGGTACGTGGTAAAGTCATCAAGATGAGAGAGGAAGCTCTTGATGAACTGAAGCGTCGTCGTTCTGTCCCCAAAGGAGAGGGAGCAGTGGACAACGAACCCGAGGAAGTTGATGAAGCAGCAGCATGTGCACCCGAGAAGTCCAAGGTGGATGACAAGGAATCCAAGGAGAAGTCCAAGGAGCGCATGAAGCAGAAGATGATGCAGATGACTCGCGACTTCGATGACGCCCGTATGGGTAAGAGGACGAAGTGAGACCGCTCTACGAACTGTCTTCAAAATACCTTACTGACCCTAAGGCGATGAAGCGGTTGGCTAAACAAGAAAAAGAAAACAAGGAACGTGACGCTCGCATGAAATATGGCAAGCGTTACAAGGACTTCATTAACGAGAAAGGAAAGAAGTCTTCCGAGACTACTAGAAGTAAGAAAGGTATCCGTGCATTACACAAAGGTAAGTGGGGATACATGAAAGATCGTAAGTTCACTCCTGACTGACGCTATATAGAGTAGTACCCTGTTAGGTCGAATTATGTTAGGATTTCTACTCCCATTAGCGTCGAAGATCATTACCGATGCTGTAGCAAAGATCCCCGAGAACGAAGAGCTCGGTGAGAAGTTGATCGATATTTGTCTGGTCATTCTTAGTAAAGCAGTAAAGCTTACTAAGACTGATATGGATGACAAACTCCTTGAGACTGTTAAGTCTGCTATTGAAGCAAGAGAAGAATGATCCTAGGGAGGGCAACCTCCCTTAATTTATAAATAACATATAGGAACAACCTTCAATAAAGGGAGAACAATGGCTGTATTTGGAAAAATTGATGCCGCAACCTTCGCAAACAATGTAGCGGTCACCAATGGTGACGCCACTGTTACTAAGAATGCTGCGGATACTGTCGTCGTAGGCGACATTCTAGAACTCGATAGTGTTGCTTACATCGTTAAGCAGGTAACTAGCACAACTTCTATCGAACTTCACAAAGCATACGCAGGTGCCACTGCTGCTGCTCTGTCTGGTGCTGTAAGAAGAACTGCCCCTAAGGCAGTTGCAGAATTCGTAGTCAAGGGTGGCGACTCTCGCTCTCGTGACCTCGTATTCGTAGACACCACTGAGATGTTGCTCGCTGAGAACAAGTCTCGTGGTATCACTGGTCCTGGTTGGTGGCTCTATGAGACCTACCAAACTGCTGCTGGTGACACACGCCACAAGGCAGAGTGCATTGCATTCGTTCACGCTGCTGCTGGTGCTGCTGGTGACGACAGTGATGACGCTGTGGTTGCTGACGTTGCATCTGCTGTGACCATCAGTACACAACCTGCTAATAGCACATCATCTTCTGGTGCTGGAACCTTTACTCTCAGCACATCCACAACAGGAACACCTGGCACTCTCACCTATCAGTGGCAGCGTCAGAAGGCATCTGGTTCTAGATGGACCAATGTCAGTGCTTCCCTTGACACAGGTATCACATATGCAGACTTCACGACCGCAACTCTTGCTTACAGTGGTCTCGCTGCTGACACTCTGGATGGTTACAAGTATAGAGTCAAAGTTAACTCCACAGGTGGTACAGAAGAAGTAGTTTCCAACGGTGCTGCAACTCTGACCTTCGGTAGTTAATAGTTAATTGTCTTTGTAATGTTTTTTGATGAACTCACTGAATCCAATCATGTCCTATTTGCTATAAAACACTACGAGAACCCACAGTCGGTTACCGTAGATGATTTTCTAGAAGACATGAAAAAGTTCAAATACCTCAAGAGATTATTCAAGAGGTATTTGAACTCGGATGTATTGAGAGTAAACCTTATTCTCAATCACTTGATCATTCTTTTTAATGTATTTGGGGAGGGAACTATTCCTCTTCTCATGTACAAGCTAGAGCATGAGTATTGGTCGATACTTAAAACCTTCCTGATTTATCTAAACAGGTATCCTGAGATTGACTCAGGCATCCTTGCAAAGGTGCCTGTTGATAGCAGAGTAAAAACTATCTTAGACGAATTGTGATCAACGAAGATGCCCCAACAATGAGTGCTGGAACTGGTGGTTTCAGTGGTAGTTCTGCCGCAACTGGTCCTGTTGCTGGTTATGATCCGATGCTTGGTGGCAAGAAGAAGGTCAAGAAGAGGAAGTATAAACCCAAGGGTCATGTCATTACTAACGTAGGTATCGGAGAGAGTGCATCCTACTTTCCGTTCCGTGTTAGATATGAGGACTCCCAAGACTTCATCATCTATGGTAAGTCTGTTGCCGAAGTCAAGATTGAACTTCGCAAAGCATACCGTCCAGAGATGTTCAAAAAGATCACCGTCGTGAGACTGTATCCGAATGAGGTTGTCAAATTCTATTATGATAAACGCATGGATGCATTACGCGGAGAGATGTAATGTCCGATATAAACTCAGCGATTATAGAAAGGCTAGAGAAGGTAGTTGATTCTTTACAGGAAAACTCCGTAAAGATGGGTCAACTGCTCGCTGTACACAACGAGAAATTAGATAGACAGGACACCGTGGATGAAGTTCTGTTTGAGAAGATAGATAGACTGCACTCAGATCTGAACAGAGACACAAACGCAATCAAGAAAGGTTGTGAACGTGACATCAGACTGATTGATGATAGACTTAGAGTCATGGAGAAAAAGATGTGGACCATCTTTGGTGGACTCGCTGTCATTTCTTTCTGTCTATCTGTACCTGGTCAGGCATTGATGAAGAGCTTGACTGGGCATGATAAAACTGCTACACTACCCGCAGTGGAATCTACTGCATGGATTACGTCGATGACAAATACATTCGATTCGTCAGCGGACGCCTAGATAAATTCAAGGCAGTAAAACCTGGTCTGTACAACTTCCGTTGTCCTTATTGTGGTGACTCTCAGAAGCACAAGAATAAGGCACGGGGGTATTTTTTTCTAAAGGGTTCGGAATACATCTACAAGTGTCACAACTGTGGGGTAGGAAGGACTGTGGGAAATTTCCTGAAGGACAATGCATACGACCTGCATGACGAGTATGTCTTGGAGAAGTATCGCAACGGTGCAACTGGTAAAGGCAGACGTACAAAGACTCCTGAATGGAAATCAAGTAAACCATCTTTCGCTCAAAAGGTGACAGATCTTACACCTATTTCTTCGCTAAATAGGGGACACCCAGCAAGAGATTTTCTAGAAGCGAGACAGATTCCTCAGGACAAGTTGTCTAATCTTTATTATGTTGAGAAGTTCAAACGATGGGTGAACACTAAAAAACCAGATGCATTCGCCAACCTCCAGAACGATCAACCCAGAATTATTATCCCGCTCATTGATGAGCACGGTGTATGGTTTGGAGTCCAGGGTCGCTCTCTGGCACCAAATTCTAAACTTAGATACATCACGATATTATTTGATGATGACAAACAAAAACTGTACGGATTAAACACAGTAAATAAACAAGAGGTTGTCTATGTCACAGAAGGACCCTTCGACAGTCATTTCCTTGGGAACGCTATTGCTATGTGTGGTAGCGATGTTGACCTTAGCACTGTCGATTATCAACATGTATTCGTATTCGACAACGAGCCCAGAAACAGGGAGATCGCAACTAGGATTGAGACTACGATTGCGAGAGGCAATAAGGTAGTCATCTTCCCCAAGTCCATACGAGAGAAAGATCTTAACGATATGCATCTTGCTGGACACAACGTTCAAGACCTGGTAGAATCAAATACATACCATGGTCTCCATGCCAAACTAAAATTTAACGATTGGAAAAAAGTATGAGCGACATTAGTGTTGTTAAAAGAAATGGCGTAGCAGAAAACATGAACCTTGAGAAGGTTCACGCCATGGTCGAACATGCCTGCAACGGTCTTGCAGGTGTCTCCGAATCTGCCATTGAAATGAATGCCAATCTACAATTCTTTGATGGCATCAAGACATCTGACATCCAAGAAATTCTTATCAGGTCTGCTAACGACTTGATTTCTTTGGAGTCACCTAACTATCAATACGTCGCTGCCCGCCTGTTGCTCTTCGGACTCCGTAAGCAGGTCTTTGGGGAGCATCCAGACGCCGCTCCGAGTGTGTATGATCAACTGCTGTATGGAGTTGACAAGAATGTATATGATAAATCTCTACCCAACAAATATTCTAAGGATGAGTGGGAACTGATTGATGAGATGGTCCATCATGATCGTGACTACTTGTTTACATATGCTGGTCTAAGACAGGTAACTGATAAATATCTTGTACAAGATCGTAGCAGCGGGGAACTGTATGAGACTCCGCAGTTTATGTACATCCTTATTGCTGCGACATTGTTCCAAGACTATCCTCAGACTACACGACTCGATTATGTCCAACGATACTACGACGCGATCTCGCGTCACAGGATCAACATCCCAACGCCAGTCATGGCGGGAGTCAGGACCCCACTTCGACAATTTGCAAGCTGCGTTCTTGTGGATGTTGATGACACCCTCGATAGCATTTTTAGTAGTGACATGGCTATCGGTTACTATGTTGCTCAAAGGGCTGGCATCGGTATTAACGCTGGAAGAATCCGTGGGATCAACTCTAAAATCAGGGGCGGTGAAGTTCAGCACACAGGCGTTGTTCCATTTCTCAAAAAGTTTGAGTCAACTGTCCGATGCTGTACACAAAATGGGATTAGAGGTGGAAGCGCAACAGTCCACTTCCCAATCTGGCACCAAGAAATCGAAGACATCATCGTCTTAAAGAACAACAAAGGAACGGAGGATAACCGTGTACGAAAACTCGACTACTCAATCCAGATCAGTAAGTTATTCTATGAACGATTCATCAGAAACGAATCAATTTCTCTCTTCAGTCCGCATGATGTGCCTGGGTTGTATGATGATTTCGGCACTGATCGCTTCGACGATAGGTACCGTGCTTACGAAGCAGATGATTCCATCCCCCGTACCAGTGTTGCAGCACAAGAACTGATTCTTGCATTGCTCAAGGAGAGAGCAGAGACAGGTCGTATCTACATCATGAACATCGACCACTGTAATACTCACTCCTCATTCAAAGACAAGGTGAACATGAGTAACCTGTGTCAAGAGATCACTCTTCCTACTGATCCTATCAGTCACATTGATGAACAGGCAGGTGAGATTGCTCTGTGTATCTTGTCCGCTATTAACATCGGCAAGATTAATAAACTAGATGAACTTGAAAACCTCTGTGACCTGGCAGTGCGTGGTCTCGATGCTCTGATTGATTATCAAGAGTATCCTGTTGCTGCTGCAGAACGTAGCACACTGGCACGTCGTTCACTTGGTATTGGTTACATCGGTCTGGCACACTACCTTGCACGTCAGGGTGAACACTATGATGACCCTGCCTCATGGCAGTTGGTTCATAACCTCACTGAGGCATTCCAATACTACCTTCTGAAGGCATCAAACGAACTCGCAAAAGAGTATGGTGCATGTGCTGGTTTCCAACACACAAAGTATTCAGATGGAATTCTTCCTATCGATACATATAAGAAGGAGGTAGACGAACTGGTCAAAGCAGATCTGAAATATGACTGGGAAACTCTTAGAACATCTATCACTGAGCACGGTTTACGGAACTCAACACTGTCCGCACAAATGCCTTCGGAGAGCAGTTCCGTTGTGTCAAACGCAACAAACGGAATTGAACCACCACGAGACTACCTGTCCATTAAAAAATCAAAGAAGGGACCTCTTAAGCAAATTGTTCCGCAGTATAACTCACTGAAGAACAACTATACATTGCTTTGGGAAATGAAGAGTAACGAAGGTTATATCAACATCGTTGCTGTGATGCAGAAGTTCTTTGATCAAGCGATCAGTGGTAACTGGTCTTACAATCCAGAACACTATCCAGATAATGAAGTACCCGTGTCAGTTATGGCACAAGATCTTCTCAGCACTTACAAATATGGTTGGAAGACATCATATTATCAGAACACATATGACAACAAGAAAGACGTAGACTCAGAGGAGACAGCAGTTCGTAACCAGGTTGACGCTTTGGTGGAGGAATTGCTACATGCTGACGAATCAGAATGTGACGCATGTAATGTCTAAATCAGTTACAATCGAACTAGGAGCGGACCTCCAGAGTGAGTTCCAATGCTACCTTGACTGCTGTGTTTCCTTAGAGGTTGCTCCTAGGATCAATGCATTTCTAAACTACATTTACAACTACGGTACATACCAAAATCCTAAGGAGCCAGAATGGGACTGACAGTTTTCAACGAGAAGAAAGTGGACACAAAAAAGCAACCAATGTTCTTTGGTGCTCCACTAGGGATGCAACGCTACGATGAGTTTAAGTATCCAGACTTTGATAGACTAACACAATCACAACTCGGATTTTTCTGGAGACCTGAAGAGGTATCTCTACAGAAGGACCGTTCTGATTACAAAACTCTGAACGAACAGCAGAAGCATATCTATACTTCTAATCTGAAGTATCAAATCCTTCTCGACTCTGTGCAGGGTCGTGGTCCTGGCATGGCATTCAAACCGTATGTATCTCTTCCTGAACTGGAAGGTGCCATGGGTGTATGGGAGTTCATGGAACAGATTCATTCACGTTCCTATACACACATCATCAAGAACGTATATGCTGATCCAGCAGAAGTCTTCGACACTGTTCTTGATGACGAAAAGATTATCGCTAGAGCACACTCAGTATGTAAAGCATACAATGATTACATCGATGCTGCTAGTGAGTATGCACAAAGTAATATGTGGAAAGGTAGTTGGAAAGACTCACCTACTGCCACATGGACACTCCGTGATTTGAAAAGAAAACTTTATCTTGCTGTCGCTAATGTCAACATCCTCGAAGGGATTCGATTCTATGTCTCGTTTGCATGTTCTTTTGCATTTGGCGAGCTTAAACTTATGGAAGGATCCGCAAAAATCATCTCTCTTATCGCCCGAGATGAAAGTCAACATCTTGCGCTTACTCAAAAAATTATAAAGAAGTGGAAGGATGGTGATGATCCTGAGATGCAAGAGATTGCAGAGGAAGAACAGGAGAACGTCAAAGCGATGTTCATGAATGCTGTCGAAGAAGAAAAAGAATGGGCGTCCTATCTATTCTCACAAGGAAGCATGATCGGTCTTAATGAAAGACTGCTTTCTCAGTATGTAGAGTGGACTGCCAACCGTCGCATGAAAGCGATTGGTATTAATCCTGTGTATGATATTGCTGCTCGCAGCAACCCACTACCCTGGACACAACACTGGCTAAATAGCAAGGGTCAACAAAACGCCCCTCAGGAAACTGAGATTGAATCATACGTTGTTGGAGGGATTAAGCAGGATGTGGGAGCAAATACGTTCGCAGGTTTCAAACTCTAATCTACTCCAGAAAATCTGGGATAGGTGGTTCACGAATGAAACAAAAGAAATGGAAGAAGCGCAATTCGCGCCAGGTGGAACGCCGTACGCAAACAGAATCGAAGGTGATTGGTTGTCCCAGGACCCCCGCAGTTGGTATTACGGACCACTTGAAGTATTTACGCAAACTGAAACAACATTTGTTGGCGGACCCGAAGGGCACACCCCTTCGGAAGCGTGACAAGAAAGGTTACTAACTTGCTAAATAGTATGTGGGTATGCTAATATACCTTTACGTTCATCCCCTCGGGGACGCAAGTAAGTCGCGGAACGGAGCGTTCATCCCATGATTGAAGTTCTACTCTATTCAACAATCAACTGCACTGACGCATCAGACATGGTGAAGAGGATGCAGGAGAACGAATATATAGCGGAGAACATTCGGGTGGAACTTATTGAAGTTCTTCAAGAAGCAACACCTCATTGCCCATGGGACGCAAACGACTAAAGGAACGGGCCTAAAAATCCAATTACTTTAGGAGTAAACAAATGACACAGATCACTTATCGTGGCGTCAAGTACAACGCCGCTGAGTACAAGGCAAAAATTCTTGCTGAGCAAGATCAACATAGAAATCACGAACTCATGTATCGTGGTATCAAAGTTGAGCGTAAGTTCGCATCCAAGAGCTGAGTACCATGGAAGCACTACAAGTTGTGGGGTTCACCTCCCTTGCATGTATTGTCTTTCTGTTAGTGTTGTACGGAGAGATCCACTTACTCAAGCAGAGTTAAGTTATCATCTGAGATGGGAGGGTTACGAACCCTCTCTTTTTTTGTCTTTCTGTAACAGATTACACAAATGTTAGTGAACTAACACAAAGATGACTAGATAGAATAGCATTCTGAGGTGATTAAATGAATCCTTAAACTCCATTCATTTTATTATGTTCCAATTTATATGGAGTGATGTTTATGCACAATTTAATTTCAAGGAACCAACTAGACGAGTGGCGTCATTTTGAGAATACCGTCGATGATATTATGCTCGATGAATACTACGAATGTCTAATTGAATGTTCCGAAAATCAAACCATTTGCAAACGTATTTGTAGAGATCTCTTGCAAGACTGAGGAACGGAGGGCTAGTCACCCTCCTTTTTATGTGCTATACTGTGGTCTAAATAACCTTAACTACATGGAGGTCAGATGAAAATCTTTCTCGATAGTTCAGATGTCGTGGAGATCCAGAAGGCATTTGAGACTGGACTAATCGACGGAGTGACCACTAACCCTACGCTTATGAAGGCGGCGGGTAGGGATCCAAAAGAAATTCTTACCGAGATCACAGACATGTTCCCATGGGACTCTTCTGTTTCAGCAGAAGTTGTTGCAGACAATGCTGAGGACATGCTGTCTATCGCTGATGATTATTGTGAAATCAATCAGAACATTACAATCAAACTTCCCATGACAGTGGAAGGACTCAAGGCATGTAAGGACTTGTCTAACGATGGCATTGCTACAAATGTGACTCTGGTATTCAGTACAGCACAAGCAATCCTTGCTGCCAAAGCAGGTGCATCATATGTGTCACCGTTTGTTGGTAGGTGTAATGATAACTCTGTGTCTGGTGTTGAATTGATCAGAGCAATCTCTAACACGTACCAGGTACATCAAGTTGAAACTGAAATCCTTGCTGCATCTCTGAGAGATGTGCATCATGTGTCACGCTGCTTCCTGTATGGTGCAGACGTGTGTACTCTCCCACCTAAAGTGTTCTGGAGTATGTACGATCATGTGCTGACACGCGAAGGACTTGCTAAGTTTGACGCAGACTGGAAGGAGGTAATGTCTAAATGAATGTAGAAAAAGTAAAAGCAATCGCTCACAATCTTAAACTTCTAGCAATCTCTCTAGAGGATGCAATTAAAGAAGACCCCGATGCATACAAGACCATGCCAGAGAAGTCATGGTTCCCTCCTAAGCAAGCAGAGAGGTTGGGGTATAGATATAGTGACGATGATGATGGGTACGCCGATTGAAACCTCAGAGTGCTAAAGCGAAAGGACGCAACTTTCAGAAGTGGGTAAGGGACATGTTGATTGAACATCGGGATGTCCACCCAGAAGATATTGAATCACGTAGCATGGGTGCTGGTGGTGAAGATCTAATCATGGCACGAGATGCCAGAAAGAAGTTTCCTTTCTCTATAGAATGCAAGAACGTAGAACGTCTCAATGTATGGGATGCATACGAACAAGCAACAGCAAACTCTGGGGATCATCAACCCATTCTATTCATGAAAAAGAATAGAAAGAAACCACTGGTAGTAGTCGATGCTGAGTGGTTCATTAAACACTTTAAGTAATATGTTCCAAGTACCATTTGAGCACTACCCTGCACCGCCAGGGTTTGATAAGGTCAAAAAAGAATTACTACAGGTGTTTGCTGATGATGACAACAGCAGTCATCGGATGGCACCTGACGGGAGAGTGTTAGCAGATCTGAAGACAGACTTTTTTCACAATGATAAAAACCATGTCTTCCCTCCCTACTACAACATAGTTACCAAAGCACTCAACCCCTATCTGAATACAATCTCTGATCAGGTGGGGTTTCAAATTGAGATCACAACCATGTGGTATCAACAGGCAATGAAAGGACAGTACCATCAGACTCACAATCATGGTGCTATTGGTATGTCCTGTGTCTGGTACCTAGAGTTTGATCCTGCAGTGCATACTGCAACCACATTCTATTGCCCCTTTGCTGACCCTCTGACAGGTGATCTCATGCAGAACACCCCAAGAGTTAGAGAGGGTGACTTTGTGGTCTTCCCTGCCTTCCTACTACACGAACAGACAGCAAATGATTCTGACAAGAGACGAACCATTGTATCCTTCAACCTTGCTGGGGCACCCAAACCAAAATTCTTCAAGCATACTGCTTGACACTATTTCTGAACTGCTATATAATTTACCTGTTGGTTACTTACGAGATCCATGAATGAGTTCGATGCTTACGAGCGAGAAGTCGATGTACTTGAGAGCACAGTAGAAATTCTTATTGACAAACTGCATGACTTGGTATCACAAGGTAACCTGGAAGAGGCACAAGCAATCTCAGCGAAGATTAATACTCTAAGGTAACCACTCACGGGTGTGTAGCTCAGTGGATAGAGCAACGGTCTTCTAAACCGTCGGTCATTGGTTCGACCCCAATCACACCCGTCCACTGGGAGATTAACTCAGCGGTAGAGTGGTTCCCTTACAAGGAATAAGTCACAGGTTCAAATCCTGTATCTCCCACTGGGGGTTTCGCCCCCTGGTACAACCAAATAGGAGATCGATTATGAGTGTAAGAGATCGTTTTGCAGACAGTCTGCAAATCATTAAGGATGCTGTCAACGGCACTGTTGCTTTAGACACAGAGTATCCTCCACTCTTCTCTTCCCTTTGCCGATTTTATTCGGACATCAAAGGCGTCCAGTTCTGGGGTCTAGATGTGGAGGAGGATTACACAATTCTCATTGATCATTTGGTCCAAGATCACGTCCTGGAGATGACGTAAAATTACTCCTGGTGGAGCCAAGTTGACACTATGATTATTGATTCAGACGCATCTGTTATTGTACCCAGTACCAATTTTCTCTACACAGAGATGATTGATGAGAATATTATCGATAGTTTTGTCGAATGGCATTACAATCATTCTCAAAAATATTTTAATAAAGGACTGGGTGAATCGATTAATGAAAAGAATCGTGAGACTGGAGAGGATGACTTGTCATCCCCTCTGGGTTTAGTCAACGCTAAGATAAAGGAGTCAATGGATACACCCTACATGAACATGGTGATCCTTCCTAAGGTCAATGACTTTGTATCCGCAGTTGACTCCTGCATGGGGAACTACGTTCGTAAGTTCCCTTTCTCCGCCAAGGGAAGTTATTTCCATATGGACCCTGGTTGGAATGTACAAGAATATCCTAAGGGTGGTGGGTATAAGGAGTGGCACACAGAGAGATCTGGTAGTGCTAAATCCAACGTGTATCGTCACCTCGTGTGGATGGTTTACCTAAATAGTGTACCGAACGGTGGCACAGAGTGGTTCCATCAAGACCACTACGAGGAGGCAGAGAAAGGTAAGTGCTGTATCTGGCCAGCAGACTGGACATACACACATAAGGGACGTGTCACCCACGAGTTTGAAAAAATTATTGCAACAGGGTGGTATTCTTACGCCTGACCTGCTATACTACGTTCAAATCACACACAACCCATGAAAGTTCTACTAGAACGCTTCCCCTACAGATACGTTGAGTGCGGGACCTTGGAGAATGGTTATCCCGACTATCGTATCCAGAAAGAAAACGAGTACACCAAGCGGTACTCAGACATGTACCTCTGTGACAACGGTGACCAGATCGCCCTTGCCATGGAGGATTTTGAATACACCAAGTGGTTAGATCCCGCTGGTGTCCCATGCTATGTACGAGACAATGTATCATGACTTTTACACCCTATCAAAAGGCAACTGCTGCCGCTAAAGAAGCAGTCATTGAAGCACTGAGGATTGATGAGGATGCCAGCGTTCTTTCAGAACTGTGGCGTCACTACCTTGGTCTCAGAACTATCGAGCAGAACAACCTGCATCACAATAAAACTACCCCTGTGCCAGATGTGACACAGATCGGTAACATCAGCATGACAACCACTGGAGACAAAATCGAATTCGATTATGACCCCTCATCCTTTGAGATGAACTACGCTGCAGCGGGTCCAGTGGACATTGGATTCCCTGGTGGAGGATCAGTTGGTACGGATGTCATCACCTTCTCTTGACACAATGTAAAGAAATGCTATATAATAGTAACAGTTCTTTACACAAGACTCATGACCGTGATTACAGAGGACGGCGGCAGAACAAATATGTTCGCCCGCGAACCTAGAATGTATATCGATCAAACTGAAGCAGAAAGGTATGGTTACGAGACCCATGCTGAGCGTGCCGAAAAACAAAACGGACGCTGGGCAATGTGCGGAATCGTAGCAGCAGTTGTTTCTTATGCAACGACTGGCAGCATTTTCTTTTTCGGTGCCTTCGGTATCTGATTTCAATTAACTATCAACCTTTACTCCCTTTATAACAATGACTCCAGAAGCAGAAAAGTTTAACGGATGGGCAGCAATGATCGGTATCATTGCAGCATTCGGTTCTTACGCAACCACAGGACAACTCATCCCAGGAATCTGGTAATGAGTATCGAATGGGTTCAGACTATTATCTTTTTATTCACCCCATTCTTTTTCATGCTACTCCTCGCTGACACAGATGAGGACGATGACGATGACGGCGGCGGTGGACTGATGGTTCCCGCCACATATCCAGCATAAAACAGATATAAGTAGAGGGGTAATCACCCCTCTTTTTTATTGGGTCATGGAAAGGTATAGATTAGAAGCAAAACAACGCGGCAGTTGGATACCTCTTAAGCGATACTCAAACCTATCAAGATTGAAGGCAGAGTTTTTTATGAGGATATGTGCTATGATGCCAGCACAGCAATCTAGTCAACTTATTAGATGTGTGATTGATGAATGAACTCTTTATGATTCCCGATGGTCAGGAAGACTATCGAAAATTTATTCTCTACTGTTTCGTATACAAAGACGTAGAGATCTCCTTGAACATGTATCAATTTGCCAACGACATGGTACGATATAATGTACTCAAGGACTTCTTTGAAGGAAAGGGCAAACTGTCCTTCACAGATCACTGTGTGCAAATGTCAAGCGAATTTATTCTAGACCAGTACACTCAGTGGACTGTTAACAAGAAGGCATGGATGCTTTTACAACAGGACTTATGAAAATTATTATTATTGGTGGCGGTACATCTGGATGGATGACTGCTGCTGCTCTCTGTAATCATACAGAGCACGAGATTGTAATGATTGATGGTGGTGAACCAATCGGTGTGGGTGAATCAACTACACCACACATCAATCAATATCTCAGGTTCATGGGTATCTCCGATGAACAAATGATCAAGAATGCTAGAGCGACGTACAAACTGTCCTCTCGCTTTGTTGACTTTGATGAAGTAGGTGGTGTATTTCACTACCCTAATGGGCAAAATATAAGTGGAGATGTAACCTTCCAAAGATGGATGGTGGCAAAAGCATACGCTGATCCACCGCCATTCGCTGAAGTTATGATGCCATTCACTACGGTGGTGGAAGCGGGACGGTTACCTCTGAACACAGAACTATTAGGAACATTCGATCTCAATCATGACAGAGCATTCCACATCGACGCAAAGGCGTTCTCAGACTATCTTAGAACTCGTTTCTGTGAACGTATCACGCTGGTTGATAGCAAGGTTAAGTCGGTTCGCACTTCCCAAGGGGGTATCAGCAATGTCGTGGTGGATAGAGGACCCTACGACGCAGGACCCAAAACAATTACGGGTGATCTCTATATCGACTGTTCAGGTGCAGAAGCGGTCGCACTGGGACCTCTCTCGCCGTGGGCACCATTCCACAACCTGATAAACGATAGGGCACTGGTCACACAGATCGACTACGAGGATCCTGAGACCGAGATGATGCCCTACACAAACGCACAGGGCATGTCTGCTGGTTGGCAGTGGACAATTCCTACACTGGATTATATTAGTAAAGGATATGTGTACTCATCTAAGTATCAGACTGATGAGGAAGCACGTCAGGAGTTCGGTCACGATGCTCGCTTGATCGAGTTCCAAAGTGGTAGAAGGATCCATGCATGGCAGGGTAACTGTGTCGGCATTGGTATGTCCTTCGGATTCATTGAACCACTGGAGAGCACATCACTATTCAATACAGGACAAGGTATCCTTGCTCTGGTAAAACTCCTTAAGGATGGTGAGACTGGTAGGTTTGCTCGTGATCGCTATAACAAGGACGTGTCTGACCACATAGAAGGTTGGAGAGAGTTTGTTGAGGCACACTATTACTATTCAAAACGACGTGACACACCATACTGGGTGGAAGTGACAGAGAATATTCACTACACAGGTGGTGCACATGACGTTGTGATGAACATGATGGTGCACACTCATGAGGTAGAGCACGGCAAGGATCCGATCACCTTCATCCTTACAGGACATGGGTACACATGCGTTGACATCAGGAAGGATGAGTTCTTTAACGAGCATCCAATCGTACCTGACGTGTCACGCTGGTGGAAAAAGCATGCTAAGATTTGCGGGACTGAGTTCCCCACCATGAACTCCTTCATTCGTGACCGCTTTGCGCCTTGACAAAGTTAGCAAAAGCATATATAGTTACGAACGACGTTACACAACGTCATACTTCCTCCCCTTAAACCGAGACCTATAGGGAGAATAAACTACGTCTCTCATACCCGCGTCGGAGGGTGACGCGGGAATACTTAATACAGTGTTAACCCCGCACTCTTACTTAACCCTTTTTCAAATGTCTACATCAACTCTTAATAGGCAACAATCATCCGCTTGGGATTCGTTCTGCGAGTGGGTCACATCTACAAACAACCGTCTGTATGTTGGTTGGTTCGGCGTTCTTATGATCCCGACACTGATCGCTGCTACGGTCTGCTTCATTACTGCTTTCGTCGCTGCTCCTCCTGTGGACATCGACGGCATCCGTGAACCTGTTGCAGGTTCACTCATGTACGGAAACAACATCATTTCTGGTGCTGTTGTCCCTAGTTCCAATGCAATCGGTCTTCACTTCTATCCCATTTGGGAAGCAGCAAGTCTTGACGAATGGTTGTACAACGGTGGTCCTTACCAACTCGTAGTCTTCCATTTCCTCATCGGAATTTTCTGCTACATGGGACGTGAGTGGGAACTCTCTTACCGTCTTGGTATGCGTCCCTGGATCTGTGTCGCTTACAGTGCTCCTGTCGCTGCTGCCGCTGCTGTATTCCTCGTCTACCCCTTCGGTCAGGGTTCTTTCTCAGATGGTATGCCTCTTGGTATTTCTGGTACTTTTAACTTCATGCTTGTATTCCAAGCAGAACACAATATCCTTATGCACCCGTTCCA
>CEUT01045909.1_pt1 | contig 49037 bp, 32 predicted proteins | sample 531401 | NCBI WGS metagenome assembly CEUT01 (sample SAMEA2622821, study PRJEB7988) | marine metagenome | biome: marine biome (ENVO:00000447); feature: surface water layer (ENVO:00002042); material: "saline water (ENVO:00002010), including plankton (ENVO:xxxxxxxx)" | depth 5 m | reverse complement strand
AGATAGTGCTTGACTACGCTAATGTAGTCTGCTATTTTTGTCATCTTGCTTTGAATCCAAGCTGGGAAAACGTCACCGTCATGTATATTGTCAAAAATCTCAACAGCGTATTGTGCTGTTTTAAACATTTGTCGCTTAGCCATGTTTCCTTCGTGGTCTTCTTCGTGATGAGTGGGCTCAACTTCCATATCAATGGACTGCATGTCTCCACACATCTCATTGATCTCTTCTTTGATTAAATGGCGAATAATGTCTTGAGATAATTTCATGTCATAAATAGTATGTTAATCAACTAAAATTATCTTTTCCGTCAAGAAACCCTCATTATCTTTATTTCTCAAAAGGTACTCTCCGGCACGAGCTATCACTATAGCATCTGCTCTGTCGTCTGTTCCCTTTTTGTAGTTTCTTCCGCCACGAGCCATTTCATATTTAAATGCGGACTTTTCTTTTTCAATAACCGCTTCAATTACCATCTTTTTTCTTTTTGGTCCTTTTGTTCCACGAGGAAACGATAAACCATATAAAGACCTGGCACTGTTTACGTTGAGATACGTTGGTTCTAGTCCAAAAGTATCATAACACATCCACGACACAATTCCGTTAAATTTTGCTAGTTTCATAATTGTATCGGCTCTGGACCTGCCGGGTATAAACTTTTTAAGAGCAGTTTCAATGAAAATATGTTCAATATTTTGATCCCTTAATTGCCACAATTCAGATCCAATTATTTCTGCTTTTTTAAAAAGAGTGTTGACTTTTGAAATGTCCCAATGATCGCTTAATATTAACTTACGTTCTTCAAGAACAGCAATTCCAACTATTGCAGTGGAAATATCTAACCCTAATATCATATAAAGATTATATCAGCAATCTAGTCTAAGTTTAAATGTAAACTGGTCGGTTTCTTCTTTAAGAACTGGGTTTGCCATTTTTGCAATTCCTATCAGTTTTTTGTTTTTGTCAAAAAGACCTAACGAAGAAATAAAAACTTGCTTTGAAAATGGACTATTATAATCACAATAATCATTTTGAATGGTATTTTTAATCAAAGCGCCAGTCATCTCTGTAAAAGACCCTGAATTAAAACTACTTGACAGTTGCCAATGTGCTGAACTACTAATCCATGTAGGGTTTTGAGAATTTGTAAGACTTCCTGCTTGCGCTGTACTGAACATTGTCATTGTAGGAATAGCACTGCTGCCTTGGAATTCTAGTTTAAATAAACTCGCACTAGCAAAAGTATTAGTTGCGCCGCCAACCGTTGCATCAGAATATGCTCCAAAGTAAACCCATGCAGGATCTTTAGGAGATGCAGTTCCAACATAATCATCTTTATTTATATTTTCATTTATTTTTACAGATGAAGTAAGAAGAATGAACCCTTGATCATATAAAACGCTACCAACTACACTTCCACTTGCACCATTCATTGTGGAAACAAGATCACCATTTTGAGTGGTATCTTGTGCTACATCTATCAAGGTGCCAGTAAAATAAAAACTAAGCTTTACAGAGCCTTTCTGTATCCCAGATCCAATTACAATAGACGGAATACTTAAAAGATTTGTATTATTAGTGACGTAATGCTGAGGGAAATCATAAGAATTATTTAAAATTCTATAACTATCTAGTGTCGTTCTTAATGAATGTAACCTGCGTCGCTCCACTGCGTTATCAAAAGAACTTATGTTTGAGGAAGATGCATTGATAAATTCTCTGTCTAAGCTCGCTGTAAGGGGATAACTTCCGGTTAAAATTGTTCCATAACTTGCAGACAAATAATCCGAAAGGGATACTGACCCAGGACGCCTATAAGAACCATCTTTAGTTAGAAAAGGATAAATTAATGGCTGATTGGTGCCATCTCTATCCACATTAAGTTCAAAAAGATTAATCGTGCCAGTAACAATATTAATACCTTCATGCCGGCGATTATTGATATATGCCGACCCAGAGTACAATATTACTTCATAAGATGGGCGAGTTACTAGGGTATTAGTAAAAAGATCATGCTTACCAAAAGAGTGGATGTAGCTCATAATTTACACCCATTAATAATCAAGTCTCACTCGTAAGGTAAACTCATTAGAAGGTTGTTTTTTGATTGGTTCGCTAGTTTTGGCCACTGCCAATAATGCATTATCAGGACTATAAAGACCAACTGTAGTTACATAAGTGGACGGTTCATCACTACGAACTTCTTTTACTCTAATCTTACTAGCACTAAGATAAGTTGGATTACTGCTGTAATTAAACTCATTAGAGTTAGCTCGGCAGAAGTACACTGTAGAATTTAATTCTGTTGTGTTATTGAAAGATACGTTGAAAATACGATTAGCAATTGCATTGGAAGATCCAGAAATAGTGGAAGACGCAAGCATCTTATCTACGGAATCATCCTTTATTGCAAGCGAGGCGCTTTGCATCGGGACCAAAGCTGTCCAGGGGGAACCCCCTCCATATGGGTTGTTTCCAATAACCAACTGCTTAGCCAAGAGCCCCTGGGTTCCCATAATGCCACCATCTAAATCTGTTCTGGCATCACTTCCGGTCTGAAAAATAGATGCTGTCAAAACTACTATACCTGTTTGGTAATATATCAACCCACATGGAATGCGTCCTTGGACGTGTGTTTTGGCAGCCGTTGTTTCTGCCTGACTGCCCGTTAAAACATAATCGGTGCTGCCAGTGCAAAACAGAATGCCGTAATCTCCAGCAGGAGAATTTACTTTAAATCCAGTGGAACCGCTAGCATCAGTAATTGTCAGGAGCTTGGTTCCTGCAACAGAGGCAACAATAGATTCCGCAGCGCCTGGTGCGCCGAAGGGACCAACGGCTGCTGATCCGCTGGGACTTACTCCAACCTGTAAGTTGAAGGAGCCTTTTTGTATTTCATCTTTAGCTAACAAGCGAGCAAAATTTAGAAATATAACTTCTCGCATCTTGTTGCGAGTAACGTCTGAATCACTGCCATCTCGGTCAAATAAATTAATGCTACCTGTAGCATCGTTACCCGCTAGAACTTGCGCCATTTGATTATAAACTTGAAGTTTTTGATCAATTTGTGTGGTGGTTGAGGCAGAATGTATTGAGCCTTTGCCAATACCAATAGAGACATCAAAAATATGATTGGCTGAGGAGCTTAAAAAAGGGTAATCGTAAAAGGATGTGAACATCCCGTGAGAATAGTTTTTTACATTAAGAGGATTTGAGTCACCAACATTTGGTCCGTAAGTTCCCGAAATAATTGTTCCTGTAATTGGAATAGCTTCATGAAGGTTTGACCGTATTGGTGTAATATCGCTTGCTAAAAGTGTTTTATATGAAGTTGTCATTTTTTATCCTTCTTATGCCTTCTTCTTTAATATTCTCAAAGGAATGTCTACCCTATATCCAGTAGTGTACCCAGTAACTCTAATTACTGTATCTATAAAATAGAACTCCGTTATTGTTGCGGTATCATAAGTTTGTGCTACTGTCCCACCTAAAGTATTAAACAAATTAACAGAAGTTTGAACATCCAAACTAACCCTAGGTTTGAACCCAAAACGAGTACCAAAACGACCAGTACCTAAAGTACTGCTACCCAATGGCGACGCCTCAGCGGAAGTTACTCCTCCTGCGTTTTGCAAGTTGTAATTGTTCATAGCTCCAGCCGGAGCAAAGTACTGAGGGTTTGTATTCATCATGAATAGATATGTAGCCACCTGATCGTCATCAATAAATGATGGAGTAGCAATTTCATTGTGATTGTCTGCTGGCATAATTTCCAACAGTCGGTTATCCACCTCTACCATGTATTGAGTTTCTCGGCGGGGGTCGCCCGTATCCATCATCGCTGCGGATAGATCAACACTGTCTAATCCTTGGTCAAATATAATTGGAGCTTGTGTGAAAGCATTAGCAGTATCTGCCTTAATTAAACCTTTATCAACTTTGTCAGCAGCAAAAGCCTGGGAGGTTGTAACATCCGCTGTAAGAAGATACCCGTTGGAAGGGACAGTAAACCCTGACCAGTTTACTGTTGGAAGCGTAGTTGAAGGTTTTTTAAGAAAATTAAGCTCAATCACAGGGAGGTATAAAAAATCATTCCGAGTATAGTTTATAAGTTTAGATCGGCAACTACCAGCATTATTAGTAAAAGCCTCCAAAACAGGAGATTGAAGAATTGCTAAATCATAATAGGCTGAGCCGCTGGGATGTCGTCCATCCGGATGATTTGTGTTTTCATACAAAGAATAATCTATTTCATCGTCACCAAGCGCAAATTTGGCGATTTTAAAACTTCCATCGCCCGCTGCAAGACGTCGGCGACCTTCGTCTGTAAGAACTGCGTCTAATATAATATCGCCACTGTTATCTAAGAATGCCATTTTACTCCCCTAAAACAAGTCGTTTTGGTTCCTAGTAAATAGTCCCCAAAAAATCTTTTTAAATATTTATGTTTCGTCCGACGTCGTGTTAGATTTAAATTTAATTCCAAACTGTATTTTTCTGCCCGTATCTCTGGAAGTTAACCTAACCAAAAACTTATTGTTCTCTACCTTGTTTTCTGAGGATTCTATGAATCCTTTTTGGCTTTTAACTAAATTATCGCTACGATCAAAGGTATTTTGAACATTTATCTGTATCGGTGACGCTTTTATTTCTAAAAATCTAGCCATCTTTTTTGTTGGGATAGTTCTAGAAGCAAAACTAGGATGAAACATATCAATCATAGGGAAATAAGTGCCTCTTTCAAAAACTAGCTCAACAACATAAATTGGCGTTGGATTAGAGATTTTCCCATGAACATCTATACACCTGGCAGTATAATAGTATTTTTTATTAGGTTCTAGAGTGTCTATACAATCAAACGATACAGCCTTCTCTTCTTCTGGTGCATTAGCAGCTATATTAAGTTTCTTGTGTTTTTTATTCGCAAAAGTCAGAGAATACAATTCTCGGATATTAGTAGCTTGATCACTAATTTCTTCTGATCGGAATATCTCTATACATTTGACTTCCGAAGCACTTTCCCCTGAGAATTCTAAATTGGGAGAGAACAAAGAAAAGTTCTTAAATGTTTTTTGAAATACAATGCTTGGATCTATAGAATGCTGAAGATCTTCTTCATTTATGTGCGTCCATGGAATCGCTCGGGATCCTAAAAAACTCTCATTAGTCGGCTGAAGAGCTAAAATTACTTGTCTGTAATTACCTCGCAATGGGGCTATTAATATTTCAGGCGGGGGTGGCGGTCGGTCATAAACATAGACATCAGGGAATGTCATTCCAGTCACTCCAGTATTTTTCCACTCCCGAGTGTAAATAGGATATTCAATTATTTTTGTATCGGGCGCTCTCATAACACTGACCCCAACATAAATTAAATTTTCTTCACTTAAACTGGGGTCTAAAGACCAGTCAATTGGTCTTAAAGCAAATTTAGAACCATACACGACATCAACCCCAATTAATTCATAACGGTATTGTTTTTGAAACTTAACTTGGGTATCAGCAAACTTTATTACATTCCCAAAGTTAGTATTTGGAAAATAAAAGTTTTGAATAATTTCATCTGTTTTAGCATCTTTTTTAACCAACTTATATAAAATAGTTTCAGAATGTGCCAGCTTTCCATTGACAATTTGTTCGTATGTTAAAGAGTTTTCAACTGCGTGATTTTCTATTTGATTACTTATGGCTTGTAATCTAATATTATCTATAAGCCTTGGACACTGCCCAAGATATCTTTCTCTTGGTGCCGGAGGGTTTGGCTCATTTTCTATCTCGGAATTTGCATTTTCTATCCACTTATAGAAATCATATATACGAACTTCGCTCTCCATCCCAAACCTTCTAAAATCAATTCCTTCAAAAGGTTTAAAAGTCTGTGCATGATAAGCTTGATTTACGAAAGTAGGATCAGATTGATTCATAAACATCATTTGACCACCAACGGGGTCATATCCAAATCCGTTACTATACATGTATACTGATTCCGGTGATGACACAGTTTTTATGACTGAATCCACAAGCGAAACACTAGTAAGAGAATTTTGTATGAGTGTGGCTATTGGTCCCGCAGGCGACGTAGTAAAATTAATACCAACACTCATCGGAAAAGTAGAGGCTCTTGAACTAACTCTGTTATATACATCCATTTGTGATGCTGGTGTTGGTATGTTATAATATTGCCTGGCAAGATCAGACATTAAGTCTATTACAGCACCCGTATCCTCTTGTCCTAGAATTTCACCGTCTGGAGTTATTGCTCCGGCGTATTGATCTAAATAATCTAAAAAATTTGCTCTTTCTTGTTCTGAACCACCTAGTCTGGGCAAAGACGTTGCTTCAAACTCATCCAACGTTATTAACCTGTCTAAATTGTTATTTAGTTCTGCTGCGGCGTTTTGGTCATTTTGCCAATCAGGACTATTAGCTAAATTATTTCCATTGGCTGTGATGTAATCATAAATATATAAATTAGGAAGGGCTGCTTCAGGAACTTGCGGACTAGCAATTGCTCTCTCATATTTTTCATGATAATAATTATACTGAGGGTCTATGGTGGAAAATTCAGTTGAACCTCCAAAATCATCTGGTGCATCCAGTAAACTGGTTATATAATTGTAAGAACTATAATCCAAAACAAACTTAGCCTGCGGACTAAAATCGTAACAGTCCCTAACGTAAACTAAAGGCTTCTCAACTTGTGTTTGACCTATTTGAAAAACTTGTGTTTTATCTGTACCACGAATAGAGATGTGCTCTCTCAAGAGTGGGCTACCAAGAACTAATTCAGTAATAGCTTTCCAAACATTTTGAATGGGTATAACTCCAAATTTTCTTTTTAAAACAGGGGCGTATGAATTATACCCCACATATACTGTGGACCCCATTAACGCATATACGACTTCTAACAGTGACTGTAAAGGAGCCCTAATACCATTGCGAGCCCCACGATATATAGGAAGACGTATAAATTGAACATCGCCAGGTTGCTCTGTGGAGGGAAAAGGCTCTATAAACAATGTTTTTTTAAATTCGTTGTAATCGTGCATAACCGGATTAAAATCTACAGGTACACCTGCTCGTTGAACAGTGCGGACCTGGCGTCGGTCTTCTCTTACAGTTGTTTCGTCCCATAAAACTTTATTTCTAGAAGGATCCGGAGGCAAAAGAATTGGATACGGAGCAAATACAATTTTTAAAAATTGGTCTATAAGTCTATCCGCTTCAGCATCACCAACCCTAAGCAGTGCCATAGCATTTATAATACTTTGTCTAATCTCTTCAGGTTGTTCATCTATACCTAGGCTTACATCTGCTGCCACCTGGCGAGTCACTGAATGCTCATTTACAAAATTTACAATTTGTCTTCCAAGGTTGTACTCTAATGACAGCCTAGATGATCCGATAGGCACTTTCACGGGTAAAGGCGGAGAATTATAACTCAGAACTAACTTGTCTTGTTCTTCAATATTATTATTATTACCCTCTCCAGCTACAGCAGCATTCCAATTGTATGCTTGTGCTGCCGTGCAACCAACCAAAGGATGGCCGGCTTCATTTAAGTTAACCCCAGCGTATGACCACACAAATCTTTCATAAGAAATGTTTTCCCAACCTAAATCATTTTCCGCAACCACAATATCATTTAAAGATTGAAGATATGTATTTTCTAAACTAAAATCAATCTGATTTAAATTATTTTCAATGTTATTGGCTAATTGGTATGAATAATATCTTGAAAACAAATCTTTACGATTTTGCTCTTTTCTCTCAATAAACAACCCTGGAGTGTGTAAAATGGACATTTCTTATCTTATCCGATCTGGATTTATTGCGTCTTCTACATTTATACCTGGATCCAATATAACATCTGGTCCTAGTAAAAAGTATCTATGATATATAGGTAAATCTAAAATTTCATGTGTGCCGAAACATTTATTTAAATTTACTAAATCAGTGGTTATATCTATATTACCCTCATCTGATCCCGGCGATGTTCCATAGAGATTACCTTCCGTGTTGTTATCTTCATTTCTTGAGACGTACTCTTCTGGGTTTATTTTTGATAGGCGACATAGTAAGTGCGGTGGAACTTGCCCACTCCCTACTTCTATAATTTCTTGTAAATTTGTTACTTGATCATATACCTCTCTTGTTAATGGTTTCCAGTTATCTAAAGTTGGACGATTATCATTTATTAACACTTCGGAAGAAGCGGGACCAACAGGTCCCGCCGTTTTACCAAAGCCATCAAAATACTCTATTTTAATAAGTTGCTTATAGTTCATCCAAAAACTTAAAAATTTAGCATAAATTTGCATAGGATCAGATACCATATCATAAGGTGGATTACCATCAATGTCACGATTGTCGTAGTAGCTTATTGCGTTAGCAAATCTTGCAGGGGAATCATGATCATGTAATTTGGTTCTCTTAATACTAAAGATGTCATTAAGTTTAATATCTTGATTAGAAAATGCTACAACAAGCATTGCTTTTAATTGATGTGGAAGATGAGCCAGGCGGTTTGGTAAACCCTGATTGTTGTAGTTTATATCCGATAAAACGCTTTGAGATGTTACGTTCAATAACTCACCAAAAGACCTCATGTTATTAAGAGGATTATCCTGAAAAGAATGAAAATCTATTGCACTATCTAATTCTAATTCTCCTATAATCCCAAAAGTTAATTTTAATGGTGGTTGTTCATCTTTTGGAAATGTGAAAGATGCATCTAAATTATTTTCTTTTAGATTATCTTGATTTTTATTTTCAGTTGTATAAGTTTGAGTAATACTATCATAATAAGTGGTAGTAACGGATGATTGATCACCCTCACCACCCATTATAGATTGAGGTAGAGGAATATCGTTTGTAAAGCTAGCCCCAGCAGCCAGGGCTGCGTTTTCTTCTTGTTCTGTAAGCCCTGTCAAAGGATTAACTTCATTACTAAAATAAGTTGGTGTTGGGATTTCAAATTGCTTTTCTACCACCATATCTATATTGCAAGCATATTCTTCATCTAAAACATCAATCAAAGAATTGTAAGTCTGCCTAGTTGGAGTATCAAAACTCATTTGATTGACCGTATTATAAAACACAAAGTTTAAATACTTAGTAGCGTAATGTGCTTTAAAGAGTCTACTAAACAACTGCCCATATTGATCCAAACTAGTAGAAAATAGTGTACTATCTAAATCCAAAAGTTGGGTTACTTTTTTTTGATTTTTATTTAGCGCTGGTGAAAATATACATGCAGGCGTTAGATATTGATATAAAGGACCGTTTCCTATCATGTCAAATATTGTAGTATCTAACGGCGGTTCTTCAGTATAAAAATATTTATTAAATTCTTGTTGTAGCCGATTTCTAAAAAATTCTGTATTAGTTCTCCCTATCCCAACCTCATTGGCAATGTCTTCTTCGGAAGAGAATAAATAACTATATCCAAGCTCGTTTTTATATCCGTATGAATATTTTTGATTAAATTTATGTTTGTGAGAAATTATAGGAAATTTATTTTCGTACGTGCCTTTTTCGTAAAGTCCAGTATTTTTTTCCACACCTTCATTAAGTTGGTCTAAAGGCACTGTATGGTAAACATTAGCAGTGTTGGCAATATTTAATTCAAGCATTTCTATAGTTTTTACTATTTCTTCAAGATCCTCTGGTATCCCTGAGTCTAACATTCTTTCTATAATATTATTCAAATGAACTATGGGTGATGCTCCAATATGAACAGATGGAAGTGGAATCCTAAATAATAACAAGTATTTGATATAAGGATTTATGCTATTTTCTCTGATGAATGTTTTAACATTAGTACCCTCATAAGGTATTTCTGCTAGAGGTGTATTTATTTGACGACTATCAGAATCAAAATAACCAAAAGTGGAATCTAAAATATAATTGATCAATTTTTTAAAATGAGACTTAGCTTTCTGTAAATCTTTAAGGGCTTTTAGTAAAAATACTTTGGAGACATCGGTAACATTAACTTCAACATTATAACGATATATTCCTGGGTTTTCAGGATAGCTTCTGATTTTTTTTGATTCCGTCGTAGGTGGAGGAGGTGCTGGTATATCAGGTATTTCTATGAGAGCGGAGGACCTTCTTCTTGATACTTCTGGTCCCACTAGTCCTCCTAAATTTCCACCATCTTGTCCTTCAGGTTGTGGACTAGGTGGAATTATTTGCGACACTCCATCGTTACTACCATTGAAAGTGTCCGTTCCCTCATAAAAAGTATTACCCAATATTTGTTCTTCTGTACCCTGGGACGGGATAAAGATTCTGGGCGATTTTAACGGCGGAGGTAAGTATATTTCAGGATATGTGAAATTGGACTTTTCGTTCTTTAATTTCAAAAAAGTTCCTAAATTATTGTTATTCGCAAATGAAAGGGGTCTTACATATTCTCTAGAAACATTTATATTTTTAACTTCAGACTTATATGTTATTCCGTTAAATTCAAACCCCTCTAATAATATTTTAGCTACTTCTTCATTAGAGTACAGCCTTGGAAAAGATGATCTTTCAATTAAAAAATTGTTAAGGTTAAATGAAAACATATACCTAGCGTTTTCATCTATGTCTTTTGTAATCCACAGATCGGAAAAACAATCGTCTTTTTGTATTGTTTTTCCTGTTGAATTTCTAGCCAAAGAAGATCCATTGACGTCAGTAAAAACATGATCATGCAAGTTAAATAAATTTACAGAATAGTCCGGAAAATTACTAAACCTTAAATCTTGTAAAATAATTCTATCAGGAGAATCAACTACTTCTAGTAGAACTCTCTGTGGAAAACGAGAGGTCTCAATAGTTAGGTCTTCATAAATATAGTGATCACCTATCAGAGTGGCCGAAGTTGCTCGTCCGGTGCCAGTAATTAAAGTTGTATGAAGAATATTGTTATCTGGCTCAAAATTATAGTTTTGTAAAAAAGCATCATAGTCTAGATAAACAAATGCATATAAGCTCAAGTGTTCTATATTATTATTTCTATGTCCGACATCTGTGTCAGGACCTATAATCATTTCTATAGAAGGTAAATAAACTTCTTCAAATACCAACGTATCTAGGTCTGAAGACTCATCGGACGGGACAACATTTGTTATTTGGCGTCTTCTTATTTCTCCATTTTCGTCCCGAGGTATTAAATTAGACAAAGGTTGATCAAACAAAACAATATCATTAAGAACTTCAGCCCTTGGATCTAAAGTGTCATCATAACCCCTAATCCCATTTGGTATAAAAACTGATGGATCTTGACTATCATAAGGACGGTATAAACTACCGCCACGATTACTCGGAGATCGCATCAGGTGTTGTCCGTTATTTAAATCATATTGTTGTCCATTGATGCTCTGGACTTGATTGACTAAAGATTCGTATACATTTTGAACATATAATGAAGTGCCAACTATTTCCTCTCCTGTTTCTAAAGAGCTACTTAAATTTGAATATTCATTAAATCTTTGAGAAACAAAATCTAACCCAGTTGGATTTTTCTCGCCTAAACAAGTAATTACTCTAATTCTTAAGAAATTTAAAACTTCAGGATCCTGATACCATCTGTGGGCTAAATTAGATACTTGTTCTCTCAAACTATAATTAATTGATATTTGAGTACTAACCTCATCGGGGTTTTCTAAAGAATATACGCCTGTTTCTGGAACAAACCTTAATTCAGGATTACCTGTGGTTCTCAGTGTTACGTTCCCTATAATTACCTGTGGGAAAGCATCCCCTACTAAACATCTAGTAGCCATTAGTAATCACTCCCAAATGAATCAACATCAGAACATATGATTGATGGGGTGCTTAGATCTCCCGTGTATAAGAACGGTCTAAGGATAGGTGGTGCGTCTATTATTTCATTATCTACACGAATACTTAAAAAATATTCCACATAAGTCTCATCCAAGAGAGGAAAATTACTTCTTTGTGCAATTTCATCTCCAGATAAAAGTGTTAAGTATGAATATGGTTGATTGCTTTGGTTTTCTAAATCTTCCGCAGCAAAATTGTCTGGATTAATAAAACCTAATTCTTGCAGATTAGACTCATCGTCTGGGTCGGGCATACGAAACACTTCAATATCATAGTTTCCATTTAATTTAAAAATAGTATTTAATTCTTGAACATCAATAACAAAACAATCAGAATTTTGTAGGGTAAAGATTGTTTGAGGATTTTCGTCATCTGTTATAGAAAATTCTGAATATTCTGTGTGTAAAGTACTAGCGCTTAAGGTAGTAATAGTATACCCTGCTTGATACTGAAAAGATCCCGACATTTTTACAGAGTTATTTATTGTTGAAATATCCCATGCAGGCTTAAAATTTCTCCATGGACTAAGTGTTCCCATTGGTCTTAAAAAATTTATACTTGAACTAACTGGAGATTGAAGAGGGTCTGGGTATATTTTTGCTGTTCGCACTTGAGCAACTGAAGATGTGAAAGTGCTCTGTGGTTTTAGATATGGAGTACCGGTCTTAATTCTATCTACGATATTATTTTGTTCTTCAATTATCCCGCCATAATTTCCATCGTATAAAATATCATTATCATAAAAAGAGTAAAAAGATGGTCGGAATTTACCCTCAGAAAACAAATGTTTTCCATATGGAGTAAGCTCTATGTTTATCACTTCTTCTTTTTTGTTAAAAAATGTACTCATATTTTAAATATTCTTGTGTTAATTATTTCCATCATTTTGATTATTTATTAGATTCTGAAGGGCTCTTGCATTTGCACCAAAATTTGAGTCTGCTTGATTAGGATCAGCAGCTACTCCATTTACAACATCTTGACTTTCATCTATTTGAACTTGTTGTATTTGGTCTAGTTCTCCATTTTCTTTATCTAAGTCGGGACGAAATCCTACTTTAGTAGTTAATTTATCTAATTCAACCAAGGAAAAATAATCATATGGCCAGTTAAAAGTAGGATCAGTAACTGCGTTATTGTCTGAATAAGATAACATTGCCATATCTGATCTTAATTGTTCAACTCTATCTCGCCCTGCTTGTCCTAATAATACTGGCTCTAAAGCATCTACTGCTGCTTGATATGGATCATAATCATACCCATTTATTTCTTTAGAAATAAGTTTATCATATGATTTAAGTCCTCGTCGCTTAACTTTAAAAACAAACCACTTTATTTCTGTATTAAATCCATCACGATTCGGAAGATCAGATATATCCAAAAGATCAACCCTTGGAATGCCGGTCCTGGGAATATTTAATTCTATTTGTTTTTGTATTATTTCTGGGAATTTTAGTGATACTTCTTCTACTTTATCTCCTGGCATGTAGTGATCTATCGCTGTTACATCTAGCTTTAGTGAGTTGCCAATATCGGGCATCAGTCCTTGCCAAATATCAGCTAAATCCTGACGACTTAAATTGACAGCATGTTCTAATAAATATACAACAGGTGTTGTCGTAAGTTCAATTCCTGACAGTGTTTCATCTAAATTATCTCCACCAAAAGGATTAACGAAAGAAGGTATCCGTGGATACGAAGATGGCAAAAGAGCCATCAACCTATTAGCTAAAGCTGGCGGGAGTGAGTATTTTGTAAACGCTCTTCTAAATTCTTTTATCTTTGGACCCAATTCATTTGGCGATGCCTTTAGGGTCATAAAACGAGTTTTATTGTTTGCATCAATATAGAACGGTAATGCCAGAATTGCCTCGCTAATTACCTTTTCATTTGTCTCTCCAAGAACGCCAAGGCGTTTTGCTTTTTCTGCTTGAAAAGACCCTCTCATGACTTCATTAGGGTCAAAACCACAAAGGTCAGCAAGTGACCCAACATTACGTCCTGATTCAATAACCCATTTTGGAACTTTTCTCACTTCTATCTGTTGTCCAGTTGAAGATGACGAGCCAGCACTAGGGTCACCAACTAGCCTTAATTCTGTCTCTTTTAAGTCCACATCCTTTATATACATAAATACGCCTTCATTAGCTTGGGGCATAATTCCGTACTGGTGCCACATTCCATATGTTCCTTTGTTGGCGTCAAATTGACCCAGATCAACAGAAGAGGAAAAGTTATATGGAGCGGAACTATATGAGGACCAATTTGGGAAATCTAAAATGGGGCATTCCCATTTGGGCATAATCACCCACTTGTTAGGATCTGCTGGTGTGGTTGCCCCGTTTTCTAGCGGAAACACATTTGTCAAACATATAGAAGCGTCAATGTCCATGCGATTTTGCCAGGCTCGGTTCCAACCGTAAGGTGGCGTACCCGTGGTAGATCTTGGATCACCATTAAGATCTAGATAAGATCCGATGTCAAAATCATAATAACTTCCGCTCTCATTCAAAAACTCAATAGTGGTAAAATCAGCAGCATTACCCACAATCTCGTTTAGCGTATAATTCCGACTCTCAGAAGGGGCAAAAGTAATTCTTGCGACACTTGTACCATAATAATAAGGAGGGGTAAATGGAGCAAACTCCCCATAATGGGTTGGCCAGTTTGAGCCACTAGGTCTTTGAGCGCCAGAATTACCCAAGCTTCCGCTGTGGAAAGCATCCCAACCAAGAGAACCTGTTGCAGTCGGCACGCCAAAAGCATATGGATTATTATAAAGATTAAAGTTATTAGTTTTTGTAAGTCCAATTTCCATTATATATGCTGTGTCAGAAGATGCATATACTTGCCCTGCATCCGTAGCAGATGGATCCCCAGAAGATTGGTCTGATGTATTAGAAGATTTCCCAAAACGAGAAACAAATTTTGTCATAAAACCATTAGAACCATTTAGATTGGTTTTTCTGGATAAGAAAAATTCAGGCACAGAAGCTAAGAAATTAGAAATAGCTTTACGATATAGAGGAGAACCTTCTTTCAAAGATCCGGTTACATCATTGTATAGAACCTCATTTATATCCGACAATACGGTTACGTTTTTACTGCCACCAAGATAATTCTCTGGACTCATCAAAGCCTCAAACGGGAGGCGATCACCCCAGAAAAATTTGTTTACATTTGCTGAACTAAAGTCAAACGTGTTTTGTCCTACTGTAGCCGGATTGTTTCCATTGAACCGACGATTATTGCCAGGTATTTGACCAGCGACTGGGCTAGTCAAAGTACCGCTAAGTGCCCCGTTTAATATAAAACTTGCACTTATGGGGATATATTGATCTTGACTTCTGCCTTTTCTTCGGATAGGATAGTCTACAGCAATACCTGACTTAATTGAATTATACAGAAGCCCTGGTGCAAAATATGGGCGCAACATTGCTCTCATCGCTTGTCGGCTTGAGCCAGAGGCTCCAGTAAAGGAATAGGTATGAGATGATGAAAACAAAGTAGCTATTTGCAGTGTTCTAGACGCTGGATAAAAACCTTCATACGGTAATAATTTTATAACAGCATCTGATTTTATTTGAAAATGTCTTGGATATTTGTTGAAGATAAAATCTAAAGTGTCTTCTTGTATAAATGGGTTTAAATATTCCATTTTATCAGTATTAATATACCGATCAAAAAATCTATTATTTGTGGTATTAAAGTTATCAATATTAGCACCAGTAATTTCCATAGTAGAAGAAACTAATTGAAAGGCGTCGCCATTATTGTCATATGTGTTTAGATGTTCACTCATCCTGTACTCAGGAACTATGGTATATTCTTGACCTTTAGCTCTGACATCGCTTGCATAATCTTCATAAGAGTTATAAAATGGGTCTCTTCCTGCTAATAAAGTTCCACGATTTGGCCCCTCAATAACTCTTCTTTCTGTATTTGCTACCCATGCCGGGCGACTATATACGCCGCCAGGAGATGCTGGCATAACTCCATGGACACAAGAGATACCAGCATCAGACCCTCCAGCAAAAGGAGATGTAGCAGAAACATCCCCATGAGTGGATATAGCGTCACCTGTGATAGTTGACCCGTTACCAGCAAGACCGGCAGTATCTACAACTAAGTTCACGGCAGCGGAGGAAACTGAGCTTACTGCTATGTCAGTATCTCCAGCGGCTTGTGCTGCTGTTATAGAATTACCTATTTCTGTCGCTACGTTTGCAAGACTTGTTCCCACAGAGGAAACATCAATAACAGTTTTACTGCTAGCTGTCCCATCTTCTTTAAATTCCATAGTATGGGTTTTGGATGTTGGTCCAGGGACAACTGATGTGAGCGTTATTTCATGCCCGGCTAAACTAACGGCTGGTAGCCCACCAGCAATGTCCACGGCAGTTATATCAGTAGCCCCTGGGGCGCTGCTGGGAGGGGACCACGCTAATACAAAATCATTACCGGCGGTGCCCACAGCGTTAGCAGCAACCTTGACCGAACCTGATGATGGTGTTGTTGCTGTGATTGCATATCCATTCTCGGTAGCAGTGTCTTCAATAGCTTGCCGTATTGCATCTCTCACATCGTTGCCGGACGAATCCATTGTATCAATACCAATGATTCTATCTGCTCCGGCACAAGTACCTGCATTGGAGCTGGCTGCTGTGTTAATAGTTATCACACAAGTAGAACTTCCATCGCCAACAGTAATCGTAGAACCGTTCAAATTTGTCATTGACCATGTTGCTAACAATGTCAAAGATCCAGACGCTGCATGGCCGGCAAAAGGATATTTTAACGCTGTGATACTTGCCGTAGCGGCGACGCCGGGGGTTGCAGTACAGATCTCCGTCATAGCCGGGGCGCTATAAATATATTGTGCTGAAACCGTATTTCCTCGTAAATATTCAGAATCTGGTGTTGATGAATGTTGTCTTACCTCTCCATGGCTCGTGAGCATTAATTCCCCGCTCGGAAGTGTTGATGCACCCGCTAACAAAACTTTAAATCCAGCACTATCAGCCACAGCAGCCAAGCTAGAAGTTGACTCTGCATAAAGGTAAGAATCCATCGGCCAGATTGATCCAGACCCATTACCTGTTGCTTCAGAAGAACCTACTGAATCGTAAGAAACTTGTTCACTGCGTTGTAGCAAATATCCCTGCGAAGTATTAAAAGAAGACGATATCCTGGGGCGTGAGCGATTATATGTTTCAATATTACTTTCTGTATTTAAAAGAGCTAATGTTGTTACTGGAGTGGCTCCAATATTAACGGTAGAAACTTTTTTATCATTTTTCCAAAAATTAGTTGAAAAAGTTAAACGTGATCTTGAGGCAGATAAATAGGTGTAAATTTCCTTCGGATAGATTGTTTCTGCGTAAGAAGTTAATCGTATGATATCAGTACCATCTACATTTGTTGGCAATTCTGATACGTGATTATCTCTAAAAGATTCGTATGGTCTTTTTATTTTATTGGTATTCCATTTTAGCGCTCCCGAATAACGATTATTTAATTCTCTGTTGGCAAATCCCATAAGATAATTGCCATAAGAATATTTAACTGTAACGTTAACAGGAGAACCATAATTTGTTTCTTCTGCCGTGCCTGGATGGGTTTTTATATGGTGTAAAATAGGCTTATAGCGAGATGAAATAGGTGCCTCACGAAAACTACCTAAAAATCTATAATCTAGAGTATTTCCTGCACGATCTGATGCTGTTCTAGTTGTATAGAAGCCAAGCGTTCTTGTAGCAGAGCCAAAATTCATTCTTTGCTCAGGTGTTAAATTTGGGGTCACTAACGGAATTTCATAAACATTATTCTTCCAGTAATATGAACCCTCAGTAGTATCACCCTGGCGTAACTGGCTCCAAGGAACAAATCCGACATTTTCTGTTGACCAAAGAAATGATGTCTGCCCTGAACTGTTGCTAAAAATAGCAGCAGTACCAAAGGCATTAATTTCTTCAGAAGTCAAACTACTGGTTGTAATAGTAATATTTTTTGGATAATGTGAGGAAGATAAAATGAATTCATCCATCATCTCTTTTCCTGGTGCATTAGTACCAGATAAACTCATAAACCACGAACTACGGTCTCCCGCTGGTATAGGACGTGTTAAAAATCCGTTATCCCGAACAGACCCAGTGCCTAAAGTATAGCCAGCGCCGGGTGTTGTCTCTGTACTTAACATTGTTATGCGATTAGTAGTATTTCTTTGAGTTTGATGAATAGATGCTGTGGCAGGAACTATTGTAAGAGAACCAAACGTAAAATTAAAACCATTGTTTAGATTTGATAAATTTTGAGCACCATATGCTTTTAATTGATCTATTCCCGAACTAGAAACAAAACCTCCCCACCCAGCAAATGTTTTAAGATTAGTATTGTAGACTTTCCGGACTGGAATATTCCTAAAGGGTAATGCATTATTTGGAGACAATTGATCTAAAGTTACATCCCTAAACTGTTGCCGAGACTCTAGCTTACCACCAGGCGCAGCGAACCTGCTGACAAAAACGTTTTGATTTGTTCTTCTGGAAGATCTCTGCCTAGGATTAGAATAATCCACAGATCCTGTTCTACCAATAACCAAGTCATTGTGATAGGGCACAGACTGACTTCTCATGGTCAAAGGTGTCACAAAGGCAGTGGGAATTGATCCCGTGTAATAAGACCCTGTATTGAAAACAAAATCCATATTAGCCGCATCACGATCACCTGTTTGTAATATTTGGTACCCTAATTTATAGTTGCCAAGAATATTAGCCCCATCTGCTGGAGTTAGAGACCCTGTAAAGCTTTTTATATTTTCTATATTGAGCGGTGACTTGGATGCTAGTCCTCGCAAATAATGACCCTTGGGCACACTACCCGTAATAATTCTTCCTATTTCAATCTGCCCACCAGCCACATTAAGAAAGTGGGACTCTCGCCGAGGTTGGCTTGGCGAAGGATCAGGCGTTGGCAAACTCATAGGAGCAACATGTCGGGCTTGAAATCCCCCAACATGCTGTTGTGTAAACGGTGTCTGCATGGGGACACTATTATCAAAAGGGTGTATTACATCTTCATGGAGGTTAACTATGTTTATTCCAGTCAGTCCGCCTCTTAACAAAGTGCTTTGATAACCTCCAAGAGTGTTACTAGAACTTAATGTAGTGAAGGGTGCTAATAACTCCCCTTTATAATTGGTGCCATCTTTTGTGGCTTTAAATGCTATGGTTGTCTTAGTGTTTGGCTCTCTTTCATCACTACAATCTTCTAGGCTCTCAAAAGTAGAAAATATTACATCTTTTATGTTTCTTCTTTTATTAATGTGCTGATTTATTCCACCTAAATAGGGAAAATTAAGTTTCGCACTTAGACAAACAATTTTACTACTACTGTGTTCTTGTTGAACTGCTGTTAAGATGGAATTAGCAGATGGTTGATTGAGAGTAGTAATATTGAGGTGACCGTTATTTCTTAAAGCTTTTGTTTGCCACCAAAAACAATTTACATTTTGCTGTGCAATACTGTCATCAGAATTTAAAGGAGCGTGATTGTGTTCCCAGCCTGGATCATCAGGACAAATAGATCCTAAATTGCGAACTGTCCCATTTAATTCAGGTATCTGAACCTTATATGATCCTGGGTATTTATATTGTATTTTTGATCTTTCTAAGGAATGATTCTCAATTATAGTTCTAACATTTTCAGCCTTGGCAACACTAGCTGGCATAAGCTGCTGTATCATTTCACCCATAGACACATCAAGCCACTTATAAAATTTCACATATTTTTCAAAATCTGGTGGTCCTTCCACGTTGCGAAAGAATATCTCCCTTAATTTTTCTAAATTTTTATAAGAATGTCTATATTTATTTACTGGTTCTCCGATCAAATTATTAAATTCATCTATAGAAGCAAATAGTTGCAACATTCGCTCCGAAATACTGCGATACAAACTTTTCTCTATTGCAAAAAATAAATTTTGAGGTCGGTAGTTGATTGTAAAATATTCATCATCAGAGTCTAATATTCTAATCATATCATCCGATAAAGAATAATCAACGGGCTGAAGTTTTCCTGTATGAATATATTGTTTTTCTACTACAGTTGTAGCGTCGGGGAAAAAGTCACCTAATCCAGTATGCTGCCTTAAATTTATATCACTAAATGTAGAGTCTGATCCATTTTGATAATTTGATATATATCCCCCATTTACAGACCCAGAAGAGAAATCACTAACTGCGAATTGTCCCGAAGCATTACTACTGCTTAGATTTGCAAAATCCCAATTTAATGCCAGTGTTTGAATTTGAGGAATATAGACATTTGGTTTTTTTGTTTGGAACGAGTAGGCATTTCTGTAGGGATTTTTTGTGCCAAAACTAAAAGATTCTCTAGCATGAAGATCAATAATTGAATTAGGTATGTAATCGCTCCAGTATCTAATGCTTGTTGCTCTAGTATCTCCATACTCCAGAAGATTTCCATTAAAATTAGTCCTATGGGCTCCAGCATATAATCTTTTAGCTGAATTTATCATTGCCGAACCTGATGTATACTTTAAATCTACTTTAGATGAGAAGCTGTCAGTTTTGACATCGCCTTGATATGAGACACCATAAAGTTCTGCCTCGTATTCTAAAGCACTCCCACCAGCGAAAGATGTTCCAAGAACACCTTCTGCAAAAGGATATTTTTTAGGTTTAACACTTAGTGCAAGATTCCATTTTTGATTAGTATAAACCCCTGAGAAAATAGAGCTTGTTAGTATTGTTTCGCCTGCTCTGTTCTCAACGGCAAAGTACACATCTTGGACTCTCTCCGGGGGCGAAAAAATAGTTGCATAATCACCAGGAGCTTTGACAGCATAAACTTGAAGCCCCCAATCGTGATTGCTACCTATCCAAGTTAAATCTGTAGATGTAGGAGTAGGAAATTGAGGTGTGTGATAACCAAACAAAGATGAGGTTACAGGCATATACGGAACAAAATTTAAATTATCTATATTAGATCTATCAGGGAATATAAATTCACCCTCAACCGTAAAAGCAAATTCTTCTAAGTCTGATGCAGAAGATCCAGAACCATTAATAATGCCGTAAGAAGCTGGATTGGAGCTATTATAAAATTGATATACAGTTGCTTGATTACTTTGTGCTGAACTTAAACCAGAAAAATCTGCGTATTTTTTAGTTGAAGATACAGTTCTATAACTGCTTGTTAAATAGTATTCTGAATTATTTGCATAAGCATTTAACGCTATAATATCCTCATCAACCCCCAGACATCTAATAAAATTTCGGATTGACTTTGCTGTACCTTTGGATTTATATATAAAATTTAAGTTATTGTATATGTTTCTGTAAATTAAGTTTTTAGTATTTATTAGCGTTTGGTCAAACTTTATTTTCTCGTCCCGTTGATTAAACTGTGCCAATGCGCTAATATTTTCAAAAATTTCTGGAGTTTCTAATCCAACGTTTGTAAGCAAGCGATCCACATAGGGAAATTCCTTTATGCTACCGGTGAGACTTCCACTAACATAGTCTACATTTTTTAATCTTGTAAGATACTGTAATTGAACATAAGTTGTGTCAAAATAATTACTCATTATCTGTACAAGGTTTTGAATCTCCCCTTCGTTACTTTCTTCTTCTTCTATAATCCATGCCGGAATTTGATTTATTAGCCGAGATGAATTATTAAAATCGTATATTGAACCAGTAGAAGATAACTCTGCTCGTTTATTAATAAACCGTGGATTTTCTTTTCTGATAATAGGATCTAAACTCTCTGAAACGTTAGTGAGTCTTAACGTATTTACTGCTGATCCAACGTTTCTACTGTAATCCTCATTATAGGCTGTGAAAACTCCATTAGAGATACGACCAGAATAATCTAAAGTGATCTTATCTATTGCTTCTATGCCAGTAATACCCTCGTTAAATTTAAAATATACTCCTAAATCTTTATTTTCATCAAAACGATCAGAACCTCCATTGACATGTGTAAACCAATGCCGACCAATTTGCTGAGGATTGCGATTTGTTTTCCAGAATCTAAACTCATCTAGGGAGGCAGATAGTTTTCCATATCCCTGATAAGTTAATTCTGAGTCAGTTGTACCTTCTAAAGATCCTGATACAGCGGCTCTTAGAGCGCCCAAATTAGCCAATAAAGATCCCGTAACTAATCCAATTTCTCCTGCTTGGTGTCCTGAAGCTGTTATGTTTGTCTCCCAACAACTTCCATCTATATAAAAGTCTAAGGTTGGAATTTTAGTATCAGTGTTGAAAACAAATGCGTAATGATTCCAAGATCCGCTGCAAATGTTTATATTACCAGTCGTGGGTACTGACTGTGTAAAATATCCAGTAGTACCAGACAACATTGTTAAATGAAAGCGGTCCTCTGAGCCTGAAAATATTTCAACTCTAAGACGTCCATAACCTGCCGATGAGGAAAGTTGCCCATTCCAAGCGTCAAAAATTACCTGTTTTTCGCCTTGAGCAGCAGAATTTGGCATCCCCTCGCTTTTGTTATAGAAAAATTCTACTGTAGAGCCACTTGGTCCGCCGAACTCTAAGTTAGATGTCCTATTAGTTGGTGTAGAATATATCGTACCGCTGTGGGGTCCTCCCTTAATCTGAATAAATTCTGAAGGAGTTGCAGACGCAGAAGCATAGCCTGATCTAGTTGCTGTCTTTGTGCCCCAGTCACTATTAAAAACCACATAGCCAGTGCTACCAGGATATTGCTCATCAAAAATATATTTTTCAAGAGGGTTTAATTCGTTATAAAATTTTACTTTCTCGGATGCAGGACCATCATAAGGATAGTAATCCGCAATGTAAGTCATTGAATCATTGTAATATTTTTCAGCCGATCCAAACTTTACAAAATTCTCCGGATCTGAATAATCCACTGGTGGTACTAAAGTATTACGTCTTTTAATACTCTCGGACAAGTGTCCGGGCGATTCTATTCCATCAACAGTCTCGGAAGAAGTTTCCTTTAAATATTTAGAAACTACCGTAGTCTGTTTATTCTGTTGAAATAATTTACCAAGTCCATTACTCATTGCAACTCATCATCAATCCTAAATTTAAATATTTCTTTTTGATCCTGATAATTTCCGTTTATATGAAAAGAAAATTGTACTCCATAAGTATATCCTGCTTCCAATAAAGAAGTGTCTAGTTCAAAATAACTACCACTCAAATCATATGAAAGTTTTGTGTAATTCTTTACAGCACTGCCAGTTCCAAAAGGTATAACATCATAATTATCTGAAGTTCTAAAAACACGATAGTAAGCAGAATCTATAATTTCTACTGGTACTTCTTGTGTAGCCACTGTATAGATATTAGGAGACCAATCTTTTCTTCTTGTAAAGACACGCAATCGTGGGTTTTGTCCTTTTATATAAGAAGAATTTAAATTAGTAATTGTTGTATTATATTCAGTATTGTAGATAAGTTCTTTTGCTTGTAGTACAGAAGGAATAAACGATCCGACATTGTAAGTTATCTGACTTGCTCCAGAACCTGTAGACCAAACATCATAATAGGTTCCTGTAGTAGGTACTTCTCCAGCAGTCGTACCAGTCAATGTACTAGCAAAAGAACAAGTATAAATACCCGTATGTTGTATACCGTTTTCAACTAGCAATCCGCCAGTTAAAAAGAATCCTGATTTTCCAGTCCATTTATCAACTAATTCCAATGCATTACCGGTTGGAGATCCAGACCCTGAAAATATTTCTACTTTTAAAGTATCGCCAACAAGCCCTGGAATATTTTTTAATTGCCCACGAACCTGATTATAAAGGAATAAAGTATTTATATTATCTTCGCCTGCGACTAAACTGCTACTAATTGCAAAATTAGCTCTGTTATCTTTGCGACATGAATTCCAACGTGCTTCAATGCACGGTCTAGACAGAAAAAATTGAGATGTTCTACTAAAGAATTTTTTAGTATAATATGTACCTAGGTTTCCTGATATTACCGGATCGGTATGTTTTACTATAAGTCCATAATTAGGATATGTATTAAGCGGGTCTGTTCTCCATTTATCCATTGCAAAATTAATATTTAGTTCTAGGTTTTCTACCCCGCCAGTAAAAAAATAACTCGCACTATGAATGGAACTTAAATTAGATTTAACACCATAGTAATCACCGCCAGCAAGATCCCAGGTTTGTGATGGAGTAGCATTAATCCAGTTTGATTCCCCAAGATCAGTATAATTATCCATATCTAAACCAGTGCCCTCATTCCATCCATATTCTTTTATCATGGATACATCCAGACTATAACTTAATGGTGTTGTTTGAGCATGTTCAGCGTTAAATAAACGTAATACATAATCAACACTAGATGAAGGAATAACATTATTATTAATATCGGATAGAATCTTATTTACGTCAAATTGTATCAAGATTCTAGATTGTTCAGCATTAGTTGCATTTATAGAAGCTGATGTTTGTCCATGAATAACAAATGCTTCTAGTATATCAGAGGCACCCATGTTGGATCCAGTTCCTCTCGTTTCTAAATTTTCTTTAAATGCATTGGTAATAGTATTATCACTAGTAGCGTAGTATCTTTTTATTCCCATTATTTTACAACTCCAAAGATATCGCTCTGTGGGTATAAAACCTCTCCTATTGCAAATTCAGGTATTATTAGGAACCGACCATCATCAGATAAGTTTTTATTTATATTGTATACAAAATTACTATATAAACCACCGTTTTTATTAATAAATTCCACATTGAGAGTATCAGTAACTCCAGGAACATCGTTTAAAATCTTGTATATCTCTGAGATGTAAAGAGCATCTCCAATATTTGGCTTTACATTGAGATATTTATTTATAATAGCATTAATACAATCATCTACTAAAGTAAATCTATTAGTTTCTAAATCAGCTAATACTTCAAAATTAATACCTAAATTTATCACTTTTGCGTCAAGAACGTCTAAACGATCGCTTAACATTCTGCGGGGTTCAAGCCATTGTTTTAAGTTAGTTTTTAATTCAGTATTAGGAGGAACAAAGCGACCGTTAGGTCCTTCTTCTGATAGAACATATAAATTTAAATTTCTTTGCATAGAATCTTTGTCTTGAACAACATTAACTCTTTTTATTTTACCAAACTTAGATGGCATACGATAACATAAGTTAATATAATCTGCTCGGCTAACTGCACGAGCTTGAGTTGCAAAAGTGGCATATGCACGACGGCGTATTTCTTCTGGTCCTAGTTCGGTTACATCTCCTAATATTGGAGTTTCATTTTCTACTTCTAGAGATGATATCACAGTGTTCATCACAGCACCATCTAAGGAATTAATGTTTTTAAAACTAAAAGATGTATCAGATACGTTGGTTACTGTTCCAATTGGCGCATTAACGTCAGATCTTGAATTTGCAGAATAAACTATTGTCAAATTAGTATCAGTAGGTACTACACCAAATTTATCGGTTTGAACTAAATTAGATGGGTCAAATGTAGTATCAGTGATATAGTTTCTACCCGTTACATTTAAAACAACATCTGCTGGGTCGGCGACTACATTATCGGTTAAGTTTTCACTAGATCCATAACCAAATTGTATGAAGCCTCGCCCAAATTGATCAAAACTTGACACAAATCTACGTGGCGCTGGGATGGCTCTTAATTTAAATGGGACAGCCATCATGGTGTTTGTATCGTGATTAGGAACTTCTTTATAGATTATATCTTGACTAAGAAAATCTACTTCGTAATATATATTTCCTTGTTGGTCCGAGACAGAAATAACTTCTACAACATTATCTCGCTCCAATTCAATCTTTAAAAATCTTTGATAATCCCCAACAGCAACATTATCTATAAATCTTTCTCCTGATACTACCTGCCCAAAGGCTTTAATAGCAAAAAATGTAGGTATGCCTGAATTATTTGCTACTTGAGAAACAGTTATTTCATTTGTGGGGTCTGTAAAATCTACGTTTTCAATAAGAGTATATACCGCCCCGCCTTGAGATGTTAAAGTTGTGCCAGCCTGAAGGATGGGAATGTAAGAAATGTCCGGGCCTAAAGTTGCATTATCCACAGGGACTTCAATATAAAACGATACAGTCCCTGTAGAACGAGCAGATCCCGGAAATTTAAAACCCATTTGGTTAGCAATACTAATAATATTTTTTTGTTCTAAAGCTGTGTCTAGAAAATTTTCATTTGTTTGATAGTCTAGATAAAATGAAAGTTGGTCTCCAACGTAAGCAACCATATCCAACATTAAAGCCCCAAAAGAAGCCTCATTAAAATCTTGAAAAGTAGTAGGATAATAACGTTTGGCATAATTCACCAAATCATTCTTTATTGAGGTAAATTCTCTACTTGTATAATTAATTGGTCTTATAGCCATGGATAGTTCCTATATTTTCTCAATTATAAATAGGCTTGATTCGCAGTTATTCTTAGAGTATCTTCAGTATTTACACCAGGTAAAGTGTATGTTATCTCAATACCAACCTCATTAAAAGCTAAAGTACTATCATCATCACTGGTTTGGAAGAAGATATTTTCTATGACTATAAACGGCATAAACAGGTCTTTTTGCTCTTGAATATCTCCTACAATTTTTTCAAATGTTTGATTATTAATCGGCTCAAAAAAATACTGCCTTAAACCTACTCCAAAATTAGGTATCATTACCCTTTCCCCAGGAACTGTTAGGATAAGATTTTTAAAATTTTGTTTTATAGCCTCGCCTATATTTTTTGTCAGTCCATATGGCCCGTCTAAGTTACTAACCTTTAAAGGAAGTTTAGGCGATATTCCATACATTTTACTCATATTTTATCTCCTTTTATATCCTAGGGAACTTAATAACTAGGGGTGTGGGGACAAATGCAGGATTTAACATTTGAATTAAAAGATTGTTTGCTTCTTTTGTTGTATTTTCTAATCCTATCTGATATTGTGAATATCTCTGTGATGTATCAACAATTATGTCAAATGAAATCATATACAAAGCCAATAAAAAAGGAGCAGGTAAATAATAAGCTCCCACAGCATAAAAATCAGGAATCTCTCGGTTGGATATCGGTATTGCATTAGGAAGCTGACTCCATGGTCCATCTCGTCTATTTTCCTTATAAGATATTAAGCGATTTAAAAACCTTAGCTGGTGTTCTGTTGCATCACGCCTTAAAGATTTAAATAATTTTAAGAGCAAATTATCATATGCTTGAATTGGTGTTTGAAAATTACCTAGACGGGGGACAAGAGGATTTACATTCATTATATCATTACCATTAGGATCATAGAAATTATTCTCTAAGGAATTAAAAGCCGCATCATCTTCTATGGTTGAAATCTTTTCAAACATTGATACAAGGTACTGTTGAATTATAAATTTTAATTTACTCTCATAAGTAACATCATCTAAAACTGGCTGATATCTCCCTGGAGTATCTTCAAGCCGTACATGGCTTGCTCCTGCGCCCCATTGCCAATTCCATCTACTTTGAGTGCCGCCTTGAAAAACTTGAGCATCATCTGAAAGAGCAAGAGAATACAATGAAAATAAGATATTAATATTGTCCGCATACAATTTATTAGTCTGAGATTTGGTTGTTTCTTTTATTACATTTCTAGCTAAATAATCTGATAAAATTGCCATTGTACCGGGTGTATTAAAGGCTCTATAGGATCTTAGTAAAGGAATTATGTTTAACATAAAGGGAGTTAAATAATTCTGCAAACTTCTCATCAAAGTTCTTCCTAATTCAACATCTGTGCATTTTTCTGAGGTTTCGTTGAATGGATCCGAAAATAATATTTTCATGACTTTTTTAAACTCTTCTCGGCGATCGGTCTTATAGTAAATGGCACATAACTGCTCATATACATCTTCACTTAAATTAGAAACCGAAACAATATCAGATCTTAACCTTTCTTGAAAAGGTGTAGCCCCTCCAACACGCAACCTATTCCAAACGTTCTCAGATACAAATTGATCTAAAATTTCCTGTGTTAGTGTACTATTAAGACTGGGAATATAATACGCAGCAGTCTCTCCATCAGGCAACGGAAATGGATTACCAATATCACCAAAACCCCTGGCACGAGCCATTGATTGTTCTTGTTTTGCTGATAAATTTACTAACTCTTCGGAAGGTTCACCGTCTATATTCCTAACATTACGAAGTGTTATGGTCGGCATTGATGCCCCAATCCGATCATCCCTCTCAGGAAAAATTCTATATTGGAAGTTTTCAGTTGGAGGAATAAAAATATCTGATAAAATATCTCCTGTTTGTACGTCTTCAAATTTTTGCTGCGAAATCTGTCTGTTAATTGTTCCTTGATGATGCAAGTAAATATCTGTTAATATACTACAAACAGAAACACCTTCAGGAAGAGAGAAAACCCTACGAGTGCGTTCTGGTCCGACTCTCATTTCTACGCCTGGGGTGGTGAACCAGTCTATAACAATCCGGGGAGTTAAAACTCCAGGTCTTGTTTCAAAAGTTAAATCGTCACCCTCGGCAAGGCTCGGAAGCGGTTGTGCATTTCCCTCACGCACTTGTCCTTCAACTTCTACAGGAGCACTAAAGGGCAAACAAGGAATAAAAGGTCCGTCTGGTGGCGGAGAAAAACGCCAACCTGCTGTTTCTAAAAACAACTTAAGATCATCCATATAAGTTTGTAAAGTGTTTACATCCCGATCATATTCTACGTTAAGAAAGACATTGAGTACGGAAACCCATTGAGCTATTGCAGGGGCCAAAACCCCTTGCACGTCTCCACGATTGCCGCCAGGTACAAGAATCTGTAGTTCACGGGCTATATTGTATGCAGTTTCTATTAATACGGGCGCTGGTAAAGCAGGTATCTCCTCAATAGTTTCTCCTAATAGTTCTACTGGTATGCCAAATCTACCTACAGTAATTTTGACTCGTGATTCATCAAAATTTAAATTAAACTCAATAGGATCATAATTTTGTGGTGAAACATAGACTGTAGAATTGTCTTTCTGAGCGTAATTAAGTCCGGTTTTCATCTCTCTCAGATAAGTATCACTGTCTTGAATATCATTCCAAATAACTGACTGTGAAAATTCAGAACACTCATTTCTGTTTAATCTGCGAGGTGCAGCCCGAGACATTAAATCTGTAGAAGAAAACCATTCTGAAGCCCAATCTTGTGCCGCTTGGCTAATTTCCGCAATATATCTTAAAAGCTCTTTAAGTTGCTCAGGGAATCCAATATCAGCCCACCACTCGTTCAGCGCATTTATCCAACTTAAATCGTAAGGATCTACTTTACAGATATCATCTAAGCGCCCTTTGGTATTTTGTATTTGTTGCGAGATTTGAGATCTTATTTGTCCGTCAGAAAGCTCTCCGAATGGAACCCCAGGATCAGGATCTGGACAAAACGCTTCATCAGGAGAGGGGTCTTCGGGAAGAGCAAGATTATTACTTTTTAATAATACTCCAATTTCTTTAAAATAATCTCTAATACTCTCAGGTGTAAAACCTAAAATTGCATACTTAATATCACTTCTATAAAGTGACTCTTGAAATAAGCTTATGATTAATTCTTGTTCCTCAGTTCCTATACCTCTAACATTAAGTATATCTACTAGAGTTGTTCCATAAAGCCGGTTAGGTACTGGTTCGCCATATGTATTTAATTGAATTTCTGGGTACTGCTCTCTTAACTGGGGAATATTTATTTCTCCATTATTTACCATTTCTGAAATAGTGTCTAATAAATTACGAGATGCCTCGCTGTTTAGTAAAGTTTGAAATTCAGATGGGGTAAGTATTTGAGACACATCCTTATTAAATTGAATCAATTGATCTAAAAGAGGAGGCGATTCTTCTATTTTTACTTTATCGGGTAAATTAGTCAGAGTCCCTCGTTCTATAGTTATTTTTTTGTTTCTCAATCCTATTTTTGTAGCAACGTCTACAATATCAATACCTTGAATATAATTATTTATATCAATAAAACCATATAGATTTGCTCTCTGAGCTATTTCATCTGCTTTTCTTTTTGTTTCTTCTGGTCCACAACCCAAAAGAGCCTCAAGAAATTGAACCATTGCTCCCATTATTAATTGCTTGATTACTCTAATTGCTAATTTTTCTAATGCTTTAAAGAAGGGTTCCCACTTGTTTCTTCTAAATGGTGTTTTTGTTAGTTCTATTCTAATCGGAGGACTAGCAGCAGATTTGATCAACCTATTAACATCTGGAGGAAGATCCCCAGGTTTAAGCTGCAACGATAATTCTTTACTTAAATCATCAAAACCTAACAAACAACTTATTTCTTTATTGATTTTATCCTCAATTTTTTTAGCAATAATACCTGGGTTTCTTAAATATCGCTCCAGAGATTCTGGATCTCCTTCTAATCCAAGTTCCTGCCTTAAAGCACTATCATATGGAAAAAGTTCAAAATTATTTTTTATCAATTCTGATTTTAAGTCTTGTATGATTTTTCTTTGAAGTGCTTCCCAAGATGATTTACCATTAACTAAATCATACATTATCATAATATCTTTTACAGCATTGCCCAAAGTTGTATCACAATTACCAGCAGCCTTTTTTAAAGTATTATAAGCGTCCTGTTTCAGAATCTTTTTTTCAAATAAATCTGGACTTGTACTTGGTGAATCTCTTAATATTTCTGTTATAGTTTCAAAAAGTTTTGGCGGCTCGGTTCCGCCAACGGTCAATTCTTCAGCCAAGTTATCTACAACAGTAGGATCAATTCTAGGCGCTGGTATCGTATAATTTGTTAAAAATACAGTCCAACTTGGCCAGTCTTTTGTTGCTTGAGAGAAGGTTTCGCCAATTATATCCCTTAAGTAAAAGATATAACCTAAAGATTTTGTTGTCTGATTAGAGAAGGCATTCATGGAAGAAAGATTCATTCGTAAAAAATTAGGATTTTCTTCGTTTTCTTTTGGCTTATTAAAAATAGTTTGTCCTAAAAATTTGTTATATAACATACCGTTATAGACAACATAGTTTATTTTCATATTATCATCAAATGCTAAATCAAAACTATCATTATTGGCATCTACAATATTTATTTTATTTAAGGTAACAAACTCTTCCATATTGGAAGGAAAACTATTTATTCTGTCTATTTCTCCTGGGATATTTAACCCATCAAGACGTCCATTTGAAAGTTGTTGTGAATCTAAAATGTTTTCATAATATTTAAGTACAGTAACTAATGATGGGATATTTTCTAAGATATATTGAAGAGTATAAACACCATGTTTGTTAACAGGATTTTGTAACCCATCAAGTAAAATTAAAGATTTTTTATAGGGAGATAATTGCTCATCTTTAAGACTTTCTGGATTGTTAATTATATCAAGTTGGTCTATCATGATACGAGGTATTTTAATCAAACACGCCCAACGGCTGTTTGGCCTTTGTTCAATATGGGAAAAAAATTCTATATCGTCATTAGGGTCCTCTAAAGCAGTTTGAAGATTATCAATATTATATTTCCCCGCAAATTGTAAAATACCTGTAACACCTTGTCTGATCATGTTTTGTATATTTGTAAGTGAATTTTCATTTTCAATATCAAAAGCGGTGGGAGCAACTACATTTGTTCTAATTGCATAGTAATAAAAATTATCGGTAAAATTATAATAAATTTTTGGAAAAAAATCACCCGGAGGAACATTATTCAACCAATCTCTCATATCTAAAGAATCATCTGATAATTCAACAGGGTCGGATGATATCTCTTCTTCAGAAATTATTTCTGGCTCTAACACAGATTGGATCGGCAACCCAAAGGAAATACGAATATTCTTTATTTTTTCTGGAGAAAAATCATAAGGAATTGCAATCATTCTCGGAAGTATTGAACTTGCATCTTCAGGGTTTCCTAAATTATCTTGATTTTCGGGCTTTTGAGCTTCTGGAGTAGTAACACTGGTATATAAATTACCAGCTTTATTTTGTCCAATTTTTTGTGCAACTCTGCGAAGGTTTTCTATTGATTTATTTTTAGATATTGATTCAATAACTTGTTCTTCTTCGTTAAACTTTCCATTTTGTGGATATAATGCCAAATAAGCTTTTAAATCTTTTACTGTTATAATAGAATTATTTTGCTCTAATGGTCCTAAAATCCTTAATTCTGTTCCAACATTTGGATAAGAGGCATAATTTACATAAGAATCGTGAATGCCTGCAATCACCCATTCATTCCTGGGGTTGAAAAAATCATAATCAAAACCGTCACCGACTATAATTTCTGGATATGGATTGACAATATTTTGTTGATAGAAAGAAAGCGACATATTATTTTATCTAGTTTGTATTATTAAAACTGCTGTTAATATAACCTTTTCCAAATGGGTGTAATGCATTCAACTCCCAAGCTTTTACATTCTTATCGTAAACAAATGTATCAGCCATATCAAGAGCATAACTTGCAGCATTTACAGACATCTTTAAAAGAGATGCCCCACCGTTTGGAGGCGTGCCTGGTCCAACTGCTGAAATGTGAATATGGCTTGCATACTCCCAGTGTAAAAATATTAGGTTTGTTAATAATCCTCTACATGTTGAATTTAAGTCTCTTATAAGTTCAGCAAAATTTGCCATAGCCCTTATAAGTTGATCACCTTTAACCAATGGTTCTAGTGGGTGAACTTTAGTGTCATTTCCCGCTATAAGATCAATTCCTGCAATTTCTCCAGCAATATTTACACCTTGAGAATTATAATTATCAGTGCTTGTAACTAACTTAATACCCTCTCTTCCTATGATTCTTACCCCATCAGCTTTAACCGCTATACCTGACCTAGCATTTGGACTTCCTACTGATCCTTCGGTTAGTGCAAAGTTTTTATCTATATCGGTCTTTTGAGAGATATAAACTCTTGCTGAGTCTAAAAACATATTTTTATTGGTTAGAACTTTTTCCCCTGATGAATTTATCTGGCGGGCTAACATGCCGCTAAGCCCTGTAACCAAATCAATTGTTCCAGCATGAGAATTACCTTGCCCACCGTAACCAGACTTTAGATCGCTTGACCGGTCTCTGCCTAAAATAATATTAGACATTCCTTTTGAAATAACTTTTTCGGATTTTCCAGCATTATATTTAGGATTTGGTTCTATTATATTTTCTTGTAAATACCCACTATTTAATACCTCGCCAATCTGGTTGTTAGATCCTATAATTGTTGCTTCATCTTTGGCTGCAACTATATTTTTTGCGGAGCTAGGTATTCTATTGGCGGTACCTTCGGCTCTATCGTATTCCCCAACATTAGCTATACCAATTGCACTATTGATTGCTCCTCTGGCTGTATTGACATTTTCAATTATATCTAGAGCAGTTCCATCAGTGATCCATTTTAAAATTCTAACCATGGTTTACTCCGTTTTTTTCCACTTAGTAGACAAAAATGTAACTGGATCTATTATTCCTGCCAAACTTCCAACTCTTCTTCTTTTCCTTATCTCAAAATGCAGGTGCGGACCTGTCGTACCACCTGAGCCTGGTGAATCTTTTGCACCACCAGAAAGACCGATACAAGCTCCTCTTTTTACTATATCTCCTTTTTTAACAAGAACATTACTCATGTGAAAATAACAAGAGTGAATAGCACGGTCTCCTTTTCCACCATACCCATCGTGTCTAATAATAATATATGAAAGCTTTGTGCTTGTAGGAATACCGCCATTAGGAACAGCAGACACCACTTCTCCTTCTAGGGTGGCTAAAGTAGGAGTGGATTGTGGTGCAGCAATATCTTGACCTCGGTGGGAGCGGGTTTTTGTTATTGTTTTACCGTTTTTTCGTACTGTAATTGTTCTTTTTGGTTGAAGCCCAGAAGTTAACCTGGCGGGTTTGATAGCTTTTTTAGTTTTAACATCAAAACTCCCATAAACCAAAGGCCATGCAGGAAATTCAGCATTCGGATCTTGTGAATCTGCTCCCATATCAGATAAAGTAGAATCTATGTATTCTCTAAGATTTGTCACTTTTTTACAATCAGGTATGTTAGTGGTGCTAGAAGTATCCTCTTCTTGTTCCGTTGGCGTTTGTCCAGAAGTGCCCGGCAAATCAGAAGTTGGGGCAGTTGTTCTCTCTACATTATTGTCTCTAGATTGATATGCCGAGTTAACTGTCTGAGGATGATTTTCGCCTACATTTTCTTTATTTTTTAAAATAGGTTTTTCATCTTTAGGAGCCGATCCAGCTAATTCTAAAAATTTGCAAGCTGCTTGGTCTATCATCATTTGCCCAACAGCCGTCATTACAGAATTATTATATGTTTGAGCTTTTTGTCCTAAAGCCGATCCATCCACCGGATTTTGAATTAATCCTAAAATTTTACCATTTCCAAATGTTTTAAACTTATTATTTTCATCTATAAAACTAACAGTTATATTAGAACCTACTAAGGGAACTTGTTCTAGGTGTCCAGAAAAGGTCGGATACATATCAATAATGGAATTATGTCCACCGTATTTAAAAGGATCTGGAAACATTGTATGCAACTCTGGGATCGCTGCCCGTACAACAAATTGATTAGAAGATCCAGGATTTGCAACCCCTAAGATATCTGGGATTTCTCCCTCTTCAACTCTTAGAACCACAGCATTATATATTTTGTTTTGATGCGCTACGGATTGAAACTTTTTAATAGTAGAACTCTGTTGAGCATCTAAAAAATTAGTCTTTCCTAAAGAATATTGGGTTTTAAGTTTTCTAGATCCCAGATTAGTATTTGTATTTTTTTCTAAAATAGTTTCATCACGAGAAGTTCTTTTGCGACTAGCCATAAAAATTATTCCTCTTTTATAAGATCAAATAACTCTTTCTTATCTTCATCACTAAGTGTTTGGCTTTGAGAAGTTGATTCTTTTTTGTACACTAAGGTTGCCAATTTTACAAGTTGTTCATTACTTCTCTGCAAGGTTTCCACAAACTTTGCGGCAGTGGATCCTGAATCGGCGTATCTTTCTTGGGACACGTTCATATACTCTTTTAACTGAGATAATAAAGTCTCTGTCTCTTGGCGATCATTGTTTATATTTTCAAGTGCTTGCTCTATTAATGAGCCAAGATCTTTTTTCATAATAGGTGCTCCTCATTAATAAATAGCACCTTATCTAATTTCCCCGCTGTCCCAGCGTCCTTTAAAAATTTTATACCGAGCCCTCATTTTATTAAGACAGCTTACTATTTGCTTTGTATTAAGTCCGGTTATTTCTCTAAGATATAGATATATGGCTTTTTTATTGAATATTTCTATTTGTTCTATGTTTGTCATCAAAGTTATTACAGCGTTTAAAACTTTCTCTTCATTAGGTTTCATTGGAAAATCTTGCCATCTCTCTATCTCTGAAAGGAGGGTCTTCCAAAATTGCATTTCTTCAAGATTATCTAAAATACCTGACTCGTTAGTGCTTTGAACCGCATCTATTTCTTTAACCATAGAGTCATAAGTTACTTCTCTACGATTTTTACTTGTTTGTTTTTTTGCTTTATGAGTAAACCAATTTTTAGTTACCACAGAAAAATATGAAAATGCCTTAGTTCCCTGGGTTGGGTCAAATTTGCTTAAGATTGTAGTTAGCCAAACTTTGCAATCATCCTTTAATACATCTATATTTTCCAAACTTGTAAATTTGTATGTATACACAATCTTATCAACAAGTTCATCAAACGCTGGCTGTATGTCATCTATATAAAGCTTTGTTCTAATAGTGTTATCTGTTGTGGCACAATATTTCAATATTGCGTCTTCTGTTTCCTTAGTAAAATAGTGTCTCTTTTTTTTATTCTTTTTCATTATTTTCTCCGGACACTATTTCGTCAGTAAGATATTTTAAATTATCATACAGGCTTAAAAGTTCACTCGTTTTTTTAATCATGTTCTCAATTACTGGTTCCCCGTAATAAATGTCCATTTTGTACACTTTCTCAAGTGTTTCATAATATTCAACCAAAACATCTTGGAACACAGAAAAAGTTTGCCATAGGTTATTAATCCTCTTAATTGATTCACGAATATACCACACTAGTAATACATTTATTACAACACTAATAGTTAGAAATATTGATACAATCATTTAGTGCTCTTTTTCTTAAGAAACTTTTTGTGTAATTCAAGCTCTTTTTTTGCTTCTTTTATAGAATTAATAACTTCAGTTCCTACTTTTTTATCCTTCGTTGTTGTTTTTTTAGAGTATTTAACCTTACCAATCACTTTGGATAAAGTATTTTTTCCTCCACATTGACTACAATCATGTAGTTGTTTTTTATAAGAATGTCTAATTGTAAAAAGTTTTTCACACTTTGAACAACTATATTCATAAGTTGGCATTAACTTGTTTCTATATTGCTGTTAATAGATGGAGGATTGGTCACATAAATTTGATCTTCTTTTACCTCTAAATCCCAATCGCTTAACATATCAGTGATATCAGTTTGTTCTGCTAAACATTTTTGCAACGTCATTAGCAAGGCTCCAACGGCTTGATCTGAAAGTTTCATTTTTTATCTCCTTCTGTTTTTATTTGTTTGAAATCCTCTTCAAACATTATTTGTGCAAGTTCTTTAAATTTAGTTCGTGGTTCCCACTTTAATATTTTCTTTGCTTTTGTGGGGTCTCCTAGTAACAAGGGAACCTCATGGGGTCGGAAAAGTCGCTCGTCTATCTCTACATGTTTGTTTACATCAAGCTCTGCGTGACTAAAAACTTCCTCAAGAAACTCTCTAACGGTGTGTGTTTCACCAGTTGCAATAACAAAATCATCAGGATTTTCCTGTTGGAGCATTAACCACATTGCTTCCACATAATCTTTGGCATACCCCCAGTCCCTTTTAGCGTCTAAATTTCCCAGATACAGTTTATCTTGAAGTCCTAATTTTATCTTGGCTGCGGCCAATGTTATTTTACGAGTTACAAAAGTCTCGCCACGGCGGGGAGACTCATGATTAAATAAAATACCGCTAGATAAAAATAAATTATACGCCTCTCTATAATTTCTTACCAAATGATGTGAGAAAACTTTAGCACATGCATATGGTGATGCTGGTTGTAAAATTGTACTCTCACTTTGAGGTACGGCTGGATTGTCACCAAACATTTCTGAAGATGATGCCTGATAAAATTTAGTGTGTGGGGAAACTATTTTCAAGGCATTTAAAAGCCTAAGAGTTCCAATTGCTGCTCCGTCAACCGTATGTTCTGGAATATCAAAAGATACCCTAACATGAGACTGTGCTGCTAAGTTATAAAATTCATCGGGCTGGTATTTTAAGAAAAGCGAATACATACAAGATGCATCATTTAGATCAAAATATTCTAGGCTGAAATTGTCATTTTCATATATGTGATCTATCCTGTCAGTATTTAAAAGTGACGTTCGTCTCTTTAAGCCAATAACTTGATAACCTTTTTCCAATAAAAGTTCTGCAAGATAAGAACCATCCTGACCTGTTATTCCTGATATAATTGCTACTTTTTTATTGACCATATCTTATTTTACTGCTAAAATTTATTTTTTATAGCCCCTGATGTTGGGATAATTTTTACAAAACCAATTATATGTCTCCAAAAGCCCTGTTTCAATTTTTGTGTATTCATCTTTATTAAAACCAATGCCAACTAAACGATCGTTGGTAGATGGTTTTTTATACTGTCCAGATAGTTGATTACTATTCCACTCTATGGGTTGTTTTAATCCTACAATATTTTTGATAGAATGTGCCAAATCTCCAATACTTAGACTATCAGTATTACCTATATTTATAGGATTTGGCTCATTGTATTCCTCCATTAAAAAGAGAATAATTTTTGCAACATCTTTTGCATAGGTAAATTCCCTGATTGGTTTTCCATCGCCCCATAATTCTACTGGCTCATTTCTTAGTTTTGCTTCATGCATTTTTCTTATCATAGCGGGAACGACGTGCGAATCCTCTAGGTGAAAATTATCATTTTTTCCGTACATATTATTAGGAATGGCTGTAATAAAATTACTACCATATTGCTCTCGGCACGCACGGGAATGAGCATCTAACATTCTTTTGGCATAAGCGTAGGCAAAGTTTGTCCAATGGGGTTCTCCTTTATGAATATTTTCTTCTTTTAAAGGGTAAGTGGTTTGTGCGGGATAAACACAAGTACTCATCATGGACAGCATCTTTTTCACATTTCTTTTAGCAGCGCAATTCAGGACATGAGTATTGATTAAAATATTCTCACTATAAAAGTCTGCTAAATAAGAATGATTAGCTTTTACCCCTCCTACTCTTGCGGCTAAATGAATAACCCAATCGGGCTTGTACTTATCAAACATTGCAGCGCATTGAATTTTATCTTTAAGATTAAATTGGCTAGATGAAACAAATTGGGCGTCAGGTATAAACTCTCTTAAAGCATACCCAACCATTCCAGAACCCCCAGTTACTAAAATTTTATTTTCTTGCACTTTATGACTTTTCTAAAAATGATAAGACCTTATGTGTTATATAATCTATTTGGGAATCTTCAAGGTCTGGATAACTGGGCAGGATAATACATTGGGATTGTAAAATATCAGCGTTTGTGTTTATTGAAGGTATATTCTCTAAATGTCGGTGATGATTTATACTATAAAACATAGGTCTGGAATCAATACCATTTAACAACAAATATGAAGCAAGCCTTTTGATAAAACTTTGGTCTTTATTTTGTATTTTGATACCAAACATCCATTTGGAGTGTTTTGTATTAGGATCCTCTAATTGAAATTTTATGTCATTATTAATTCCTAAAATATTTTTATATCGTGAAAAAACCCTATTTTTTTGTTTCATTATTGTTTTTAAATCACTAAGTTGACCATATAGAAGAGCAGCTTGGACATTTGTCATCCTGTAATTGTAAGCTAAAATATCATGTATAAATTTCTTTTTAGATTGACCTTGATTTTTCACACATTCTACATATTCTAATACGGCTGGATCATTTGTGATAAATGCCCCACCTTCCCCACTAGTTATAGATTTATTACCATAAAAAGAAATAGAAGACGCAAAAGATTGAGTCCCTGTATAAAAGTTATTGTATTTTCCTAAAAATCCTTCACAGTTATCCTCTAAAAATATGGTGTCTGGGTAAATTTCTTTCAACCGGGGGACATTAATAATATTTCCTATGTTGTGGACTATCAATACGGCAGTTTCTTCATCTAAATGGTCTGCTAAATTAGTGTAGTCGGTATTCCATGTATGTATATCACAATCTAATGGTATCAGTTCATATTTATTATCATAAAGAAATGAATTCCATGCCGCTACATAAACATTATTTGGAACTATAATCTTTTTTATATGAGGATATTTAAAAGCTAAAGCCAGCGCTGTTAGGTGTGTTGCAGACGTCCCATTATTGGTAAACACAATATTTTCATAACCCAGAATATTTTTAAATTGTTCCTTTAATAACTCAATATACTTACCATTTGAAGAAACCCACCCCGAATCTATAGCATCGTGTGCATACTGCTTGTTTATTTCAGTAAAATATGGCTTATATACTGGTATATTATCAGTTTTAATATGCGTCATAAATTTTTTCTTCAAAAAAATCAGATTTAGATATTGAATTTATCATATTTTTTTCTTTACATCTTCTATCATTTGTAATGTATACGCTTCTTGCGATTTCAATAAATTCTTGATCAAATTCTTTATTTTTTTCTTTGATTCTTATGGCATCTTCAATATCCCATATTTCCTGATTTGTTGATTTAAGTTTTTGGTACAATTCTTTAATTTCTGGTGTCCAATAAGGTTCTAACTTTTCTTTTAAATACTTTAATTCGTTTTCTATATTATTTTTTGCACTTTTATCTTTAACATGTTTAAGCTTAATTTCTAATATAGATAATTTATCAAAGGCATCGCCGGTTGGTACTTTAATTTCCATAATTTGATTTACTCTATTTTAACGTGAATGAGAAAAAATTAAAACAATCGTGGTATTTTGATGGGAAATGTTCAATATTCTGAACATTGAACATCTTTTGAATGCAAGTTTGCTCCCACCCAATAGGGTATTGTGGTGGAGCTTTTTCACTGCCAATAGGATTTGTGGAAGGATGAGGATAATCTTCTTCTACAATAAATAAGGTTTCCTTATTTGAATAATTTTTACACATATTTATGATTGCAGCATGTGAGAATCTCCATGAATCTATAATAATAATATCCGGGGTGTATTCAATGTTTGTTTCGTAATTATCTAATTCTAATGATTCTTTGTATTGAGAAAAATAGTGCTCCTTGGTCAACGGAGGATTATCGTCAATAATGTTAGGAATAACGATATTTTTTACATCTTCCTTATCGCAAAAGAATTTATTATGAATGTGAACATTTGGAGTATTCTCCCATATGCTATTAGCCCAGTTATAACAACTAACAACCCCCTCATAAGAATTTATTACAAATTCCTTGTTTAATTCTGTAAAATAATCATATAAATACTGAGTGGTTCCATCACCCATACCCGTACCTATCTCTAAAATATTTATAGTATTTTGTTTATCAGTGAAGGTTCTACGATAATGATTTAATATGTTATTCATCATTATTTTCATATTTTTTACATCGCTCATTCTAATCCCCTTAGAATATTGTTGTGATATTTAATCTTCAAAAAACTATCTGAGTTTTCTTGATTATACTTCACAGAATTAATTTGGTTAAATACATCCCCTCTTAAGTCTTCCCATCCGCCCAGAAAAACTCCAGCTAATTTGTGATATTCAAAAAGAAAATGAATTGGATTTTTAAGATTAATAGGTACACAGTCTACCAATAAACACTCATAATTTCGGTGAACATCTGGACCTGATCCCTCTAGACATAGCACAAACTTATACTCATCTATCAGTTTCATATAATCAGTCCATGGTAATTTTTCTGTTTGAGTTTCCACAAATGGCAGCTTACTAAGATACACAAATAAATCTTTCCTTTCAGGATTAGTGTTAAATGTGTGGTGCGGTAAAAGTATTTTTTCTTTTTTGTCTTGGAACGGCGTTCTATTAAGTCTATGGGAATGTATTAACTGTTGATTACCGCCTACTCGTTCACGTTCTTCAAATCCAATAGGCAACGGAATAATTTTATCCCTATTCCCAGATGGAGGATTAGTGCAAAGCCACTTTATTAAATTGGGGCTCTGTATAATTTCTCTATAAGACGTATCTCCGTTACTACCAATGTGGTAAGAAGACCCCCCTGTTATAAGTGTAAATTTATTTTTAATATTAGGTAGAATCTCATGTTGAAAATAAGGGTGGTAAATGTAATCTGTCTTGACAAAAATTACATCGCCGTCATTGACATCTTCAGGATGAAAATTTTCTTTATTATGTAGCCGGGTTACGCCAATAGAATTGTAATATTCTTCTGTCATATCAAGCACATGGTCTGATAGCATAGGCATCCAATTGTAACATATGTAAGAATTTAGATCAATTGTTGTCATATTTTATTGTTCTCCATTTTTCTTTAGCGTATTTACCTAGAGTATGATTTCTTAAATCGTGGTAAAATAAAAGCTCTGCATTTTCATAAAATTCTATTATACTTTTTAGTGAACTTTCAATACAGTGAATTTCTTTTGCTTCTTCTATAACTCTTAATAAATGTAGGGGGTTTTCTTCTAAGTCATTCTCTATAACTTTAATATTTTTATTGACAAAATGATTGCGGTCAATTACATATCCCCTTTCGGGACTATCATGAAGAAAAATATACGGTTCACCTGTTGGGTTTAGTTTGTCAAAGACCCTACTCTCTTCTTCCATATCCCTTTGAACATAAAATTTATTTACTCTAGTTTCCAACGGGAAATTAAGTTGTTCATAAAAGTATTCCCAACAATTTTTTCCCTCTGCTACATCTCTTCCTTTGGACCCCATGTAATGTTGGTGCCCTACAGTAAGAACTCCACACTGCCCTCTTTCTGTTTTATCCTGATAATTTGTTACAATATTTTGAGCGTCCTCATATTCTTTTTCGTAATTTCTGACTTCTTGTACTATAATATCCTCGTCGTCACGGTACATGTAATCTATTATAGGAAAGTGTGACTTAATTGCAAAAACATGTATTTTATCAAAATCAGATGGAACCATTTGTTGCTTAATATATCTCACAAGCCCGTTGCAATCAAAGTGATCACCTAGTCCAATATGATGATGTACAAACAAATGCCTCATAAATACTCTTCTCCGAAAGTCACTAATTCAGGTACATAATTCTCTTGAATATATTGTAAATATTTTTTTTGTTCAGCAATAATGTCATAAACAGACGGATCAAAAGATATATTCCCAAGAATGTGAGATGGTGTATCTACCTCTAAGAATTTTAGATTATTAACCACCTTATCATATCTTTCATTTACAAATTCAATTGAGTGCTTATAGTTTTTATACTCATAATGTTTATACCACAATTGTTTCAAAGCGTAAAAACGGCGATTAATAGCCTGTAAATGTATAATCCCAAAATCTTTTGTCGCTGCTTTAGGGAGTGACACTGGTGGTGTTCTAGGTGTATGATATTTCCAATCATTCATGTTAAACTTCCCTGTATGTTTCAAGGGTAGTATAAAACTTCTGTAATTGTTAATATATTCGGGATCTTGGCGTATCTTTGACAAAGAATCATTAACCACATTAAACCAATATAAATAAATATCTCTTGATTCGTACACAGGAATAATTTGATCAAAATTATCTACCATATTTTGAGACCACAATTCATCACAATCAAAAGCTATTGCATATTTTGCTTTATTTTCTCGGCTATATTCTAACATACGTGAACGGTTATAAGACTCATGGAATTTGTCTAGCCTATCATTTAGGATAACTGCTCTATCCCCTAAATGATCTTTGATTATTTCAACCGTGTTATCTGTAGAATTATCATTGTAAAAAACAAATTTTTCTAAAGGGTAGTTTTTCCATATAGGTAAAACCTCCCCCAAAAGGACTTCTTCATTTTTAACCATAATGTTTCCATGTGTGGTCATGTTTTAACCCTATGGTGATTTATAAGTTGCCTAAATCCTTCTTCTCTGAAATTATTACCAAACTGAGATGGGTCCTCATATGTTGTTATTTGGTGCTTAACCTGTAATATACTCAAAATGCTTTGATCGTGGCGATGATCTCTAAATTCTGGGTAATTCGGTAGTCCGCAAGTATTTGGTATATCTGTGATTATACGAGGATCTTGTGCATATTCTAAATATTGTCTATAAAATTCAAGTGATGCCTCTGTTTTACGGCATAATTGAAATGTTGCTGTCAATTGAGGTATGTCTGTGAATTTCTCCTCATCGGCATTCATATAGTGAAAACAATCTCTTTTAGTCCATATTTTATTAACATTTTCAGGATTATTCTTAAACAAAATCAAACCTTTGGGATCTTTCTTACACAACTCAAACATGTAATCGTCAAATGATCCAACAAATTCAGTGCCTGCGTCAGAATAAAATAATAGATCATCATCATTCAAGGTCCGAAGAGTGTGAAATATAATATATGGTTTCCATAGCCAATACCCCGCTCCCCGTGGCAACCTAAGTATAATATCATTTTTTCTAGAGAAGTCTGGGTCTAAGCTATGACTGCCAAATTCTTTGACTTCGGTAAAACCCCCAACAGACAGTCCACTCTTGGAGTTTAATTTTTGAGATTTTAAGTATAATTTATCCGCATAGTTAATTAACAGTTTTCTCATTTATTTATTTCCTTGCGTAAATCTTTAAAACACTTATGAATACCATCGTAACTTGAAACTTTGGCTCCCCATCCAAGTTTTCTCAATGAATTAGTATCTGCCAGTGTGTTTTCAACTTCGTTTGGGCGGTCAGGCTTAATGTCAAAATTAACCTCGGGAAAATATTCATTAACAATTTGTTTTATCTCATTTAGAGATATATTAGTTCCAGTTCCTACATCAAAATTTTGCCCCTTAAAATCATACTCATAATCCATACAAAATAAATTTGCAGAAACAATATCCTTAACGTGTACCATGTCTCTTTTTTGATTACCATCCCCTGTAATAAAAGGATTTTTTCTAGCTCTAATATAGTCCATCCAATTAGCTATGGCAGTAGCATATGGACCGTCTGCTTTCTGATCTTCAGAATATACATTAAAATATCTTAAACACACTGTATCTAAATTAAATATTTTAGAGTAAAGTATACATTCAAGTTCTGACATTTTCTTATGGAGAGCATAGGGGTTTTCGGGTCCCTCACCATTTCCATATATTGCCGATGAACTTGAAAAAATAAACCTTTTAGCCTTACACTTTCTGGCTATTTCTAGTGCTGCTGTGGTAGATAAGACATTATTCTTCATTGTGTCATAAGGATTTTCCACACTATATCCTACCCGAGGCCAGCACGCAAGATGAAATAAATATTCAGGGCAGAAATCTAATATTTCTTTGTGTCTTTTTTCCCAGCAATCTTGCAAAGAATATCCAGATTTTATATCTACTCCTAAAACATTATGATTTAATCTTCTTAATTCTTTAAAAAGATGATCTCCAATATACCCGTTATGTCCTGTTACTAATACACGACTCATACAAAAAGATCCTTATATTCTTCAAGGACTGATCTTTCTTCTTTAGTCTTTTTTTCATTGTTAGACTGAGATGTGCTCAATCCATGTGGGTTAAAATAATAGTTTCCTAATACAACAGGGATACGTTTAAAAGACGACCCATTCTTGACACACCGAAGCCAAAATTCAAGATCTCCAGCCGAACTATAGGAGTCATTAAAAAAACCATTCTTATCGTGCAACTCTTTTTTCCACAGAGGCATACACCCAGGCAAACATTTATGCATTATTTTTTTATCATATTCATAAGATGGAAAAATATTAAGTGCCCTAGATGTATAAAAAGTTTGATTAGGAGCAGTATCCATTAAGAACATTGGGTAAACTAAATCTATTGTGGAGTTTTTATTTAGTACATCTAAACAAACTTCTAAATTATCATATGAGCGACGGTCATCTAAATTAGCGTTTGTAATGTATTTTCCTTTACAATTTTTAATAGCATGGTTCCAAGCACCATAAACCCCTGGGTCTTTATCTAATTTAAAATAGTGTATATTAGGGTACAGTTCAATATATTTTTTAATAACGTTAGATTCATATGAATTGTTTCTTTTGTTACAATCAACCAACAACATTTCACATTTGTCAAATATTGTTTGCTGTACCATTTCTTCCATAAATTGATCAATAAAATCGGCACCCTCATAAACTGAAGTTATAATGGAAATTATAGGATCGTTAGAAACAAAGTTTAATTCGCTGGTTTTATTGGGCTTCAAATCATCAATCCAGTTTTTTATTTTTTCTAAACTAGATTTTTTATGATTTACAATTTGATTTAATAAATTGCCCTGCGAAGAATAATCATATGATTCCGAGGCAGCACCAATAAGATTGTTAGTAATGACTTTACACCCTGCTAGCTTTGCTTCCATAAAAACCCTAGAGAAGGTCTCTGGTGTGGATGGAAAATATACATAATACTCGTATTGTTGTAGTTTTTCAAACAGTTCATATGGTGTATTACTCTCTATAAGGTCGTATTCAATAGAATTATTTTCACAAAATAGCTCTGCCTCCGCCTGTCTTTTGATTGGATTACTACTTTTTAATATGGCAGCTTTATTTTTTCTTTGGGGTGGGTTTTTTATCGCCCTTTCAACATGTTTTAAAAAATCTTCACTCCAAAACGACCCACCCATGTTAACTACATTGGTAAGGTACGGAAGGTTTGTTTTTAAAATATCTGCGTGTAATTTAGATTGACATGCAACTATTTTTGCTCTTTTAAATAACTCTTGATAAATCAACTCATTTTCTGGTATCTTAAAATTGTCATAATCTGCGGGGTTTCTATTAATACAATACTTATGATCATGTTCATATAAGATATAATTACAGTTCATTATCTCATTTAAACTTTGGGCTGGAACTCTTAAAAAACTTCCTAAGATAAACACTGAATTTTTTCTTTTTGAAATATACGCCGGGGTCACTTTAAAAGATTGAACCTCCTCCACATTAAGTCCGTATTCTTTTAAAGAGTTCACGATCTGTCTATTTACAATTTCTGCTCCACCTTGAGGAATATCCTCAAAGAAAACATCCGCTACAAATACTACATCTATATTATTAAACAATTTTTACTTCGTTCTTTTGGTTATCCCAGGATTTTTTTTGTTCGTAAGTATTATAACAAGCTTGACATATTTTATCAAACTGTATTTCCTCTGAGAATGTTTCTTTTAAATATTTTTGTAACCTTTTTGCTTGGCTTATTTTTGCCTTTTGAGCAGTAACCATGTTTCTCATTGCTTTTTTTGTGGTTTTGGGATCGCAGTGCGCCCATTTCATATGTGGCTGAATAAGATTGTCCATTACTGCTCGTTCATGTATTTGTCTGATCTCAGGGCGAATGCGCTCGTAAAGGTTTTCCATTTTCTTACCATTTTTTGTTGGAACTCTCAAAAAGTCCAAATGTCCAGACCACCCTGTAGCGCAGACAGGTAGTCCGCTATAAGCCGCTTCATATAGTGGTAAGCCAAATCCCTCCCCATGTGTGGTTGATATATAAGCGTTTATTTGAGGATGCATATAAAGTCCATGCATTTCAGACTCAGACATGGATCCATGGATCCAGTGAATCTTACACTTAGCACCTCGGTGATTATTTTTGATGTGTTGAAATACTCCATTTCTGAGCACTTCTTTATCAAAATAAGAATTATTGCCATGGTGTATTTTGGCGACCATACCTATATTTTCATCTCTAAATTCTTCCATAAACCAATGTAATAGATCTTCTACTCCTTTTCTAGGTGAAATTTGTGAAATAGTCAGGAAGTTAAATTCCGTAGAAAGTTTTATTTTATCTGATAAATCAATTTCCTGTACTTGTTTAACAGGATATCCAACAACTTCAGAAGTTGTAGAAATACCCTTTCTTTTGATATTATCATCATTATTTTCAGATTTAAAATCAAAATAAGGATCAGTAAATCCTGATTGAGAGTGTTTACTAGTAAAAATAATATGGTCCATGAAATTAGCTGGTTGAATCCAATGGTTCGGTATTCTATCTGTTTCTATACCTGCTGTAATACCAATATTGCATGGTGCAGGAAAATGTTGCGAGTAATTAAGCCATTCATTTGGTACCGTTACTTGTATTACTAAATCGTAATTTTCTTTATTAACCTCCTTTTTTATACATAATTCTTCGTACCTTGCAACATTCGGATGAGTCGTAGAAATCCAACTTGACTGTCCCCAATGAATAGGATGTACGTGTAAATCAAAAAGATCGGGTCGGCTATCTAATGCATTGACAATAAATCTTCCATGTTCCCCATAACCACTACGGGTAAAAAGCGGACAAACTACTAAAGTTTTAATCATAATGTTTCTACCTCCCAAGATGAATAATTTTTTCGTGTTGACCACGAGCCAGACTTTTTATGAATATCAAGCATTAAATCTACCCAAGTTTTTTCAAAGTTTTTAAAGTTATAATTTTTGTTTACATGATCACGTCCAGCTTTTCCTAGTTCACTTCGTTCTTTTGCTGACATATTATACAGTGTCTCTAATGAATTTATAAAATCGGTTTTTGAAATTCTGTCTTCGTGTATCCACGGTACATTTGCACTTCCTATAACAGCTTTAGAGCAAGGTTCAATACCAATCCCAAACCAATTTTCTCCATCAGTTACTTGTTCTTGGAGCCCTCCAGTCATGTTAACAATTATAGGAGTTTCGCAAGATAAAGACTCCAGAGTTGCTAGACCGAAACCCTCAGCGTCCGAAATATTTATTGTAACATCGGCAGCATTATACATTTCTGCTAAATGATTAGGGGTTAATTTTTGTGTAGAAAAAACAATCTGACCTTTTGATAATCCTAAATGGTCAGCTAAAACGTCCAAAGGTTGCCCATGAGGATCGTGAATATCTGTATGAAGTAACAAACATGCTTTATCATGCCCTACTTTGTCTAAAAATTCTTTAAACCAAAACAACAAAGTCCCACTCTGTTTTCTTCTGGCGTTTCTGTTATTCCAAAAGAAAATAAATTTATTAGTAGCATTTATTTGTTTTTTTATAGCTGCTACTCTTCCTAAAGATTCGGGATCTGATAATTTTTTAAATATTTCTCCTTGCACGGCATGAGGCACATATTTTTCTTCAACGTTTGGAGCCACTGTCTGAACAATATCGCTTGTGACTTTTGATATTGTTGCTATATAATCATTAGAATTATACCAGACTTTATTATAATAAGGGTAAGGATAATTATCCCACACATGATAATAAATCATAGGAACACATTCCCTTACTTCGTCTTCAATCTTCCACAACCAATCATAAAAACGTGGATCGGTCATAAAATATAGAATATCTGGGCGATGTTGTCTTAATAAGGATCGTATCAAATCAGGATTGCCGTAACCGTCTACCGGGATAATTATCCAATCATCCTCAAACGGTTCAACCCTAGAAATAGTATAATCATCATGTTTCATTGCTCCACCCAAAGAGATTACTTGAAACTTACCACTCTTTAAAAGAGCTTCAATAACATATCTTGTTTGAGTACCTACTCCAGATGGTGATAAAGGGTGATCGCTTATAGTTAAGATTTTTATTTTTTCTTTTTTTTCCAACTTTATGTCTCCTACAGGCAATGCTCTGTCTGATAAAACTCACATATACCAAATCGGTCCTTACAATTTGTACAAGCAGTCCGATTCTTTATGTAATTTTGTTTATTGATATTATGCAACGCTTTTGTTAAGGCGTTAAGGGCATCTGTTGTTCTTTTTTTTGCTGCCGTCACCCGTACGAACTCGGCTTTCTTGCCGGGTTTTGCAGTTCGTTTGAGCAAAACAAAATGACAATCCACATCTTTTGGGTCTATTTCATATTTGCGAGCATAAAAATGTTTATAAAAAACAAGTTGATAAGCCATAATTTTGTCGTTCTTCTTTTCACGACGCCAGCCCCAGGAGCAAGTCTTCCAATCAATC